>Ga0307414_10001285_pt1 | contig 12964 bp, 11 predicted proteins | sample DK1Ometagenome_FD_203804 | JGI IMG/M metagenome (GOLD analysis project Ga0307414, IMG submission 203804) | Maize rhizosphere microbial communities from greenhouse at UC Davis, California, United States - DK15-O-3 | ecosystem: Host-associated > Plants > Roots > Rhizosphere > Soil | place: USA... | reverse complement strand
ACGAGGCCGAAGCCGGCAGCCTGCAGAACGGCCCGCAGGTGGTCCCGGGCAATCCGGAGGCCGTGACGGGCCAGGCGCAGGTGGACGACATGCTGGAGAGCCTCGGGTTCTGAGGCTGCGCGGGTCCGCCGGCAATGGACGATCGACTGGGCTGAAGTGACAGAATGCGGCCGGATGCCGACTTTCCACCCATGAGCAACTTCGAGATCTACACCCCCACGGCCGAGGAAGTGCACTCGGGCGAATTGGGTCGCCGCATGCGGCAGTTCAACTACCGGTTTGTCGGCGAATACGGACAACAGCAGCCGGTCTGGGTCAGCGCGAAAGACCAGGGCGGCGGGCTCGTAGGCGGCCTGCGCGGGTTTGTATTCCTGCACTGGCTGAACGTGGAGTTGCTGTTCGTGGACGATGCGGCGAGGCACCAGGGCGTGGGGCGCAGGCTGCTCGCCATGGCGGAGCAGAAAGCCCGCGAACTGGGCGCCCGCAACGCGACGCTGAACACATTCGAATGGCAGGCTCGCGCGTTCTACCTCAAGCAGGGGTACGAAGAGTTCGGACGCATCGACGACTACATTCAGGGCTTCTACATGGCGTACATGAAGAAAGCGCTCGAGCCATAGCGGCTCCGAATGCCTGCTTCAAAGTGAGAAGAGGAAGTTATGACGCTCAAACGCATGGACAACGTCCTGATCGTTGTCGACGACCTTGAAGCGACCAAGGCGTTCTTCATCGAGCTCGGCCTCAAGCTCGAGGGCGAAACGACAGTGGAAGGGCCCTTGATCGGACAACTGATCGGGCTCAAGGATGTCCGCGCCACCCTGGCGATGATGCGGACGCCCGATGGACAGGGAATCGAGCTGGACAAGTTCCATACGCCCAACGCGATCAGGTTTGGTCCTGTGGACCAACCGGTGAACACGCTGGGTATCCGCCGCATCATGTTCGCGGTCGATGGCATCGATGCCGTCGTTGCGCGCATGCGCGCCCATGGGGCCGAGATCATCGGCGAGATGCAGTATGGGGGCACCTACCGCCTGGCCTACATCCGCGGGCCGGAGGGCATCATCGTCGGGCTTGCCGAGCAGCTCGGCGGAGGGACGCCTGGCGTATAGCTCCGCCATCGAGCGGCAGGCAATGCCAGATTCGGGGAGGCGCCGCCGCACCGCCGGAAGCGCCGCCCGCCATCCATTCTTTCAGCGGGCGTTGCGCCTAGAGTTCATGAGCGCGGCGAGCTCTTCAGCGGTGATGGTGGCAGGCGGCGACACGCCAGCTTGGATCGGCATGCCCATCATCGTTCCTTCAGGCCACGCTGGAATAGCGCAGATGGGAGTGGCGTTGCACCACGGCGATGTCGATGCTCTTGAGCAGCCAGTGCAATTGCGCGCTGTCAGCGTGGGAACCGCCTCGGGTCGAGGGCCAGATGAACCTGTCCTTCTCCAAAAGGGCAATGCCATCCTCGTTTTCACGCAGTAGCGCGCGAAATATTCGGGCTAAACAGGCGCCTCAATGAAAGGGAATCGAAGCTCGACCCGAGTGCCTGGGTTGCCTGCTTCGATGCGCAGATCGCCAGCAAGCCGCTGCGCCCGGGAACGCATGTTGGCAAGCCCCCTGCCACTGCCGCTGGTTGAGCGACTCGCGTTAAAGCTCGTGCCGTCGTCCGACACCGCGAAGATCACGCGGTCATCGCAGCACTGAAGCTCGATTTCCACCTGCCTTGCCTGGGCGTGCTTGAGCACGTTGGTCAGGGCTTCCTGTGCGATGCGCAAGAGTTGCATGCCTGCTTCGGCGCTCAGATTCAGGGTGTCGCCCTCGCAGACTACCTTCCAGCGAGTCTGCATGCCCGCCACTTGCAGCTGGCGATCCCATCTGAAACGGAAGCTGCTCCATGCCTCCATGAAATCATGTCCGGACGGGCTCATCACTTCCAGCGCCAGCCGCATATCCGCGATGCAATCCCTCAGCGTCTGCGCGATACCCTCATGCTCGATTTCGCGGGATTCCACATGGGACAGGGCGACGAACAGCCGTGAGCCCAGGCCATCGTGCAGATCGCGCATGATGCGCTGACGCTCTTCGTCCACCGCGTGCTGCTGTTCGAGCTTGTGCATCTGGACGTAGTTGGCCTGCAGGGTGCGCTCCCGTTCCTGGACGCTGGACTCCAGTGTCTTGTTCAACTGTTCGACGGCATACAAGGCGCTGACGAAGCGGGTGCTGAGAATTGTGCCCATGACCACAAGCACAAGGTCGGCACCATAGTGCAGCAGAAAAATCCGATGCCCGAACCAGGCCGGCGCCAGATGCCACGAGAGTGATGTGGTGGCCAGCAGGTAGTCGTGAACCCCTGCCGCCACGGCCAGCGCGATGGCCATCGCCAGCGCAATCAGCGGCCAGGTGCGCTGTCGGATCGCCGCCACCGCACATGCCACCAGGATGGCCAGCCCCAGCGGTATGGTGCCTCCCAGCCAGATGCGTCCGGGCAACGTTTCCGAACCGCCGCTGACGACGTAGCTGACCGGCCCCAGCAGCCAGTACAGGAGCAGTGCCCGCTCGACCCTGGGACGTACCGTGCCTGCGAGGCGCAACGCGAAGATCAACAAGACGATGATGAAACCGCCCGTTGCCGTGTAGTAGAAAACACGCCAAACGGGCCACACCGCGCTTGGCAGGACTTCCACAACAAAGGTCAAGGTTCGGCAGCCCCAGAAAATCGAGGTCAGTCCAAACAGGCCGTAGAGCAGTTCTTCGCGCCGACGCCACCAAATGAACAGCACCAGCATCCCCACCACGAAGCACGACAACACCGTGAACTGCGGCATCGTGCGCACCCAAAAGCGGCGCTGCTCATATTCCTGGAGCAGCACGGCATAGGATCCCACCTGAAGGTCGCCCATCCGTGCCTGGGGCGTGACGGCAGAGGCCGAAGCCAATACCAGCAGTTCATTGCGACCAGGACGTAGCATCGCGTCCGGAATGGCGAACAGGAAGGGCCGCTCCCAGCGCACCGTCGTGTGCGCATCGGAAGATGGCACCTGACCCAATGGCACGCCGTTCAGCCAGAGGGATCCGCCGCCGTAGAAATAAGGCAGAGAGACCGCCCATGGATCGGATCTCTGCGGCGGAGCCTCAAAGAGAATCCGGAACCATGTCGTGCCCGGCGCGGCATGCGGCAATGCGGCCGGCATCCAATCTGCGTCGGCGGATGGTGGAACGCTGCGCCCCGCACCGGTGGCCGGAAGCGTCTGAACGACGAGTTGCGCCGCACCAGCTCCTGCCGGGATCTGAAGAAACCACAACGCCAGTGCCAACGCCCTCCACCAACGGCAACTCTGCGCACTCTGCGGCATGTTCATAGCTTTGGGTCCGTGACTTGCATCGATCCTCTGGATGGAGGATTGTGCAGTCACGGCGCCTATGCCCCCAGCCAGCCCCGGAGACGGTTGTGCTCGTCTGAACATCACCGTCTCCCGTCTGATGGGGGACCGAGGCGTTGGGCGGAATCTTGGTCGCGATCACGGCTTGCTGGCTTCACACTCAGAAAGAAAGCGCGGAGCATGCATCACGTCCGGTGCTTTGCGCAGTCTCCGTTTGGAGACTGCGCCGGGCCAATTCACCGCCGCGTGTCGTGCCGGCTCTATATCGAAAAAAACTTCTTGTGCCGCATGCTCTCCGCTTGTGCGTGCTTCTTACGTAACTCTTCAAATTGGCGCGCAATTATTTCAACCTCGCACGCCCACAGCAACTCCGTAATGTCTTATTCTTTTCCCATCGCCGACGCATCGATATTGTGCTTTTGTGCAGCGACCCAAACCGTCAAACTGTTCACATTGCATCATCACTTTGGATCTTGTGCTCCATTCTCTACTGCGTAGATCCGCTTCCCGGCACTGGCGCTCTGATTCTCGAAGCAGCCGGTAACAACTATCGTCGCTGACGGCGTCGCTGCTGCATTCGCCAGCGGCCATGCTGGGACTGGCATGTCCGGCCAAGAATGCCGTAACGAGAGCGCAAGCGGCAGCCGATATTGCGGTTTTCATAATGCCTCCATTTTTCACGTTGGTAGAAAAATACTTATTTGCCCACATTGGTGACCGCCAATCTGAGACTTTTGCGTTTATGTTTCTGAAGTGTGTGCGCCTGTTGTTGTGCACTCATGGCATTTTTTCGATGCTTACTGAAGCAAATCGCCCCTGCCGGCCATTTCGAGACATTGCACCAAGCTTTCGACATCGGTCTTCCTGATCAACACCTCATGCACTGACTGCTGCGCTTTGGCATCGAAGACAAAGGCGACGTTCAGGGTCTTGTTCACTGTCGGTCCGAGATGGCCGGCCAAGACGACCTTGGTTCTCACGCTGCGCAGCGCCACCGCGCGCAGATCGGGCCAACCGTAGTTGCGTGACCTGGTGAGGGTGCGCACCCGCAGGCCTTGTGCATCGAGCGTTACGCTCCACTCGGTGGTGGTGACCAGCCAAGTGAAGACGACGGCAATGCCCAGGCCGAGCAGCGGCCCGCCCAATTCCTTCAGCGACGCCCAGTCCGTAAAGCTGCTGGATTGCTGGAGCCACAGGTAGGTGCCGTACAGAAAACCCAGTGCGCCGGGCACGCCGAATAGCAGGAAGGCCAGCAGCCGGGCGGCCATGGCGTTGTAGTTGGTGAGTTTCAGGGTCGACATGGTCGGCAGTGGGTCAGGGGCTTTTAACGAGATGGCGTTTCATGCAGCTACCTGCTGTTAAGGAATCCATAGAATTTCCCAAAAACATCAGTTTGGTTGTTTCCGATTTCTTTCTGGGCGCCCAAGAGCCGCTCGCTTTCAATCTAAAGCGACCGAAGGCTCAGAAGCCGACCGTAGGGATTGGCCGATGCAAAGGGGTACCACTGATAGCGAACTGCGTTCGATTGATTGCCACCGAGAATGAGCAGCTTCTTCTCGTCTTGGTCGTAGGCCATAAAGAACCCCACGTGTCCCAGACCACTTTCCGCCGACTTTCTCTGGCCCACCGCGATGTCCCCCACTTGAGCGGGTGTGTCGCTGCCAGCTAGCACGCTTTCCGCCGATTTGCCATTGCGCCACCTGTTCCACGATTGCGCCATTGCGGAATTGGTGCCGTTGTGCCCGCTCTTTTCCACACACCAGTTGACGAAGCATGAGCACCAGGCGATTTCGTCTTGCTGTCCGGACAAGCCATCCACGGTCGCCATGTATTCGAGGATGCGTGGGTGATCGCCGGAACCAGATACCTCCTTGACGCCGATTTCCTTTTGCGCAACCGCCAGCCACGGCGACCGCTCTGCACCTGCTGGCAGCAGGTACTTGAGGCTGCACCACCCGTCCACGCCGTTGGCGGTGACTTTCGCCCAAGTGCCAGTGCCATCGATCTCCGTGGCCGCGATGGCCAAGCCACGGTGGAGGAATCCGAGCGACTCACTTTCCCGACTGGCATCGGTGCGCACATGCAGCGAATCGGCGGTGACATGCATGGACAAGGGTTTCATCTGTGCTCCAAAAGTAGGCTGGTGAAGGAACGCGAGCTGGACTGGATTTCTTTTCCTGGGCATGGCCAGCCCCCACGATCTGCATGGTGTCGAAGCCGCGCGCGCTTTCCCATCCCCCATTCGCGTCGCGGTGTACCGCATTTGCGCGATGGCCCACGCGCGCGAGTTCTGATGTGCGGGCATGCGATGGGGCCTGTGCTGATTTGCGCGATCTGCTGGAACGCCCCTGCGCGCTGACGTCCGTGCGGCTTCCCGGATGGTCTTTTCGGAGCAGCTTCGGGTCGGGCGAACAGGTTTTTGCAACCCGCCCTTGGCAATTAAAGCAAGCCGAGTTGGCCAGCTTCGTAGACCGCTTCGCCGCGCGAGTGGACGGCAAGTTTTTGGTAGATGCGCTTGACGTGCGTGTGCACGGTATGGGTGGAGATAGCGAGCACTTCGCCCACCTCCCTGAAGTTCAGTCCCTTGGCGGTCAGGCGCAGAATTTCGGTTTCGCGTTCGGACAGCAGGGACGTCGCAGGCGGATTCGCCAACGGCGCGGGTCCCGGTGTGGCCATGGCTTCACCGGTCCGCATGCGCTGGAGAATCCGCCGGGCTATCGCGGGGCTGATCGGCGAGCCTCCATCGCGAACCTCCAAGATGGCCGCCACCAACTGCTGCGGCTGCGCATCTTTCAGAAGGTAGCCGGTGGCGCCGGCGGCGATGCAATCAGTCACGTTGGCGTCGTCGCCGAACATGGTGACAACGATCACATCACATTGCGGCTGGCGGGCCACGGCATGCCGAATCACCCGCGAGCCGTGTCCGTCGGGCAGACCCAGGTCGATGAGCACCACATCCACCGGGGTGGCATCCAGCAAGGCACACGCCGCGGCCACGGTGGACACTGCGCCGCCCAAGGAGAAGCCTGGCTCAACCAGCACTGTGTCGATGAATCGCCGCAGAAGGGCCGGCTCATCCTCGACGATCAGGACATTGATATTCACGATCTTCGCCTCGCCAAATCCCTATTGTGGCGGGCTGCCGGACGGCAGACGTACCGCAAATGCGGTATTCCAGTGCCTCCCCCCAAGTCCCGCGCCATCGGAAAAACCGCCGTAGTGCGCCGCTGCAAGCTGCACGGCGGCCACATCACCCACGGGCTCGAGACGGCATAGCGCGTTCATCTTTGTGCTCGTCGGCACCTGGGTCGTAAACAACACAGTTATCGCGCGCGTGATGAGGGCCCAGGGCTTGGGAATCAAGCCGCGCAGGCGCTTCGTGCGTACCACCGACAGCAAGCACGTTTCGCCAAGCTTCCCAACCTGGACCGCAACGTCATCCCGACCCAGCCCAATGTGATGTGGGTCGCTTCATCACGATTACTGCGCATGCCGGAGCACCCAGCAGGCCGACCCGTCCCTTCGGGCGCTAAACGCAACATGCCGATCTCGGACGCTGCGAGCTACCGATCCCCGTGTCCCCCAAATGCGGTATTTCGTTTGCAAATAACTCCACTAGATTCGACCCATCACAGATGGATAAGCAGCAGGGCACCGTGCAAATACGGCCACCTCCTGAGAGGAGATAAGAGCCCTGCGAACGTGCCACGCTTCACTTGCTATCGGCAGGCCTCACAACTTGTGCATTGGTCATTCAGCGAAGCGTTCAGACTCGAGGCGATTTCGAGTGAGGATGGATGAAAAAGAGATCGGCAAATAAGGAGTTGAAATGAACTTAAAGAAACTGACATGTGTATTTGTGCTTGGCGCAGTCGGGTCGTCATCTGTATTCGCACAATGCGAGCCGGAGCGACGAGCGTATGACATTGCAGGAGAAAGTTGCCACAAAAAATGGAGAACAGCAGCCGACATCTCTGAATGCAAAAATGAAGAACTGGCGGCTGCGGAGGCGAAGCTGAGGCAATGCTTCAGAGATATTAATGCTAGAAAGCGCGAGCGTTGATGTGATGCCGACGGTGGGCAAACTTGTTGAAAACTAATTAAGCAAATTGAAAGGGGTAATATGATTCGATTTTCTCTCACCATCTTGCTGGCATTCGTGTCTTCCCACGCGCTCGCCAGCAATTGGACGACGGCCATGGACAATAAAAGAAAATGTGAAACTGCGGCTCATGAGGCTGAAAAACATCGCCGACACATGGCGGCCAGCCATTACAAGCAATGCGCTAAGGATTTTCAGATTGCCGCCCAATATTTTCGGGAGAACGATCAGGCGTACAACGGAAAAACGGCTTTTCAGCGTGGACTTGACCACTACAACAGGGGGAACATGCAATAGCCAATATGCTTTTACTTGCAAGGCAAGATCGTCATGAAGACAAAATCGCCTGACTGCTCGCTTGGATCTTTTTGTCATTTGGAGTTCTGGCCAAGGATGAGCGTCCCGGTCGTTCATCACGTAATCGCGTCGTTTATCACGATTGCTGCGCATGCTGAAGCATCCAGCAGGCCGCCCCTTCCCCTCGCAGGCGGCAAACGCAACGTCCCGCCTCGGACGATGTGGTCCACCGGTTTCCGCGTACTCCCCAAATCGCGGTATTCCGTTTGCAACTCATCCAGCTAGATTCAAGTGGTCGCAAATCGAGGAGACGTCATGACGATCACCGCGCGGGAACCGGACGCCATCTCCTTCCGAGGTCTTAACGGCTTGGTGCAAGCTGTCCGGACCTCGACTCATTTCCTGTCAGCGCCAATCCTTTCGGCTTGCTGCGTGTTGGCCATCCCCCTCGGCGTTCAGGCTCAGATCAACTCGGAAATCGCAAACTGTGCTGAACTCAAGGACGAGACCACCACCGCCCAGGTAGAACTCTGCGCAGCCCACGTCGGCTGCCGGTACGTGTTGAACGTGCAGAAGACCTGCACACGCGCCAAGGACTACCTCGACCGTCTGCAAACCACCATCGGCGAGGGCACACGCACGTTCTTCGGCTATCGCAAGGAGATCACGCCCGATGCAGTATTCGCGGCGGTACTGGGAGGCGAGGCGTTCAGCGGCGCGCGCAAGCTGGAGACGCTGCCTGCGGAGCGCCAGCGGATTCAAGACATCGGTGCGCAGGTGCGAGTCTTGGGTGCCGGTGACAAGTTGGCCAGCCCACATGATGCAAAGATGCCTTGGATCTTCTACGGAGAAATCAGGACCGGCCACTACACGGACGAACGAACCAATGGATGGGGAACTAAGTTCTATGACGATGGCGTGATCACGCGCGGACAACACGCCCACGGCCCAATGCAAACCCGCATCGACACCCTCTATCCAAACGGAACCAGGCAAGTCAAAGAGTATGTACATAAGGGGCCATCGACGCGCTTTGCAACGGTAAATCATGATGGTTCGGTGACCGTTCTCACCTCCAATGCCGGCGGGTTCGAGGGAAAAAAGTACCGAGCTGATGGCACCGTGTCAGAGGAAGGGAGTTTCGATGACGATCTCAAGCTGTCCGTCGGTACCCGGTACGACATGGCGGGTGTAGCGGCGACTGTCAATATCCCGGCCGAGCGTCAAGCCACTGCTCGCGCAGCCGCCGCCGCCGAGCAGCACCGCAAACGCGAGGAGGCAGCCCGCGCCGAGCAGCAGTTCCGCGACAGCTTGCAAGCGATGAACGCCGGGCAACTGTTCGCACGCGCGGATGAACTGAATGCACAGGGAGACCGCACCCGAGCCCGCGAGGTGCAGCGAGCCTTGATGAGTCGCTTTCCCGACCATCAGTTGGCAGCAGCGACGGCGCGACAGATGGGGGGCGGATCCGGCGGCAGTCCGGCAACGGGAACTGACTCAAGCAATGCGGGGGACTCCTCCAGGCAATCCGCCTTCTCTAAGGAAAATAGCCGCTACTCGTCGATCTGCATGCGCAACGCCGCCAAGGCCGAGCAGGCGCTCACGACCGCCAATGCCCGGCGCTATTTCGGTGGCTCCGTCGATCTCGATATTCTCGACATGGTCAAGCGCATCCACCAACCCTGCATGGCCTACGACTCGAAGGCGAAGTGGTCATACGACGACGCAGAGCAAGCGCGGGGAATTTTGCAGTGCGGATCAGGTTCTTGTCCGCGCTGGACGGAAGGAACCGAAGGGGCGAAAACCCGGCAATGGTTTGAAATCTTCTCCGGCGAGTTCAACAAGATGATGGCCAACTGGGAAGGCTATTCACGCGACTTGGACCCGCCCGGTAGCAGCAGTCCGCCAGCAGGAGCAGGGGCCAATCGTTCTGCGGCAGGGCGACTTTCCAGCCAGCAATGCGAGGCTATGAGGCAGATGGTCACCACGACCAAGGTGCCGTCCAATGTCTCCGTGACCGCCTCTACTGAAACCGTGATGTTCATGAGGAAGACGTCGCTGGACATGATCGACGGCGGCTGCCCCGGCACTACGTCGCAAGATCGCCAGGAGCACCAGCAGGCCTACCTCGCCGCCGAGCGTGCTTGCAACCAGGTGCAGTCCGGCGGGCGCCGATGCGTGCCTCAGAAACACACGGCGGCAGTCGCAGTGAGCAAGCCCCCAGTGGCCTCATCAGCATCCAGCGCACAGCCTGGCAACTCCATCTCCTATGACCCTGTGACGGGTCGTTGCCTGGGACCGCGAGAGATTTGCACATGCCAGCCCGGCATCGATGTCAGTGGCTGCCCCGCTCGCTCCTCGGGCGGCGGCGGCATCCGAACGGCGCGCTGAAGACGCGAAGCCTGCGTTCACCGCGATACTGCGCAGGTCCTGTGTGGACCGACGACGTCGTGCGCGAAGACCAGAGCATCTGCCGGATCGAAATTCGCAATGACCGACAAGCCGCTGCGCCTCTACATGACGATGTCCGAGATGCTCTCGGACCACCTGAGTACAACGGGGGCCTACCCGGAAAAGTTCATCTTGAGCACCTCGCTGCACAGGCAGTACTTGCGAGACTGGGTGCTGATGCGTCAGATGATCACGACACGCATCGACCCGACAAACCACATGGGCGTGCCCATCGAGATTTCCGACGTCATTCCCAGCATCATGGTGGCCTCCAACGGCACCGAGTTCGAGCTGCCGTGATTGCCGTGATGCGGCGATCCTCTCCTGGAAGCAGTTGGCACCGATGCCGTCGTCCTTGCCAATGAGCTCCTCCATGACCTGCTGGAGAGCCTCGGGTTCCGAGGATGGCGCGAGTGCACCGACGCTCGGACATGTCACATAAACAAGGGATGGGCGGTGTGCACGATCGGCGACAGGATTGGCGGACGTTCGGGCCGGCGATCTGACCGAACGGCCTCAACATATCCTCTTGTCACCCATGGCCCGCAGCATGCTGAAACCTCGTCCTCTCCTCCTGCTTGGCCTGCTCGTGCTGTGCACCCAACTGACCGGTTGTTTCACCGTTGCCCATGCCGTGCTCTCGCCGGTCCTGGATTCCGCTCTCAAGGGCGCCGTGGAGATCAATGCAACACCGGAAAGCATGGGCGTCTCCACCGCCCAGTACAGGGGATTCGACTGCAAGCATCTGGCCGCTCTGGAGCCGCAATTCGTCGCCGAAAGCAACAACCCGGCGAGCGATGGCTTGATGCGCAAGGGAATGGGCTGGCATGTAGATGCCATCCGGCAGGTGCAGCGCGAACAGGGCTGTGCCAGTGGCGGCGAAGCTGGCCCCAGGGGCATGGTCGCGGGCCAGGGCGCCGCAACGCCTGCCGCCGGAACCCCTTTCTACTTCTACTGCCGGGCCACCGACACCGACGTCCGGAAAACGGTCGCAAGCACCGTGTTCGAACAGTCCATTCCCGCCATGGACCCGATGGCCCGCTACAACTTCGCCAGTGCTGCAGAGGCGGAATTCAAGCGCGACGTGATGCCCTCGCACGGCGTTCCCGGCGCGCAACCGAGTTGCGTGGCTGAAGACACTCTGGCCAAGGCCAACAGCAGCCGGGCGCGCTTTCGCAGTCAGTTCAGCGGCTTCAATCTCAGATTCGTCGACTTGGCCTGGCGACCGGCCATCCAGGCCGGCCCCACGGCTGCGGCGACCACCGGAGCGGCCGCCTCGGGAGGTGCTGGCGCCACGGGCAGCATGGGCTACCTTGGCGTGCGCATCGGGAGCGTGGACGCGACGATGGCCAAGGCACTTGGCCTGGACACGCAGCGTGGAGCCATGGTGATCGAACTGGACCCAGCAGCGCCTTCCGCCGCCAACGGTCTGAAACCGCTGGACGTGGTGCTGGAGATTGCCGGTCAGGCGGTCATGCAACCCGCAGATCTCCGGAGCACGGTGCAGCGCATGCGTCCTGGGTTCAAGGCGCCGCTGCGCATCTGGCGAGACCGTGCCGAAAAGGAGCTGTCGCTCGTGATTGGCGCGGCGCCGCCAACGCGGCAAACTGCAACACCCGGTGCATCGGCACCAGAACGCGCGTTGCAAGCCGGTGTGTTGCAGGCCGGCGCGGCGCCCGCCGGGCCGCCCCGCTTCTGCCACGCGACATTGGCACCCGTCGGCGAGCCGGGCGGAGTCCAGTCCCCTGTTTGGGAGGAGCGCGGCCCTGACTTCAGCCATGCAGCCATGCTGCGTTCCTTGGCGGGCTTCGTTGCCCATGTGCGCCAGGTTCAGCCCGGAGTCTGGCACGACGACATTCCAGCCGGCAAGTGCTTTGCGGGCTCCAACCATTGCACCGCCACTGCGCTGCGGCACTTCGGCACCTCTCAGCAAATCAACCAGTTCTGCCATGAGACGCGGGAGCAGGCCGAAGGGGTGAGGAAGCGTCTGTCGCAAGGCAAGGGATACGCAATGGTCGAGTGGGCACCACCAAGCGCACACTGACGCACAGCCGAATCCTTGCGCATGAGCCCATGCCGCTGGCTTTGCCGGCGGCGCCTTCTGTCCGCACCGAAGTCGGTTGCGGCCATCACGCGCAACTCCTAGATCGAATCCTTCAACTTCGCCCGCAGCCGGCTGATCGCCTGGCTGTGCAGCTGGCACACGCGCGACTGCGTCACTTCCAGGATCGCGCCGATCTCTCGCAGGTTCAGCTCTTCCTCGTAGTACAGGTTCAGCAGCAGCTGGTCGCGCTCGGGCAGCGCGGCAATCGCGTCGACGAGCTCATGGCGGAAACCCGCTTCGAGCAGTTGCGCGAGGGGGTCGTCGCCGCCGAGCCGGGCGTCGGCTTGCGCCTGGCGTTCGAGCCAGGGGTTTTCGGATTCGCCGTCCTGTGCGAAATCTTCCACGTAGAGCAGCTGGCAGCCCTGGATGTCCTGCAGCAGCGACTGGTAGTCGTCCAGCTCCATCTTCAGTTCGCTGGCGATCTCTCCTTCGCTGGCGGAGCGGCCGAGCCGGTGTTCCAGCGCCTGGATGGCCTGTTCGACCTTGCGCGCCGACTGGCGCAGGCCGCGCGAGCCCCAGTCGCTCGCGCGCAGTTCGTCGAGCATGGCGCCGCGGATGCGCTGGCTGGCAAAGGTCTCGAACTGCGCGCCGCGGTTGTCCTGGTAGCGCGTGGACGCGTCGAGCAGGCCGATCATGCCG
>Ga0307414_10001284_pt1 | contig 12966 bp, 9 predicted proteins | sample DK1Ometagenome_FD_203804 | JGI IMG/M metagenome (GOLD analysis project Ga0307414, IMG submission 203804) | Maize rhizosphere microbial communities from greenhouse at UC Davis, California, United States - DK15-O-3 | ecosystem: Host-associated > Plants > Roots > Rhizosphere > Soil | place: USA... | reverse complement strand
CGAATAAATACGGTTTCCCGTCAGCATATGCTTTTACCGAGATGGTCAACAATACGATTTCAAGGCCTCAGTTTATATGGTCAACATTATATTCAACCATAAATAATATGAATAATGTGATCACCCGTATTGACCAGACAGAAGGGAGCCAGGCGAAGAAAGATCAGGTAAAAGGACAGGCTAAAGCATTGCGTGCTTTCTGTTATCTGAATCTGGCGAGCTTTTACCAGTTCAGCTATCTTAAAGATAAAACAGCTCTTGCAGCCCCGATTTATACGGAGCCATCAACAATCAGTTCTGTTCCAAAGAAAAAAGCCAGTCTTGAAGAGATTTATACCCTGATCAAAAGCGATCTTACGGAAGCGGATAATCTTCTGACCAATTATACGAGAAATAATAAAGATAAGATCAACAAAGCAGTAGTAAACGGACTTTTAGCAAGAACTTATCTGAACACCGGAGAATGGAGTAAAGCAGCAGCGGCGGCAAAAATAGCCAAAGCAGATTATCCGCTAATGGCAGCTGAAAAGTATAAAGAAGGATTCAATGATATCAGCAACGGTGAATGGGTCTGGGGACATGGGCAGACTCAGGAGCAGTCCGGAGCGAGCTATGCTTTCCACTATCTTGATGTATCTTCTTCGGGAAGCTATTATTACAGCTTTATGGCAGATCCGTTTTTCAAAGATTTATTTGACACCAATGATATCAGATACCAGCTATTCCAATGGGATGGTCTGCCGGGTAGGGAAGGTCTTTTGAGATATTCCAAGTTTAAATTTAAAACTGGACTTATCGCAGATATTGTATTGATGAGAGCGGCAGAAATGTACCTGATCGAAGCTGAGGCTGAAGCCAGAATTGGAAATATTACGAATGCTGTTACTGCTTTAAACCAATTGAAAACCGCGAGAAATGCCAAGCCATATACAGGTTCTCTTGCTCAGAATGATGTCATAAAAGAAATACTGATCGAAAGAAGAAAAGAACTTTTCGGAGAAGGATTCTCACTTTCAGATATTATCAGAACGCAGGGAACCGTAGTGAGAAAGCCTTATGTAGATGCCAGTGGCCAACCGATAAAAGTACAGGTTACCACTCCGGACGGAACGGTAAAAACGGTGAATGCGAGAGGGCACTCAGTCTTTAATTTCCCGGACCAGTCTGCTTTTGTACCGAACAGTAAGTATTATCTGTTCAGTATTCCGCAGAAGGAGATTGAGAATAATCCGAATTTGTAGTTTTATTTAGATTTGATTTTTTAAAAAGCCACGATGTTTTAATATCGTGGCTTTTAATTTTATGGGTAGCATTACATCATTCTATAAAATTATTAAGGCATCTGGCCTGAGCAAATCTGTTGGGTAGATCCAGAAGATATAAATGGGTAATTTAAAATACCATTCCCAACAATATTAAAGAATAAATAATCATACAGATCACAAGAGGCATTGCAATACTTTTCTTTTTATATTTAATAGCAACCAAATACTTATCCCAAAAATAAAACTGAAGAATTGCAGCTCCGCAACCTGTCATAAGAATAAGTAATAAAATACAATAATCAGGCACATAAATCCTGGAAAATGTATACATAATATACAAGAAAATTGAGTAAGTAATACCAAATAGAATAACCAGCCATGCCTTACCCTTTTGAGAAGTATTGAATAAATTAACTGCTAATAATATGGCTCCTAGATGTATTCCAAAAACGATACTAAAATACCAAATAGACTTTTGAGAATATAACTCAAGATTGGAACACTCCATAACGGCATTAATATCCCAGGTATTACTTTTTATTAATTCTAAATCTTCTTCTTTCTTTACTTTTATTAATCCTTTGATTCTAATATCATCAGAATCCGAAAAAATGACACCTCTACTTTTTAAAATACTATAGGCTATTTCAATTGCTTCAGGAACAAAAGGGGATTCTAGCCTAATGTACTTTTCAAGTTCATTAGTAGACATTTTTTCTAGTATGTTTCTTTTTACCATGTTATATTACCAAGCTCTAGTGGCGTTGTATGGTTTATTTCTGATGTGTGTTCCCCATTTATTAAAGCCATTTTTCACCTTCAGGTGATAAGAAAAAAACTCCATCTACTACACCTCCTACGGCTGTACCAAGTATTGTACCATAAACACCTCCAAATCTTCCAAGATTTGCTCCTGTAGCGAGCCCGAGTCCAGCACCAATGGTAGCGTATGATGTCACAACTGTTTTGATCATTCGAAATTGATATGTAGCTTTTGTTATAGTTCCATCTTTATATTCCAAGCTAGTTATATATATTTCTCCACCAGCATCTAGAAAATCAAGAGGAGTGCCAAATTTACCAATAAATGAACTACCTTTAATTGGTTCGTAAAGCCAGGAATCGAAATTTTGCAGACTTTCTATGTTATCTCTTAATAATTGTATTCGAACTTTCTTTTTCTGAATTTTCTTTTTATCATCATCTCCAAAATTGGATTCACCATTCATCTTATGCATCAGGTGATTAAACCCAGCCACAGCCCCACCAATTAAAGCACCTTGCCAGAAGTTCCCTCCTGTCAACTCTCCTAATATCGCACCTGAGGCTATCATTCCTGCTGTACTATTGGCAAAACTACCAGCAATACCTCGAAATAAAGAGACTCTCCAACTATCCCAAAACTCCTCCTACAAAAGCTCCTCCTTGTATTAAAGATAGCACCTGAAATCAGGTAGAATTACAAATCCGATCTGTCAGGGATAAGGTTTAAAGAATTTATTTTTTTATCCTTTAAATTAAAATAATAAATATTATTGGTATCGTCATTTTGTTGGTAAAAAATTAAATCTTGTACATTTCTTATGACATTATAGTGATAACCTGTTGATGGAAAAACAGGATATTCTTTTTTAGCTTTTAAATCTAACATAACCATTTGGTATGATGATGCGCATAGTATATTATTATTTGGTAGCATTACAGGATTACTGTACATAGTAGAATTTCGTAAAGTGTCATTTCCAATTATAATTTTATTAAATGGATTCGGGCTCTTTATGCTAGATTCGGTATTGAATAAAAACAGGCCACTTTCATTTGGCTCTCCTTGTCTAGAAATTAATAAGCTATCTTGCCCCAAATTTAAAATCTCTCGCATAGAATATGATTTTAAATTTGAAATTCTTTTTGATTTTAAAGTAACCAAATCTAGTTCATAAATGTCAAAATTGTGATAAGCTTTTGGAGCAATTGGAGAATATGATTGAAAATTTTTCCCTTGTAGATAAAATATTTTATTAGATAGTGAAAACGTATAATCAGAGATAATCCATCATCAACTTTAATCTTATCGGTTATTTTATGAGAGATTATATCATAAAAATGAAATTCAGGAACTAATTCGTTGCGAGGATAATATAAAGCAACTATAGTTTTACCATTATTAATATATTTGGGATTGACATAATTTCCCGAACCTTTAAAAATAACAGATGATTTTCCGTTGTTAATAGGTTTAGTATATACATAATATAGCAAATCTTCTTTGTAAGCAAAAACTATATTCCTAATATCTGGTGAAACATCAAAACCATTCAAATATGACTCCTTTTTATCTTGATTACAAGAATATAAAAGAATTAATAAAAATATATAAAGTAATTTGCTCATCTTATACTTCGAGGTATTTGATTAATAATATTATAAAAATGATTAGCTTTAGTATTAATATTTATTCTTACAGATTTTTGATAATCAATACTTTTAAAGGCAGCATAAACTAATCTAGCCATATTATATGTTCGCTGTGATATTTTTTGACCAGTTATAGGATCCATTTGTCCTTTTTTATAACCATTAATAATATTCTTAGCATCCTTTGCTAAAGCCATATCTGCATATGCTATTGATTTCTCTATTAAAGCTCCTTTTACTCCTCCTGTATTTGCTTCATAATATGCCCTATCATGTTTAAAAGCTGCCTGATCAACCATATCCAAAGGTTTTAAGCCTCCTTTAAGCAAATCATTTGGATCTACATCTGGACCAGGACCTATATAGTTTGATCCAAAATAAGCTTTCCCATTATAAACAACATCTTTCCCATCTCCTAACCAATCGTGAGTTCCTTTACCAGGTCCCCCATTCATTGTATGGAAAGTATGATTAAATCCAGCAACAGCCCTACCAATTAAAGCACCCTGCCAGAAGTTACCTCCAGTAAGCTCAGAACCTACACCACCTAAATAGCACCGGAAGCAATCGTTCCTACTGCACTGCTTGCAAACTTCCCTGCTGCTGCGTTAAAAGCTGATGCTCCTAAGCTTCCTAAAAGTCCTGAAGTAAAAGCACTTCCAAAGCCCTGTCCCTGTACCAAAGACAATACTCCTTGTGCCAAAGCATGTGCAGTTCCTTGTACAAATATAGTTCCTAGTTTCCCAAGTTCTGTTGCAATCTGTGTGGCAGTACCGGCCGAGGTGACAAATACACTTCCTATACCATAGGTCACGGCTGCGGATACAGCACCTGTAAGAACCGCTGCTCTCAATATTTAATGTCGTTTAAGCATTTCCCCAGACCGATCTGCTTTTGTGCCGAACAGCAAGTAGTATCTCTTCAATATTCCGCAGAAGGAGGTGGAGAATAACCCGAATTTGTAGTTTTATTTAGAGTTGTATTTTGCTAGGATTAAAAATCTCAAAAGATGATTGCTAATCTATGTACAACTATCCGTTGTACATTTAAGAAAAAAACACCTTTTTAAAATTTTTAATCAATATTAAAATAGATTTCATAAATTAAAAACAGTAATTATAATTAATAATTCTAATTAAAATTAGTAATTGATGAATATGCTCTGTAAAAAAACAACTCCCGCCAATTGGCGGAAGTTATGCTAATTTTCTAAAGGTATAACTTCAATATTTACTTCTTGATTATTCTTTAATTTTTCTTTAGTGAATGGTTTGCTAAAATTTTCTGATCCGTAAAACCCTTTTTTATTTAGTAAAAATTTGTATCCCTTGGTGCAATCTATTTTAATTGTAACCGAACCAGTAGAATCTGTTACATATTCTCCAATTTTCTTGTAAGATTTCGTTAGATATCCATTTTCCTCCTTTCTTACAACTATAGTATCATATGTATTGATTCTAGGTTGTTTAGTCTTATTATTAACAGAAGTTATTTTTATTGTAATTTGGGTGTCTAAATTAGACTTATTGTCACAATTGGAAAGGACACAAATCACAAAAATGCTTACTACAAATTTTGTTTTAAGGATGTTTAATTGCATAATCTGTGATATTTAGGTGGTTCATTAATATGCCGGGTCTATAGTATTTTCCAGTTAAATTTACATTATTAATTACAGGCCATTGAAACTTACCGCTAACAGGGCTTCCAATAAAAGGATTATCAGCGAAATCTAATTTCAATGCAAATTTTAAATTATCTGTAGAATTTCTTTGATAATAATTATTTACCTTCATTACGTTTGGATGTTTAAAAACAAAACCTCCTCCAAGGTACATTCCTACAGGATCATATAGATTTACTTCAGCAACGTGAATATTCATATCTCCTAATTTATTTGCTATTCTAACCGCTGCTGCTGCTCCACGACTATGACCATAAATTTTTATTTGTTTGCCTTCATTACGACCATTTACTAAATAATCAATGATATCATCATCTCCACCGCCAACAGAACTTGTAAACATCCTACCTCCTTGGCTTTCAACTAATGCTTCTAAATCTGGATTACCACTCGCTTCGTGACCTCCTGCTCCATAAATACCCGCAACTACATACTTGGGCTTACCAATCTGATGCATCACGTGATTAAACCCAGCAACAAATCCTCCAATCAAAGCACCCTGCCAGAAGTTACCTCCAGTAAGCTCAGAACCTACACCACCTAAAATAGCACCGGAAGCAATCGTTCCTACTGCACTGCTTGCAAACTTCCCTGCTGCTGCGGTAAAAGCTGATGCTCCTAAGCTTCCTAAAAGTCCTGAAGTAAAAGCACTTCCAAAGCCCTGTCCCTGCACTAAAGATAATACTCCTTGTGCCAAAGCATGTGCAGTTCCCTGTACAATAATGGTTCCGAACTTGCCCAGTTCCTTAGCAATTTGGGTAGCAGTACCAGCCGAGGAGACAAATACACTTCCTATGCCATAAGTAACAACAGCAGATGCGGCGGCAAATAAGTTGGTTTTCAAAAACTGCCCTAAATCCCAATTCTGCCCAGTAATTGATGTCATAACCGTATAGCTGAACGATGCTACCATAGTCGCAATAACTACCGCAGATAAAAGCACTCCCATCCCCAAAAATTCCCCTGTAGGATCATTAAACATTAAAGGATTATTCAATACATACCCATACTTATTATAATTCTGGGTGTTTGCAGGGTCCTGAATATTTTCATCGGCATTTAAGAATCTTCTCAGTAACGGATCGTACAGTCTTCCGTTCATGTGGATGATGCCTACTTCTGCAAAATGCTCATGGCTTGTGTAGCCTCTTTCCAATAATAATGAAGTAGTATCGATTATATTTTTATCTGTGATAATTGGGCCGTTTCCTATTTGCAGATGGGTGAAATTTCCCCAAGCATCAAAATGTCTCTGTTCCAGTTTGTTTCCTGCTTCATCACTGATGGCTAAGATACTTCCTATATAATCTTTATGCAAGAATTTATAAGAACCAGCTGTTTCATCATAATTTTTAAGATAAATAATATTACTCTCATAAGGAGTTCCTCCAATATAAAGGACGTGTTTTTCCTTTCCGGTGGTGTTGTCTTTTACAACCTCAAAGCTTCCATCTTCATTGTAAAATTTCGTGAATTTACCATCTCCATCAATACTGAAATTACCTCCATATGTTACCCTTTGCCTCATACTGGTTAAGCCATATTGGAAAGCTACATCCCCTTTCATCCCGTCTATGAATACAGGGTCGTTATTTTCATTATATACAATGCTCTGGATCAGATCATTATTGTAATTCTGAGTCCCTACAGCATTTAAAGTCATTCCTGTTGGTTGGTAGATCTTGGCAGAATTTTCATACTTCATCGTTCCTACCTGATCATTTTCCAGGATTCTACCTTTAACGTCATAAGTATTTTGCGAAAGCTGTCCCGTTTTAGGGTTTGTCCAGCTAATTAATCTATTATTATCATCATAATTAAATGATTCAATAATATTGAAATTTCCTAATGTTTTTCTAAGATTCAATTCATTTTTTACAGCATTGAAAGTATATTGTATATTTAAAATACTTTGCTGCGAAGGAGACAGGTGTTTAATTTCTTTTAGAAAACCTGTAGTATCATCATATAAATTAGTAATATTCGATGCACCAAGCTTTGCTGATAATACCTGACCTTTGACATTGGTCCCTTGCAGCTCCCACAGGCTTTTACCTGTTACTTTGTCTTTTACCTGATAAAGTTCTCCGTTCCACGTACTATATACATTTTCTATCTGAACTTTAGTAAGAACTCCTGAAGAGTATAATTGTTTTTCATAAGAAATCACTCTTGCTTTATCATCATAGGTAATACCTTTTTGCATAAAGTACCTTCCGTTGCTGTTTTCTGAAGAATAGAGTAGTCTTCCCTGTGGATCATAAGCCACATTAGAGCTGTATGCCTTTCCTTTGGATGTTCCGGATTTAGAAATGATTCTTCCCTTATCGTCATATGAATAAGAAATTATTGTATTGGTTGCTTGTCCACCATCAGTGGTAGAGAGTTCTTTTTGAGAAATGAGCTGCCCTAAGCTGTTATATGTAAATTCCTTTGTTCCTTTAGGACTGATGATCTTTTTAGGTTGTCCGAATCCATCATATTCGTATTTATACAATCCGTTGGAAGGGTCATGGAATTCTGATTTTCTTCCCCAAGAATCATATTTGGTTGTGACGATGTTTTCAGCATACTGTGCCTTGATCTGTTCTCCTGCTGCATTGTATGAGAATTGGATCGTTCCTCCTTTATCGGTTGTAGAAACTACGTTTCCTAGAGCATCGGTCGTTTTTGAGTTCGTTCTGCCATAATCCGCAAGATTTACTTCTTTAATAGTAATAGTGTTTCCTGAAATAGTGGTTTCCATTTTCTTGCCATTAAATGAAGTAGTGGTCACTTTAGCAGGGAAAAAATTATCATCGTAGGCAATGGTATTCCATTGATTAGCACTCTGTCCTTCAAAATAAGGCTCTGACTCTTTCAGTTTTCTCCCCAAGATATCATATTGAATTTCTTTGGATATATACTGCCCCTGACCAAATGCTTTGATTGAGGTTTTGTAGTCTTGACCTAATTTATTAGTGAATTTCTTAGAAACCTCACCGCTGGAATCATGTTGGGTAACAATAATATTGGATTGATTGTCTTTTTCGTACGTATATGTCGTTGTTCCCGCTAAATTGGTCTTAGAGGTTTCCAGCTTACCCCATGCATCATAGGTGTTGATTAAAGTATTGCTTAAAGGATCGGTTTGTTTTTTAATCTGTCCCCAATCATTATATTCAATACTCGTTTCTAATCCTAAATTATCAGTTTTCTTTACAACAAATCTTCCTTTTGGATCATATTGTGCTGTTGTTGTTTGTGTCTGAGAATCTATACTGTTACTAATGGTTTTCTGTGTAATATTTCCAAAACCATCATAGTTATAAGTTTCATGTAAGTATCCGGTATTATCCCTGTTCCAGGTTTTCTGTGTTTTTAAAAGATTGTTTTCATAAGTATATTCTTCTTTTGCAGACTTTGTATCTCCATAAACCTGTATAGCATCTATTTTCGTCTTTGGACGACCAATATAATAATCCGGACCCGCTCCCGAAGGATTGTGAATATATTCAAAATTAGACGTAGTTATAGCATATCCATTATTGACATTGGATATACTTTGAGACGGAAGGTAATAATTTCCGTAAGTAATACTTCCCGTTGTAAGAGTCCCAGTTAAAAAGTCTTTTATTTTTGTACTTGTAGTGAGAAATGCTGTAACGACTTTTGGTCTGTCTGCATCTGTAACCGTACTTACCACCTGACCATTCAAGAGTTTATCAGCGTGATAAATGGTAGATTTGAAACTTAATAACTGAGTGTTATTTTCGGAAATATCCGCCGGGAAAATTAGATTTTCGTTATTGGTTCTTATTGACCATTCTTTTACAGGAGCTCCATCCTGTATAGGATCCATTTCTACTCCAGACCATATTTTAGTATTTTCAAAGCCAGTGGCATACCAGGAAGAGTGGGCAGACTGACGGAAACCAAGCATCCCTTTACCTGTAAAATGGCTTAAAAAACCTCTATACCTGAAATCCTGAATTAATGTTCCATTGGGAATGTTTTGTTTAAGTCTTGATACAGCTACTGATAAAGGAATTTGTTCTGATTCAAAATAAGGAAATAATTCCTTTTTGATAGGTTTGTAAAAATTAGTATCAGCTATAGAATTAAGGTCTTGATAAGAAACTTCTGTTGTAATACCACCTTGTTTAATAAATTTAGCTCTTGCTAAAGTAGGAACATAGGAATAATCATATTGAGTAACATAGTTGTAAGCACAACCAATTACTCCCGAACAATCGTCAGGTCTGCCTATAGATATAATCTGCTGATTAGTTCGGTTTAAACTCAGAGTTCCGAAAGGAATGACTTTTTCAGCATATTCCCTTCTCCAATCTCTTACTCTGTAAAATTGTAAATCTCCGGTTGTTTGGATAGGTGAATCTAATAAACTCACATTATAATCTCCACCTGCGCTTGATAAAAATTTCTTAGCAAAATTTGCGTAATTGTCTGTTGTTGTTTTATTAACTGAATAAACAAAAGTTCTTAAAACTGTTTTCTCCTCATCGTGATGTGCACTCCATTCATGATTATTGATAAATACGTAGCTAACAACAATATCTGATTTTCCGTCTGCATCTAGATCTGCAACATTGTATTGAAAATACCTGCTTTCCGAATATGAGCAGCCTCCACCTGCTTCCCATACATTATGACTGCTTTCCATCAATACTTCTCCTCCGGAACTATAATAAATAAAATTATTTATCGTGGATTGGTTGAACTTTTTACCATCAGAAATATATAAATTCCAATTATAAGATTTATTTGCCTGGGGAACTAAAACATCTACCTTACTATCTCCGTTGAAGTCTCCAAATAAAGCTCCACCGGAAATTCCTTCAAACTTCTGTCCTAAAAAATTTCCAATATTTACCTTCACATAATTTCCGGTAGCCTGTTTATGATAATTATAGACATCAGTGATCGTTCCGTCAGACTTTATCTGGATAATATCTTGGATACCATCCCCATTTAAATCAGCAAAACGGTTATTTTTGTTATTATCTGATGAATTATTTATATTTACTCCTTCATCATATTTATAGATACTGTTATTAATATCAGTATTTTCATCAATATCTATCAAAAATGATGAATAGTATGTGAAAAGATCTATTGTTCCGCCACCGGGTGGTATTATGTTTATTTCAGCATCTTGTAATTCCATGTTTGAAAGAATATCATCTCCATATTCTACATTAGAGGAACTAATTTGAGGTTGCAAGAGAGAGAGCTGTGAAACGGTTGGCTCTGATATCTCATTATTTTCAATATTAGAGACTTGATCGACATAAGGTGCACTTGTACATCTGTTTCTTCTGTTAAATCCTATCAGCAGCTCTGAAATACCATCTCCGTCATAGTCATAACTCTCCAAATAGCTTACATTGAGAGGCACAGATGCAGTACATTCAGACCCGCCACTCAACTCACCGCCTGGAGTATATGTGTTGTAAGGAATTACTTTTGAATATTCCAGTTTAAATTTAAAATCAGAAGTATCAGCAGAATAGATCAATAATTCATAGTTTGGCTTATTAGGATCTGATGTTGCAACTTTATGAGGTATTGCTATTCCTATCTTATTTTTTACATAGCCATCTTTTTTAAAGGTTACAGCTGTAGCTTTTGCAAATTCTTCTGCAGTAAATCTTGAAAGTTCATATTGCATTGGTATAACAGGTGAATCTTTGTAAACCGAATTTCTAAAATGTATAGATCCTACCGGCCCAGATGGAGAGCTGCCGGGATTAGGTATAAATTCAAGATAATCAGTAATGCCATCCATATCAAAATCGCCATACTTTTTTGTATTATTAGTAGCGATATTGTTTTCTTTAGTAGTTTCTTCATTACCTGATTGATAAGGTTCGTACTCTATTGTAATAGGGTTAGCAGCTTGGTCACTAGAATTATATTCCGTTATTTTATTTGCAAATTGATAACTGGATCCATTATTAATATATTCCACAGCATATCTTTTAAATTGATTGCCATTAGTTTTTACAATAATTTCCTTTAGCTGTTTATCTTGTACAAACTTAATCCCACTTAAATAATTGATTTCATTTAAAATTCTTTCATTAAAGTAGTTCAGTTCAATCTTATTAAAATGGGGTTTACCTGCTCCTACATTTCCTCCCCATTCGATGCTAGATATAACAGCCACATTAGTAGAAGCGGTCTGTAAATAATTATACGAAATATAATTCCCTTGTGCGTCTTTCCATTTGACAATATTGTATTCCAATGGTGTTCTTGCTGTACTATCTCCCGATGATGATGCTCCATACCAAGCTTGAGACCCGTCTTCAAATGTCAGTTCCCAATATTCAGGCCCCTGCCATAGCTGTCCTGTGACTGTACCTATAGATTTAATTTTAATATTAGAATATTTTTCAGTAACATATTCCGCACCATCCTTACCATATTCTCCGGATTTTAGAATCAGTCTCTGGCCGTTGAAATTGTAATAGTCAGAATAGTCTAGTTGTATCCCTTTTATTTTCCCATCCTTTTCAATAGTCTTTCCAACTCTTGAAATAGCTGTTACGCCCGATAAATTCCAGCCATACCCTGCAATTCCATTACCTGAACCGCTTGTATAAACCAGATTGATTTGTGGAGCTACACTTTTTATTCCCGGAGGAATAGCAATTGGTAAAGTAAATTGTAATTGTCCTGCGCCATTGACTTCAATATTTCCTTTAGTGTCATGAAATTTATTATCTGTTGTTTCTGTCGTTCCGGTTGGGTTACCCGCACCCGCTCCTGAATCAATTGGCCCTCCTCCTGAATTTCCCGTACCAGGACCTATCTTAGCAACAAAAGGATTGGATACATTTGATGTTGCGTGAAATCCTTGTGCTAGAACTACGGCCTGCGGATCCTGAACCGTTCGCGAGGTACTTTCAGCTTGATATAGTATAGTTTGTGAATATCCTAATATTGAGAGACAGGCTATTATGAATGAATAGAAAATTTTCATATTCTTTTTCTTTGTGTTAATAAATTGATAAAAAACGAATCAGAAAGTAGCCTATCGTTTGGTAATATTTCTGCTGAAGACTCTTCCGTCTTTCAGAGTAAAACGTAGAATATAGACACCCCAGTCATAACCCGTCATATTAATCTTCAGCTGACGTTTTAATCCCGGAATATTCTGTTGCTGGAATTTCCAGTGTACTGTACTGTGCTGATATAATGAAACGGATTCTATAAGATCGTCTGCTTCTTCAGTCCAGTCGATGGTAAGAACGTCATTAACGGGTACAGGGTAAAGCCTGATCTGTTTCAGGAAAGTTTTTTCATCCATGGCAGGAGCTTCTTGCTGTTGCAGGGCAGCTACTGTTTTAGTCTCCTGTTTTGCTGTTTCAGTGGGAGCTGTTTTTCCTGCAACATTAGGGCCCCGGTATCTTTGGTTTCCGGCTTCGTCATATTTGAAATAGACCTCAGTTTGTGAAAACCCTAAAAACCCTATCATTAGGGAGAAGAAAGAAAGTAATTTTTTTTTCATGTGTTTATTTTTTTTCAGAAAGAAGTTTTTCCAGTTGTTTTTCAAATTTTTCCAGCTTTTGAGATTGTATTTTTAAGGCTTTGTTT
>Ga0307414_10001283_pt1 | contig 12967 bp, 9 predicted proteins | sample DK1Ometagenome_FD_203804 | JGI IMG/M metagenome (GOLD analysis project Ga0307414, IMG submission 203804) | Maize rhizosphere microbial communities from greenhouse at UC Davis, California, United States - DK15-O-3 | ecosystem: Host-associated > Plants > Roots > Rhizosphere > Soil | place: USA... | reverse complement strand
ACCCAGGCGTTCGACCAGGACAACCGCCTGACCAGGGTCGGTGTGCTGAACTTCGCCAGCGGTGCGCGCATGGTGCATGCAGGGCGGGTGCAATTGGTGCTGGAAGACGAACTGGTGGCGCGCTATCACTTGAGGCACGAGCTACGCAGTATCCGCGACGAGCTGGAGTTTCTGCCCCAACCCTTGAGCGAGAATGGCTTGCACATCCTGGTCAGCAGGCGGCATCCGGCGTACAAGGCGATTGCCGAGGCGTTTGACCAGGCGATCGAGGACATGCGTGCCGACGGCACCTACGCCAGGATCTTCGAGCGTCACGACCTGTAGCGATCACTGCCAGTGCGTGCGGCCGCGCCCCTGGCGCTTGGCCTGGTAAAGACGCACATCGGCCTGGTGCAGCAGGCTTTCCAGGTCTTCCGGTGCGCCGTGGTAGACACCGGCGCTGAAGGACAAGGGCGGGGCGCCCAGGGCATATCTCAGGGTGGCGCAGTGGAGGCGGAGCTGGTCGAGGGCCAGGCCCAGGCTGGCGCCATCCTGCGGGCTGACCAGGGCGAATTCCTCGCCACCCAAACGACCGATCAGGGTGTCGGGAAACGCCAGGGCGAAGGCGCGGGAGAACGCCACCAGCGCGGCGTCGCCGCTGGCATGGCCATGTTCGTCGTTGATGCGTTTGAAAAAGTCGAGGTCGATCATCGCCACGCTGAGATTATGCCCCGCGCGCTGCGCCTGCTGGAACAACTGCAAGCCCTGCTCGTAGAAGGCGCGGCGGTTGTTCAGGCCGGTGAGGGCATCGAATTGCGCGGCCTGCTTGAGCGCGCGCATCAGGTCGCGGCGCTCCAGGGTGGAGATGACCCGGCAGTTCAGCTCCTCCGGGCAGAATGGCTTGCGCAGGAAATCATCGGCGCCGTGCTTGATGAACATGGCACTCAGCGAGCCCTTGGCGTCGGCGGACAGGCCAATGATGATCAGCTCATTGCGGCGCATTTTCTGCCGCAACAGCTTGACCAGATCGAAGCCGCTGATGCCAGGCATGCTGTGATCGACCACCAGCAGGTCGATGTCCGGCTGTTCATGCAGGATACGCAGGGCTTCGTCGCCATCGCTGGCATCGATGACCTGGAAGCGCTGCGGGCTGAGCACATGGCGGATGTAGTGGCGGGTGGCTTCCGAGTCCTCGGCCACCAGGATCTTCACCTGGCTGTTGCTCTCCAGGCGGTGCAGCAGGCGAAAGGCATATTCGTAGGAATGCTGACTTTCCTTGAGCACGTAATCGACCACGCCCTTGAGCAGCAGCTCGTCACGGCGCTGCTCGTTATAGGCACCGCTGAGCACGATGCACGGCAAGTTGTAACGCATCACCAGGTCGACGCTTTCGCCATTGGGCGCATCGGGCAGGTGCAGGTCGACGATCGCGGCGAAGAACAGCTCGGCCGAGGTCTCCAGCATGACTTCGGCTTCGCCCAGCGACGCGCAGAACACCGGTTGCAGGTCGTATTCCTGGCGGAACAGGTGCTCCAGGATCTTCAGCACCAGGGGGCTGTCTTCGATTACCAGAATATTGCGCATGGAAACCTTCGGGTGCTTGACGCGTCGATGCGGTGCCTGACCGCATCGTTGCGCGCTGAACTTAAGTTGCGCGCTGAACTTACAGGATGCGCACGCGCAGCGAACGTCCCTTGATCTTGCCTTCACTCAGGTGCTTGAGCGCCTGCCTGGCGAGGCTCCGCTCCACCGCGACAAATGCCTGGAAGTCGAAAATGGCGATCTTGCCGACCTGCGCGCCGGGAATCCCGGCTTCGCCGGTCAGTGCGCCGAGAATGTCGCCGGGCCTGAGCTTGTCCTTGCGGCCGGCGGCAATGCACAGGGTCACCATGGGCGGTTGCAGCGGTTCCCCGGCACGGGCCTTGAGGCTGCTCAGCGGGTGCCAGTTGAGCGGGCTCTTCTGCAGGGTTTCGATGGCCTGGGCGCGGTGTGCCTCGGCTGGTGCCACCAGGCTCATGGCCATGCCTTGCTCGCCCGCGCGACCGGTACGACCGACACGGTGAATATGGGTTTCCGAATCGCGCGCCAGTTCGACGTTGATCACCATGTCCAGGGCGTCGATGTCCAGGCCGCGAGCGGCCACGTCGGTGGCCACCAGGACGGACAGGCTGCGGTTGGCGAACATCGCCAGCACCTGGTCACGGTCACGCTGTTCCAGGTCGCCGTTGAGCGCCGCCGCGGAAATGCCGTTGGCATTGAGGTGATCGACCACCTCCTGGCATTGCTGCTTGGTGAAGCAGAAGGCCACGCAAGACTGTGGCCGGTAGCAGGCGAGCAGCTTGACCACGGCATCCAGGCGCTCTTCGGGGGCTATCTCGTAGAAGCGCTGTTCGATCTGGGTGTCGTCATGCAGGGTTTGTGCCTTGACCTGTTGTGGGTCGCGCATAAACGCGCTGGCCAACTGCTTGATGCCGGCCGGGTAGGTGGCGGAGAACAGCAGGGTCTGGCGACGGGCCGGGGTCTGCTGGATGATTTCGGCAATGCTGTCGTAGAAACCCATGTCGAGCATGCGGTCGGCTTCGTCGAGCACCAGGGTGTTGAGCCCATCGACCTTCAGGGTGCCCTTGGCCAGGTGCTGCTGGATGCGCCCCGGGGTGCCGACGATGATCTGCGCCCCGTGTTCCAGCGAGCCGATCTGCGGCCCGAAGGGCACGCCGCCGCACAGCGTCAGCACCTTGATGTTGTCGGCGCCCCGGGCCAGGCGGCGGATTTCCTTGGCGACCTGGTCGGCCAGTTCGCGGGTCGGGCACAGGACCAGTGCCTGGCAACCGAAGTAGCGTGGGTTGAGCGGATGGAGCAGGCCGATGCCGAACGCGGCGGTCTTGCCGCTGCCGGTCTTGGCCTGGGCGATCAGGTCCATGCCCTTGAGGATGACCGGCAGGCTCTGCGCCTGGATCGGCGTCATTTGCGTATAGCCGAGGGACTCGAGGTTGCCCAGCATGGCGGCGGACAATGGCAGCGAGGAGAATGCGGTTTGGGTCACGGTACAGGCCTGCGAAACGGAATGGCGGGCAGTGTAACAGGTGATGCCGTCGTACTTGTGACGCCGCTGCGGTCGACCGTCAGCGCGGCCGTGGCAAACCGTGGGTCGCGCCGGATGCCACCGGCGCGTTGGTCGCGTTTCGCGTCAGCGCTGCGGGGTGCCGCGCACCGCTGCGCCGTTGGCCACGTAGTAGGGGGCGGTGCTGCGCGGCAGGGGCGTACGCCCGCGGATTTTGTCGGCGATCTTTTCGGCCATCATGATGGTCGGTGCATTGAGGTTGCCGGTGGTGATCAGCGGCATGATCGAGGCGTCGACCACGCGCAACCCTTCCAGGCCATGGACGCGCCCCTGGCCGTCGACCACGGCCATGTCGTCTTCGCCCATCTTGCAGGAGCAGGAGGGATGAAAGGCGGTTTCGGCGTGTTCGCGGATGAAGGCATCCAGCTCGGCGTCACTCTGCACGGCCGGCCCGGGGCTGAGCTCACGGCCCCGGTAAGGGTCCAGCGCCGATTGCGCCATGATCTCGCGGGTGATGCGGATGCCGTCGCGAAACTCCTGCCAGTCCTGCTCATGGCTCATGTAGTTGAACAGGATGCTCGGGTGCTGGCGCGGGTCCTTCGACGTCGCCTGGATACGGCCCCGGCTGGGGGAGCGCATGGAGCCGACATGGGCCTGGAAGCCGTGTTCGTTCACCGCGTTGCTGCCGTTGTAGTTGATCGCCACCGGCAGGAAATGGAACTGGATATTGGGCCAGGCGAATTCGGCACGGGTGCGGATGAAACCGCCGGCCTCGAACTGGTTGCTGGCGCCGATGCCATGACCGGTGAACAGCCACTGCGCGCCGATGCCCGGCTGGTTGAGCAACTTGAGCGCCGGGTACAGCGACACGGGCTGAGTGCAGGCGTACTGCAGGTACATTTCCAGGTGATCCTGGAGGTTCTCGCCGACGCCTGGCAGGTCGTGCACCACCGGGATGTCCAGGTCACGCAGCAGGGCGGCGGGGCCGACACCGGAACGCTGGAGAATTTGCGGCGAGGCGATGGCGCCGCTGCACAACAGCACCTCGCGGCGTGCGTTGACGATGACCGATGTGTCGCTGTCGCCATGCAGGTAGGCCACGCCATCGGCGCGCTTGCCATCGAACAGGATGCGGTCGGTCAGGGCGTGGGTGACGATGGTCAGGTTCGGCCGGCCCCGGGCCTGGTCGAGGTAGCCGCGCGCAGTGCTGGCGCGCCGTCCCTGCGGGGTCACCGTGCGGTCCATCGGGCCGAAGCCTTCCTGTTGGTAGCCGTTGAGGTCGTCCGTACGCGGGTAGCCGGCCTGCACACCGGCTTCGATCATGGCATGGAACAACGGGTTGTTGCCGGCCTTGGGTGTGGTCACGCTGACCGGGCCATCGCCCCCGTGGTAGGCATTGGCGCCGGTGTCGCGGCTTTCCGCCTTGCGAAAGTACGGCAGGCAATCCAGGTAGGCCCAGTCTTCCAGGCCCTTGGCCTTGGCCCAGCCATCGTAGTCCAGGGCGTTGCCACGGATGTAGCACATGCCGTTGATCAGCGAGGAGCCGCCCAGGCCCTTGCCACGCCCGCACTCCATGCGCCGGTTGTTCATGTGCGGTTCCGGCTCGGTCTCGTAGGCCCAGTTGTAGCGACGACCTTGCAGCGGAAAGGCCAGGGCGGCGGGCATCTGCGTGCGAAAGTCGAGCCGATAGTCGGGGCCGCCCGCTTCGAGCAGCAGCACCGTGACATCGGCGTCTTCGCTCAGGCGCGTGGCCAGCACGTTACCCGCCGAGCCGGCGCCGATGATGATGTAATCGAATTCTTGAGCCATGGGGGTACCTCTGCGCGCCGGAGCAGGGACGCGTTATGCGTGCGAAAGGGTGGGCCGGGTCGGCCCACCGCGTGCCGAAGGGGGTCAGAACACCGAGGTGTAGCCGCCCAGCTCGACCTGGATGGACTTGATCCGGGTGTAGTGCTCCAGGGTGCTCAAGCCGTTTTCGCGGCCCACGCCGGATTGTTTGTAGCCCCCCACGGGCATCTCCGCGGGGGATTCGCCCCAGGTATTGATCCAGCAGATGCCGGCTTCCAGCTTGTGGATAACCCGATGCGCACGCGCCAGGTCACGGGTCACCAGGCCGGCTGCGAGGCCGTAGTCGGTGTCGTTGGCGCGGCGGATCACTTCGTCTTCGCTGTCGTAGACCAGGATGCTCATCACCGGGCCGAAGATCTCCTCGCGCACGATGGTCATGTCGTCCCGGCAGTCGGTGAACACCGTCGGCGCGACGTAGGCGCCCTTGGCGTAGTCACCCTCGGTTACCCGTTCACCGCCGATCAGCAGGCGGGCGCCTTCGCTGCGGCCTTTTTCGATATAGCCGAGCACGTTCTCCATGTGCGACAGGCTGGTCAGCGGGCCGAAATTGGTGGCTTCCTCCAGCGGGTTACCCAGGCGGATACGCTTGACGCGCTCCAGTACCTTGGCTTCGAAGCGCGCTTGCAGCATGCGCGGCACGAACACCCGGGTGCCGTTGGTGCAGACCTGGCCCGAGCTGTAGAAGTTGGCCATGACCGCGATGTCGGCGGCGCGGTCCAGGTCGGCGTCCTCGAAGACGATCAGCGGCGATTTGCCGCCCAGCTCCATGGTCACTTCCTTGAGCGACGAGCTGGAGGCGCTGGCCATGACCTGCTTGCCGGTGCTGGTGCCACCGGTGAAGGAAATCTTTTCGATCTGCGGGTGCTCGGTGAGCCACTGGCCGACCTCGCGGCCGCTGCCGGTAAGCACGTTGAACACGCCATCCGGCAGGCCGGCCTCGGTGTAGATCTCGGCCAGCTTCAGGGTGGTCAGCGAGGTGATTTCGCTGGGCTTGAAGATCATCGCGTTGCCCGCCGCCAGGGCTGGCGCGGATTTCCACAGGGCGATCTGGATCGGGTAGTTCCAGGCACCGATCCCGGCGACCACGCCCAGGGGCTCGCGACGGGTGTAGACGAACGCGCTCTCGCGCAACGGAATCTGCTGGCCCTCGATGGCAGGCACCAGGCCGGCGTAGTACTCCAGCACATCGGCGCCAGTGACGATATCGACGTAACGGGTCTCGGACAGCGGCTTGCCGGTGTCCAGGGTTTCCAGCTCGGCCAGCTCATCATTGCGCTCGCGCAGGATATCCACCGCCTTGCGCAGGATGCGCGAGCGTTGCATGGCAGTCATCGCCGCCCACACTTTCTGGCCGGCGACGGCGCTGGCGACGGCGCGCTCGACATCTGCCTGGCTGGCGCGCTGCACGGTGGCGAGCACCTCACCGTTGGCCGGGTTGATCGACTCGAAGGTGCTGCCGCTGGTGGCTTCCACGTAGCGGCCGCCAATGTAGAGCTTCTGTTCGTCGAGTCGGGCCATGGGGTGTCCTCTTGAAAGTAAGTCCGCAGCGCAGGCCCGTGTGGTCACGGCGCCTGGGCGGGTGAGTCGGCGTGGCAAAGGGGGCAGAAAACGCGTGGCGCAGCCGATTTGATCAAAAAACAGGCTACTTTATTTTTATTGAATGATCAATCAACAAAGATTTCCGGGAGCGACGGACACCGGTCCGAATACGACGCAACGCCGCATTCCGGGCAGACGGTGATACGCAGGCGGAGGTTGGTGCCGGGCACACAGGCCTACAGGGCGTGAGCCCGCGGGCCCGTGTTTCAGCCCGTGTGGTTGGCCCAGACCATGGGCGTCGGCGGTCTCAGGCGGCCTTGGCCAACTGCAGGTCGAGGTAGTCGTAGGCGATCTGCAAGGCTTGCTGGATGTCGAAGGCTTTGCCAGACAAAGCGCCGCGCAGCCAAAGGCCGTCGATCAGCGCCGCCAGGCCGCGGGCGGCAGCGCGGGCCTGGTCCTGGGGCAGGATGCGCTGGAACTGCCCGCAAAGGTTGGAGTACAGGCGGTGGTCGTTGATCCGTTGCAGGCGCCGCAGCGAAGGCTGGTGCATGCTCGCGGCCCAGAACGCCAGCCAGGTCTTCATCGCGGGGCCGCTGACCTGGGTCTCGTCGAAGTTGCCGTCGACGATGGCGCGCAAGTGCGCACGCGGGCTGTCGTCCTTCAATGCGCTGCGGCGCGCGCGCACCGCGTCGCTCAAGGCCTGCATCAGGTGGCGCATGGTGGCATCGAGCAGGCCGTTCTTGTCCTGGAAATAATGACTGATGATGCCGTTGGACACCCCCGCCAGGCGGGCGATGTAGGCGATGCTGGCGTCGCTCATGCCCACCTGGTCGACAGCTTCGAGCGTGGCCGCGATCAATTGCGAGCGGCGAATGGGCTGCATTCCGACCTTGGGCATCTGCTTCTCCGTCGATGCGGGTTGTTCCGGGGTGCGCGCAGTCTAGGCCGATTTTTATTGATCGATCAATCAACCTGGCCGTTTGCGAAGACGGTGTGCCGCCAGGGCTGCCGCTGTAACGGTGGGTAGGGAACCGAATGGGAGGGCGGGCCGTTTCCTTGTCCAGTGTTCATCCCGGAAAGGGCCGGGCGGGCGTGTAGGGCAGGGGGCTATGCGATTGGCGCTGGGGTACAGACGATCATTGTACCCAGCGGTGGCGAACGGTTGGTGGCGCTGGCGTGTTGCTGGATGAGCCGAGCAGCGTCCGGGCTGGCGCCCGGAGCCGTGATAACGGGCAATCGCCGGGCTTAAAACAGAAAAAAGCGGGCCGCGGCCCGCTTTTCTCAGTAACGCCCCAGGCTCACTTCAGCCATTCGGTCACGCGCTCCGGGTTCTTGGCGATCCAGTCCTTGGCCGCGTCTTCGGGCTTCACGCCGTCGCGGATGGCCAGCATCACCGCGCCCACTTCCTCGGCGCTCCAGGAGAGCTTCTTGAGGAAGGCTGCGGCGTCTGGCGCCTTGGCTTCCAGGCCCGGGTTGGCCACGGTGTCGACGTGCTCGGCTTCGCCGAAGACATTCTTCGGGTCTTCCAGGAAGCGCAGTTTCCATTGGGCGAACATCCAGTGCGGAATCCAGCCCGTCACCACGATCGGCTTCTGCGCTTTTTCGGCACGGGTCAGCGCGGTGGCCATGGCCGGGCCCGAACTCGGCATCAGCTTGATGCTCTTGAGGTCGTATTCCTTGATCGCGTCTTCGGTGCGGCGCATCACGCCTGCGCCGGCGTCGATACCGGTGATCTTGCCGTCGAAGTCCTTGGCGTATTTCTCCAGGTCGGCGATGGTCTTGGCTTCCACGTACTCCGGCACGATCAGGCCGATCTTGGCGCCGTCGTAGTTGGTGCCCAGCACGGTGACCTTGTCCTTGAGCTTCTCGAAATACTCGCCGTGAGTGGCGGGCAGCCAGGCGGACAGGGTGGCGTCCAGGTCGCCGCGGGCCACGCCTTGCCACATGATGGCCGGCTCCACGGGCTGCAGGGTTACGTCGTAGCCCAGCTTGGTTTCGAGAATTTCGCCCGCTACGTGGGTCACGGCGACGCTGTCGTCCCAACCGTTGACGTAGCCGATCTTCAGGGCGGGCTTGTCCGCTGCCATGGCATTGGACATGCCCAGGGCCAGGGCGGCGACGCCCAGGCTTTGCAGGCAAAGGGTTTTCAGGTTGCGCATCGGTGATTGCTCCATCAGTGAGTGGCAGTTCAGGTGTGTTACTGGCTCGTTCTGATTGCGGGCCTTGCGGTCGTCGGCGTGCGCTGGCAGGGGTAGACGCCCTGTCGGCCGACCCGCGAGAAAGCCAGCTGCACGGGGTGCTGCGGCTTTACCTGGCCCACCCGTTGCGTACGGGTGGGCCGGGTCTGGTGCGGGCGATTACAGCCCGACGTATTTCTTCACGGCGGCGATACCGTCCTGGCCGTCATAGGTGGTGACGCCGGCCAGCCACTTGTCGAGGGCGCCCGGGTTGGCCTTGATCCAGTTTTTTGCCACGTCGGCCGGGTCCTGTTTTTCCAGGACCTTTTCCATCAGCTGGCTTTCGATCTCGACGCTGAATTGCAGGTTGTTCAGCAGTTTGCCGACGTTGCTGCAGCGTGCTTCGTAGTCTGGCGGTACCACGGTGTAGACCTTGGCCGCGCCGTAGTCTGGACCGAACACATCATCGCCACCGGACAGGTAGGTGATGTCGAACTGGGTGTTCATCGGGTGCGGTGCCCAGCCCAGGAAGACCACCGGCTCCTTCTTTCTCACCGCCCGCTGGACTTGCACCAGCATGCCGGCTTCGCTGGACTCGACCATGCGGAAGTCGCCAAGGCCGTACTGGTCGCCCTTGATCATCTTATCGATCAGCAGATTGCCGTCGTTACCCGGCTCGATGCCATAGATCTTGCCGCCCAGCTGGTCCTTGAACTTGTCGATGTCCTGGAAGCTTTTCAGGCCTGCCTCCGCCGCGTAGGTCGGCACCGCCAGGGTGTACTTGGCGCCTTCCAGGTTAGCGGTGGGCAGCACCTTGACGCCGTTATCCTTGGTGAACGGTTCGATGACCGCGTCCATGGAAGGTGCCCAGTAGCCCAGGAAAACATCCACCTGGCCGGTTTTCACGCCGGTGAAGGCGATGGGCACCGATGCCATGATCTTGCGGGGCTGGTAGCCCAGGCCCTCGACCAGGGTCATGGCCACGCCGGTGGTGGCGGCGATGTCGGCCCAGCCGATTTCAGCGAAACGCACCTGCTTGCAGCTTGCCGGCTCTTGCGCCCAGGCGCCTTGCACCAGCGCGCAGGACAGCAGACCCACGCCGGCCATTGTCTTTATCGTGTTCATCTGCGACTCCCTGTGTCTTTGAAAAATGAGCGATTGCCTACTGCCGTTGCAGCTTCGCGCTCAGCCAGCCGAACAGACTGCTACGGCCAGCGGTTTGCGGGGTGCCGAAACTTTCAGTGATGCGGTCGAGAATGATGGCCAGCAGCACGACGGCCATGCCGCTCTCGAAGCCTAGACCGATATCGAGACGCTGGATGCTCGCCAACACGTCGTTACCCAGGCCGCCGGCACCGACCATCGAGGCGATGATCACCATCGACAGCGCCATCATGATGGTCTGGTTGACCCCGGCCATGATCGAGGGCATGGCGTTGGGCAGTTGCACCTTGAACAGCAGTTGACGGCCGGTGCAGCCGAACGACTGGCCGGCCTCGACGATTTCCTTGTTGACCTGACGGATACCCAGGCTGGTCAGGCGCACGGCCGGCGGCATGGCGAAGATCACCGTGGCGATGATTCCCGGCACGCGCCCCAGGCCGAAGAGCATGGCGGCCGGGATCAGGTAGACGAACGCCGGCATGGTCTGCATGAAGTCGAGAATGGGCCGGATGATGGTCGCCACGCGCTCGCTCTTGGCCGCCCAGATACCCAGTGGGATGCCAAGCAGCAGGCTGATCAGGGTGGCGGAGAAGGTCAGGCCAAGGGTGACCACGGTCTGTTCCCAGAAGCCGGTCATGACGATGAGAATGAATGAGACCGCAGTGAACACGGCGAAGCGCGCGCCGATGCGCCACAGGCCCAGGCCAATGAAAATCGCGATCAGCAGCCAGGCTGGCGGCAGCATCAGCAGGCTTTCGATGCCCTCGGAAAAGCCGCTGACCACCTGGCCGATGCTGTCGAAGGCGCCGCTGTAGTTGTCCAGCAGGTGCTGGACGACGTCGTTGACCCAGCTGCCCAGGTCGAGCTTCTTGTCACTCATGGGATTCCCCCTGCAGGCGGGTCAACAGGCGGCCCTTGCTGATGGCGCCACAGTAGTGGCCGTGCTGGTCGACCACCGGGATCGGCCCTTCGTTGTCCACCAGGCGACCGATCACTTGGTCCAGGGGCAGGTCTTCCGGCACCGGGTCGATGCGTTTGAGCACGTTCTGCTCCAGGCTGCAGGGTTCGCCGCCTTCGACCAGCAGGGCGATTCTTTCCAGGCTGATGGAGCCCTGGAAGTTGTTCTGCTCGTCGACGATGAAGGCGTAGTGCTTGTCCAGCGCCTGCAACTCCTGGCAGACCTGCTGCGCGTCCGGGGCGCGGCCGTTGTGCACGTAGAGCGGTACGCTGTCGGCCATCAACTGGCCTGCGGTGAGGTAACGGCTGGTGTCGACGGTGTCGAAGAAGTTGCGCACGTAGTCGTTGGCCGGGCTATCGATCAGCTCCTGCGGGGTACCGACCTGGATCAGCTTGCCGCCCTCCATGATGCCGATGCGCGTGCCGATGCGCATGGCTTCCTCGATGTCGTGGGAGACGAAGATGATGGTGCGGCGATGGGTCTTCTGCAGCTCCAGCAGCACGTCCTGCATTTCCCGGCGCTTGAGCGGGTCGAGGGCCGAGAAGGCCTCATCCATGATGATCATCGAGGGGTCGACGGCCAGGGCGCGGGCCAGGCCGACACGCTGCTGCATGCCGCCGGAGAGTTCGTGCGGGTACTTGTGGGCGAAGGTGTCGAGGCCAACCTGCTTGAGCACGTCCATGGCGCGCTGCTCGCGCTCCTTGCGGCTCTTGCCGGCGACTTCCAGGCCGAAAGCTGCGTTGTCCAGCACGGTGCGCGAGGGCATCAGGGCGAAGGACTGGAACACCATGCTCATGTCGCGGCGGCGCAGGTCGATCAGTTGCGAATGGGGCAATTTGGCAACGTTCTGCCCATCGATGTACACATTGCCGGCGCTTGGCTCCACCAGGCGGTTGATCAGGCGGATGAGTGTGGACTTGCCCGAGCCGGAAAGGCCCATGAGGACGAATATCTCGCCTTCTTCAACGCTGAACGACACATCGCTGACACCGATCACGGCGCCTTTTTCGGCGAGGATCCTGTCTTTGCTCCAGCCCTGCTTGAGCAAGTCGATGGCTTCTTGTGGCTGTGGACCGAAAACCTTGTAGAGGTTCTCGACGACGATTTTTCCAGACTGCATGGGATGGTTCCCCTTCAGTAGACATCCAGACCAGCTACACGGAACCCGACACGCACTCGAAAGCGCCCGTCAGGTGATGCCGACTGTTCTTGCCTGTGTGGGTTTACGTGATTCCGAGGTATGGACGACGTTCTACGCAACAGCGTGCACGGGGCACCCAGGCACCCTCCAGGTAGCGCGCCGAGAGCCGCAAGGGCGCAGGGCGTTACGTGAAGAGGCTGATGAGTGAACCTTGCTATGCCGTGTTGCAAACCGCGTTCCAAACCCTCTGGCAGTGTTACGAAGCCCAGTCCCTTGGGGTTTCACATCTCACTCCGAGATGCGCGTACATCCGAAATTTCTTGTTGGGCTGGCGCCCATCTGGGGGGACGGCCAGCACTTATCTGTTCTCGGTCCAGAGCGGTGGGGCTCCGGTCTGTCGACCCGCGGCACGTTGTTGACCCTGCTGCGCTCGGTTATGCGGCGTTGGTATCATCCCAGGCTCGTGTACAGCACGTACACATCGCTTTTTCGGCTGATTCCGCCTTACCTAACCGTAGCTCACTACGTTTCAACAACCTGCCGAAATCTGACAGCGACGAAATCGGCTGACTCAACGATATAGCCTTCCAGTCGTCGCAATTGTCGGTTTGCGACCCTGACGTGTTGGGCGACGACATGGGGCTGATCTAAAAAAACCATAACAGATTTTTTCCGCCCATTGCCAAGCCTGCAAGCCAGGAACGGCGCGGTTTGCAGCTTTTCAAACGGCCGCAGGCAAGGTACGCCGGGGGCTGTGGCGCAATCGAAAAAAAATGAAATTTATGGCGTTTTGCGGGTGTCGAACGGCGGATGAGCGGCACTTCCGTCGCGTTGGGTGACGCCATCGAGCCATTGCGCGAGCACCTGCGGGTTGGCTTTCAACCAGGCCTTGGCTTCGCGCCGGGGGTTGGTGCTCTGATTGAGAATCGCACCCATCAGGTGGTTCTCCATGCCGAGGCTGAAACGCAGGTTTTTCAGCAGCCGGCCGACATCGGGGCACTGCTCGAGGTAGCCGGCACGGGTGTTGGTATACACAGTGGCCCCGCCAAAGTCGGGGCCGAAATAATCGTCACCGCCGCTGAGGTAGTGCATGGCGAATT
>Ga0307414_10001282_pt1 | contig 12971 bp, 10 predicted proteins | sample DK1Ometagenome_FD_203804 | JGI IMG/M metagenome (GOLD analysis project Ga0307414, IMG submission 203804) | Maize rhizosphere microbial communities from greenhouse at UC Davis, California, United States - DK15-O-3 | ecosystem: Host-associated > Plants > Roots > Rhizosphere > Soil | place: USA... | reverse complement strand
GCCGAGCGTGATACCGACCTGACGCTTGCGCGCCAGCGGATACTGGAAGCCACGCTCCTGATTGGTCGTGCCGGGGACATTGTTCTGCGCCGGATTGGGGTTCACGACTTGCGGCACGTTCAGATTCAGCTGATCGACCCAGCGGATGACCGTCGAAGGTGCCCGGTTGTTGGTCACATTGTCGACGAACACGGAGAACTTCCAATTCTTTGCCTGAAGGCCCGCGCGCAGATTCAGCAGAATCTTGTCGCCGGTTTCCGCCAGATTATAAATCTGGTCGAACTTGCTTTCATTGAAGGACAGGTCGCCGCGCAAGCTGAAGTCGATCGTTTTCGATACCGGGCGCACATATTCGGCAAAGGCCGAAACCTGGTTGCGCGACACGTTCGGGACCAGATTGCCCGCGACCGACGGATCGCCGAACAGGTTTCCAGCCTCCGCATCGTCGAACTTCACAAACTTCGCGTCGTTCAACGAATAGCTGATGCCAGCGCTGAATTCCGGCGACAGCTTCGCCTGCATTTCGATCTCGACGCCTTTGACTTCGGTTTCACCGGCGTTGATGATGTACGAACGGCTGCTGCCATCGGGGAAGATATAGGCCGAACTCAGCTGCTGCTTGCTCCAGTCGACATAGAAGGCCGCAACATTGAGCAGCAACGCGCCGTCAAGGAACCGGTTCTTCGAACCGATTTCATAGTTCCAGCTGGTCTCTTCTTCGGCGAACTGCACTTCGACGGGGAAACGCGGATCGGAGTTGAACGCGCCCGGCTTGTTGCCCTTGGCCAGCGTCGCATAGACCATCGAATCGTCCGACAGCTTATAGTCCATCGTGAAACGCGGCGTGGTCGATTTGAACTTGCGCTCGGCCAGCACATCGGTTGCGCTTTTGTAGTTGCCGATGCGGTCTTCGGCGTAACGCACTTCGACCGAGGCACTTAAACGATCGGTGATCGACGCGTTCAAGGCACCAAAGAAAGCGATGTTGTCGGTCCGGTCGATCCCCGAATCGATCGTCGGTGCGGTGACGTCGAAATGCCGCTCTTCCAGCGCACGGCGGCGCTGATAATAGAATGCGCCAACCATCACGTCGAAGGTGTCGAGGAATTTGGGCGACTGAACGCGCAGTTCCGACGACCATTCCTCACGCTTGCCGACTTCGTTGCGCATCACATTGCCCGAACGCACACCGTCGGCGACCGGACGCACAAAGCCCGGTGCATTCGGAACCGTCGTCCGTCCGAACGCCGTCGCGCCCTGATAGGTCGAGTCATGACCGAATTCGGTCTTGGTATTGAAATAGCCGCTGTTCGAGGTGATCGTGAAATCGCCCGCTTCATAGACCATGCTGAGGAAGGCGCGATAGCTGTCGCGGCGCAGGCCGACCGTGTCGCCCAGCCCTTCCAGATCGAGCGTCGTTTCGTCGTAGCGCTTGACGACACCGCAATAATATTGGCGCGCCGACTGCAGGTAGCAATTATTCTGGAACCGGTCCTGCGTCACGATTGCGGGATGGCCGTCGCGGTCGCGGATGTAACCGCCGCTCAGCGTCGCGGTGAAGTTGCTCGTCGGACGGAATTCGAGCGACCCGTTGAGGTTGAAGCTCTTTTCATTGCCGACCTTACGGCCATCGAGCGAGTTGCGGTACATGCCGCCAAACTCATAGTGGCGCGCGTGCGCCATATAATAGAGCTTGTCCTCGATGATCGGGCCACGCGACAGAAGGTTAAGTTCATAGTCGCCATATTGCGCAACCCGCGCGGTGATCGCATTCTCCGGGGTGTTGCCGCCTTTTTTGGTAACGAGGTTGATCGCACCGGCAAAGGTCGAACGGCCATAAAGCGCCGCCTGCGGACCCTTGATCACTTCCACGCGCTCGACGAGGTCGAACGGGAAGGACAGGATCGATTCCGAAAAAGGAATGCCGTCGACGAACACCTGCGCATTGGGTTCACCCAGCACATTGCCCATACCGCGGATCACCGGACGGCTTGCGCCGCCCTGAGTGCCATAGCGATTGGCGCGCTCGAGCGAGAGGCCGGGCGTGAAATCGCCAACGGCCGACAGATCGCGAACGCCGCGTTCGGCGATATCATCCGCCGTCATGGCCGAAACGGCAATCGGCACATCCTGGAGACGCTCTTCGCGCTTACGCGCCGTGACGACGATTTCGCCGGGATCGGCTTGGTCGGAGACCTCTGCATCGGCTGCGATTTCTGCCGCATAGGCCGTCTGCGATGCTTCGACCGCGAGCAGGCTCAAGCCGCCGACCAGTCCCAATTTCATTGCTTTCATTGATTCGCTTTCCCTCTTCCTTTGCCCCGCACGATCGGCAGAGCCATCCCGTTCAATCCTGGAACCGTCCAAATTGTTATAATTGACATACAAATCAACGCATAGACCAAACTCTCCCCGGGAGCGCCGAACATCGGTCCGAGCCCTCCTGCAAGAAAGCCAGCATATGCTTTATTTGACCTAGATGTATAACATATGTGTCATCGAGTCACGCCCTGTTTTCGTCCGTTTTCCGGGAGGGCGGCGGTGTGACAAATCCGCAACAATTCACCCCGCATAGGCAGGTCGCGCCATCGCGCGGTCGAGCCAGCCGGCAAGGTTCAGAAAGGCAGCAAGGTCCACCTTCCCCGGCTTCGCGATCGCCGTTACCGCGGCGACGTTGATATCGGCCACCGAAAAAGCATCGAACAGCCATTCGCGCCCATCGAGCGCAGCATCGAGGACAGCGAAGGGCTTTTGCAAGTCGCGTTCAGCCGCATCCGCCGCCCCCGCGTTCCGCTGATCCTCGGGCCGGATCACGCGCTCCATCAAACAGGTCACGAGCGGCTTTTCGAGTTCGGTCACCGCCCATAATGTCCATTGCCAGATGCGCGCCTCATTCTCGACGGAGGCTGGATATAATGTGCCAGTGCCGTATTTTTTCGCGAGATACAGGCTTTGCGCCAGCGATTCAAAAATCGTCAGATCGCCATCGGTCAATGCCGGAACCTTGCCGTTGGGGTTGATCGCAAGATAGGCAGGCGCCTTGGCCTCTTCGGCAGACAGTTCGACATTTTCCACCGTCAGACCCAGCTCGCGCGCGACCCACAGCGGTCGCCGTGCGCGCGATCCGGGCTTTCCATAGATGGTGATCGTCATGTCATTGTCTCCGCAGATTTGGGGAAGGACCGTCAGCCGGCCAGAAATTCAAGGATCGGCGCCGCCCATTCGGGCGTGCGTTCGAAGAGCATCCCGGCGCCCCCGGAAAACTCGGCATATTGCCATTCGGGCCGGCGGCTGACGAGCTTCTGCCCCATAGGAAACAGCCGGTCGGTCTTGCTCGATATCACCAGCGCCGGGCAGATGATGCGGTCGATGTCGGCGTCCAGATCATAGGCCGGGGCCGCGCGATGGCCGTCCTCTTTCCACGGACCATTGGCGAAATAGGCGACGATACCGACATGGATCGTTTCGTCCGTCCACGCCGGATCGGCGACGCGGCGCACCACCGCCCAGCGATCGGTCAAATGGCTGCCGTCGGGCTTGATCTCCTGCATATCGTTCAGCGTCCCCGAACGCTCGGCCCGCTGCGCCGCGTCATAATATGGCATATTGTCGGTCACGAGCGCCGACACCTTTTCTGGAAAGGCCGCCGCCAGTCGCGCTGCGACCAGCGCACCACCATGATGGCCTATGACAGCCGCCGGCCCAACAGCCAGCCCGTCGATCACAGCCGCCACCGTGGCGGCATAAAGTTTGACGCTGGGCTCGCCATCAGGCGGGCTCGACATGCCGTGGCCGGGCAGATCGGGTACGATAACGCGAAACCCCTTTTCGGCCAGATATGGCATCGCGCGGCGATACTGGATCGACGACCAGGGGGCCTGATGGATCAGAACGACGGCGCGCCCGCTGCCCTGTTCGCGATAATGGACCTGCCCGCACGGGCCATCGACATAGCCGCGCCGCTCGCCGGGAAGGATATTAACCGAAGGCAGCATCGCTATGCCCCGACCGGCAGCAGACGCTGCCCCAGCAGGCGGCCGAAGGTCATCGCCGGGGTGACCATCATCCCGCCCGCCGCGGCCTTGCCCATCGTCTGCGAGGATCCGAGCAGTTCGCCCGCTGCATAAAGGCCGGGGATCGGCGTCCCATCCTGGCGGATCACCCGCAAATCATCATCGACCGCCAGCCCGACCGCGCTCGATATCGAACATCCCTGCATTCGGATCGCATAAAAAGGCCCCTTGCCGATCGGCAACGGCGCATGAACCCGCCCGAAGAAGTCATGTCCGGTCGTCACGCCATAGTTGAAGCCGCCAATCGCCCGCCCCAGTCCGTCCGCGTCGATGCCCGCCGCCTCTGCCAGACCATCCAGCGTGTCGGCGCGCACGAACGCCGGACCGTCGCGATCGAACGCCGCGAGCATATCCTCGCGCGTCCAGTCGATGATCAGCGGCGGCGCCGCATCGAGGATCGCCTGATCGAAGACGATCCAGTAACGCCGCCCCGGCTGGTCGAGCAGCGCCATTTCGCGCGCATCGACGCTTCGTATATCCTCGCGGATGAAACGCTGTCCGTTGGCGTTGACATAAATCTCCCACGGCTCGCGCCGTTCGGGGAAGGTTTCGGGCCGCGCCAGCATGCGCGCGGGAAAGCTGTCGGTGTCGAACAATGTGCCGAAGTTGCAATAGACCTTGTCGAAGCCGCGCAGCCAGCCGCCGACCGATTGCCCCAGCCGCAGCCCCGCGCCCCGCGCATGGGGATAGGGCGCGGCGTTATATTGGGGGTAGCCGCTGAGTTCTTCGAACAATTCGGGCGCGCCGGCGTAACCCCCGCTGGTCAGGACGACATGGGGGGCAGAGAAGCGATGCTCCGTACCCGCAGCATCCTTCGCCGTGACGCCCATCACCGCGCCATCGGCATCGACCTCCAGCCCGACGACCTCATGCTCCAGTTTGACTGTGATCGCGCCCGATGCCGCAAGGCGTTCGACGATCGGAACGAGCACGTCCTTGACGCTGAGACCGCCCTCCGCGCCCCAATAATAGCGCTTCTCGCGATAGGGTTCGTGCCCGAAACCCGCGACGGGATGATCGGGCATCGGCGCCAGCCCCTGATCCATCAGCCAATCGAACGTCTCGGCGGCATGATCGACGGCGAGACGGACCAGGCCGGGATTGGCCGTCCCCCGGCTGATCCGCATCACATCGTCGAAATGCGCGTCAGGGGTGTCGGAAATTCCCTTATCCTTTTGCAGACGGGTGCCCGCCGCGCTCATCTGTCCGGAGGCAACCCAAAGCGTTCCGCCCAGTTGGGCGGCAACGTCGAGCAACAATATGCGCGCGCCGCGTTCGGCAGCAAAGATCGCAGCGGGCAAGCCAGAGGATCCGCCCCCGACGACGATGATATCCCAGCTTTGCCCGCCCATGCCTCACTCCGCAAATGTTCCATTATTCAGAACAGTGTTTCATATAACGCTAGGCAGCAATCGCCAGTCCGTCAAGCACGAGAATAGCCTGGGGCATTCGCGACGCTTCTGCGCCCGGCGATGGAGGAGGTGGCTTCCGATCGATTGCGGACTCCCATTTCCGTCACCCCGGGCTTGACCCGGGGCCTGCCTTATCTTTTGATGGGCGATGGATATGGAGATCCTGCGAGAAAAGCGGATCAAGCGATGGCTGCGCTCATGAAATATGATCAGGTTAAGGCCATCAACCAGACGTGGCGTGATTTGGCCGAAGACTTCGGATTTGAACCGTTGCCGCTGGCAATAAGGAAGGCGGGTCCCGGATCAAGCCTGGGATGACGAAGGTGGGGCCCGGGACAACGAAGCTGGGGAGCGACAGCGTCCCACCCCAATTTCGGACATTCGGCGACGCCGAACCACATGCCCGAATTTTCCGGGGGTTCGTTTCGCTATAAACGGTAAAACATGGATTTTTTGGTAGCGGAGGAGGGACTTGAACCCCCGACACCCGGATTATGATTCCGGTGCTCTAACCAGCTGAGCTACTCCGCCCCGAAAGGCCGCCGCATTGGGCGAGCCGCGCCTATAAGCAGGGTCTCGCTCCCGGTCAACACCATCTGCGCGCGCCGCGAAAATTGCGTGTCGATGCGGTTTCCCACGGCCCGCCGCGGTAATGATGGATTGCAAGGCCCGCGATCAAAAGCGGCCGCGGATGGAAATTGCGCGTCAAATCGGCAAGCAACGCCCGAGCCTCCGACGGCGCAACCTTGTTCTGAATTGTGATGTGGAGCCGCGGCACGCCCTGATCCTGCGCCGTCAGCGCGCCGGTGAAATGATCGGCAATATGTTCGCGGATCGCGAGCAGGTCGGGACTGTCGATACGAAAGGCGACGCCGGTGCCGAGCGAATAGATGTCGCGGATCGTGGCGACCGGCGGTGGATTGTCGGCGGCGATGCGGCGAAGCAGCCGGTCGAGCTCGTCGAGGCATGACGGCGGCAATTGGTGAAAAAGCGTGATGTGGGCGCGAAGATGGTTGCGTTCGGGCGGGAAGTGCGCGGCGCGGAGCGCATCGAAATGGCGCTGGTCCGCCGCACCCATCGTCGCGGTCACGATGATGGGCACGGCGCCAGCGGCCTGGACGGGAGGGGGGATGCCCGGGCCTGCTATCTCGAAGCGCCCAGATAGCGTCGCGCCGCGCCCTGGTCCAATGGAGTGCGCCGGTCACACTGATGGGATATCTCGATCACAGCCCGTTCCAGAAGGCGGTCAGCGCCGCCGCGACCTCGGCGGGTCGCTCGGCGATGGCCCAATGCCCTGCCCCTTCGATCACCGCCAGCGGCGTGCCGGTATTCGCGGCGAAACGCCGCGCCACCGACAGATCGACATAGGGGTCGGCCTCGCCCCAGATCAGCGTGCCGTTTTCCGGCAATATGCCGATGTCGCGCGCCCAGTCATGTTCGAAGCTCAACCCCTTCGCCGAGCGATAGAGACGAAGGATCGCGCGGCGCTTGTCCTTGTTCGCCCATTGCGCCGCCTCCTCGGCAGCGATGTCGGCGGGCATGCCCTGTCCCGCCAACCCTTTGGCGAGCGCAGCGGGGCGGCTGATCGCCATGAAGATTTCGCCGAGAATCGGCGTGTTCCAGATCCGCGCGATGCGGTGGCCGCGATAATCGGGGTCGATCACCGCATTGGACACGGCCCAGCTGCGGAAGAGATCGGAGCGCAGCATCGCGGCGCGCTGCGCGATCAGCGCGCCCCAGTCATGACCGACGACGTCGATCGGACCGTGCGCCGCGAACAGCGTCTCCGCCTGCCCCACGGCCCAATCGGCATAAGCCTCCTTGGTCGCGGAAAATCCGGCGGGCAGCGGGGCAGTGAAGCCGGGAAGCGCAGGAACCGCGACGGGCGTGTCGCCGAGATCCAGTGCCGCGAGCAGCGGGCGCCAGATCGCGGGACTGTCAGGCACGCCATGGAGAAACAACTTTGCGGTGGTCATATCGTCCCTCCCCTGTCCGCCGCCCCTGCAAAAGGCAGGTGCAGCGTCGTTCCTTATTCCATCTCGCCCCGTTCGCGCCGCAGCTGATACCATTTCTGCACATTGGCATTATGCTCGGCCAGCGTGCGGGCGAAGATATGGCCGCCGTCGCCCTTGGCGACGAAGAACAGATAATCATTGGGCTCGGGATCGAGCACCGCGGCGATCGACGCCTTGCCGGGATTGGCGATCGGACCCTTGGGCAGGCCGATCATGCTGTATGTGTTATAGCCGTTCACCGCCTGAATTTCGCTGCGCAGGATGCGGCGGCCGAGCGGCTTGCCCTTGGTGATCGGATAAATGATCGTCGGATCGGCCTGAAGCCGCATGCCGACCGCGAGGCGATTGGTATAGACGCCCGCTACGGTGCGGCGTTCTGCGGGAACGCCGGTTTCCTTTTCAACGATCGAGGCGAGCGTGATCGCTTCGTTGCGGTCCTTGACCGCAGTGCGCGGGCTGCGTTTGGCCCAGAGTTCAGCGAACGCCTTGTCCATCGCAGCCTGCATGCGCTTGACGACGGCCGCGCGGCTTTCGCCGGTGGTGAAGGCATAGGTGTCGGGGAGGACGCTGCCCTCGGCAGGCACGTCGACTTTTCCGGTCAGGCGATTTTCGGCCATCAGCCGGTCCCAGACCATGATCGACGGCATCCCTTCGGGGACCATCACGAAACGCTGGACGGTCTTGCCCGATTGCAGCAGTTCGAGGATATCGCCTGCATCCATGCCGGCCTTGATCTCATATTCGCCAGGCTTGATCGGATCGTCGCCGCCGAAGAAACGAACCTCGTTACGGAAGCTGGAGGCCGAGACGACGCCCGCCTCCTCCAGTATCTGCCCCGCCTTCGCGATGCTCGCGCCCTGCGGGATGACGACGACCGTGTCCTCGGGCGCGCCGCCCGAGCAGGCGGCGAGCAGAAGAGCAAACATCGTCATCATCAACCAGCGGAACGGATGCACGAAAATCTCCCAAACGGCGCAAAAGTGACAAAAGTTACAGACGCGCATGCCAAAAGCCGCCGCAGGCCGAAGCCCGACGACAGGGTGATAGAGCATGGCGGCACGATGTAGGAAAGAGGGTTTTCAATCCTCCCTGTTGCGAAGCAATGGGGAGGTGGCAGTCCCGCGGGACTGACGGAGGAGCGCAACGTCAGCGCCCCTCCACCACCGCTTCGCGGCGGTCCCCCTCCCCATCGCTTCGCGACAGGGAGGATAAATCGCTTAGTCGATCGCTTTGACGATGACGCTGGCGTTGGTACCGCCGAAACCGAAGCTGTTGTTGAGTGCGGCCTTCACTTCACGCTTTTTCGCCGTGTGCGGGACGAGGTCGACGCCGTCGGTACCCTCATCGGGATTGTCGAGGTTGAGCGTCGGGGGGACGATCTGGTCGCGGATCGCGAGGATGCAGAAGATCGTCTCGACCGCGCCGGCGCCGCCGAGCAGATGGCCGATCGCCGATTTGGTCGAGCTCATCGACACGTCGCCGATCGCATCGCCGAACAGGCGCTTGACCGCGCCGAGTTCGATCGTGTCGGCCATCGTCGAGGTGCCATGGGCGTTGATATAGTCGATATCGGCGGGGGTCATGCCCGCCTTTTTCAGCGCCATTTCCATCGAGCGATAGGCGCCCGAACCTTCGGGGTGCGGCGCGGTGACGTGATAGGCGTCGCCCGACAGGCCGTAACCGACGACTTCGGCGTAAATTTTGGCACCGCGTGCCTTGGCATGTTCATATTCCTCGAGCACGACGACGCCCGCGCCCTCGCCCATGACGAAACCGTCGCGGTCCTTGTCATAGGGGCGGCTCGCCTGTTCGGGGCGGTCGTTATAGCTCATGTTGAGCGCGCGCGCCTGCGCGAAGCCCGCGATGCCGATCGGGCAGATCGTCGCCTCGGCGCCGCCCGCGAGCATGATGTCGGCGTCATCGTCGCGAATCATCCGCGCCGCGTCGCCGATCGAATGCGCGCCGGTCGAGCAAGCGGTGACGACGGCGTGGTTAGGCCCTTGCAGGCCATATTTGATGCTGACCTGGCCCGAGATCAGGTTGATCAGGCGGCCATGGACGAAGTGCGGCGAAACGCGGCCCGGGCCTTTTTCGGCGAGCAGCAGGCTTTCGCTTTCGATGCCCGGCAGACCGCCGATGCCCGACCCGATCGAGCAGCCGGCGCGCAGCTTCATGGCGTCGGACATATCCTCAAGGCCCGCATCCTCGATCGCCTGACCTGCGGCGTCGATGCCGAAGATGATGAAGGGGTCGACCTGGCGCTGCACCTTGTGATCGACGCGCTTGCCGGGATCGAAACCATATTCATGGTCGGGGCCCTTCACTTCGCAGGCGATCGTGCATTTCTGGTCCGACGCGTCGAAATGGGTGATTGTGCCCGCGCCCGATTTGCTGGCGAGCAGATTGGCCCATGTGGTTTCCACATCGGCGCCAAGCGGCGTCACCAAACCCAATCCCGTCACCACAACCCGGCGCATAATTCGTCCTTTCGTCGGCCATCCGCCACGGCGGCATGGCCCATATATGGTTCGCGCGTACCCAAGAAAAAGGCTTCCCGGTCACAGCGCACAGGCTCTGGACCGGGAAGCCGGAAACGCGTGGGCGGCGTCGCCGCCGCGTCCGGCCGGGCCGGACCGGGCCGCTTTAGCCCTTGTTCGCTTCGATATAGTCGATCGCATCCTTGACGGTGGCGATCTTTTCAGCCGCATCGTCGGGGATTTCGACGCCGAATTCTTCTTCGAACGCCATCACCAGTTCGACGATATCGAGGCTGTCGGCGCCCAGATCATCGATGAAGCTCGCTTCCTCGGTGACCTTGTCTGCTTCGACGCCGAGATGTTCGACGACGATCTTTTTTACCTTTTCGGCCGAATCGCTCATGCACAGTTCCTTTTGCTGACTATGTCGTGAATGTTGAAAAACGCCCTAGAGCGCAGCGGCGAGGCTGGCAAGAGGGCTGGCGACGGGTCGCAAACCTATGTGCCTACCCCCCGGCCCCATCGCGCGGCGCGGCTCGCGCCGGTCCCGGAGCCGCCGGAACGACACCCGAATCGCGCAGCGCCTCGGCGGCGCGCAGGATGATGACCGGCGTAATCATGAACTGGCGCAGCACTTTTTCCGGCGGCGCATTTGCGGGCTGCTTCGTATATTCGGTCAGCTGCCGCCAAATCTTTCGCGCCCCGGCAAGGTCGCCGGTGCGCGCCAGAACGATCGCGCGGGTCATCAGATATTGCGGCTCCATTTTGCTCGGCGACGGGATCTGGTTGAGAATTTGAGTCGCGCGCTCCTGCTCGCCGCGCTGCGAGAGGACAAAGGCCAGTGCGACCGCGGGAACGCCCGGATAGGAAGCGTCGAGGTCGAGCGACCGTTGCAACAAAAGCTCTCCATCGGCCATCTGGGCGCAAGCGAGTTTGAACAGCCCCAGAAAGCCCGCCATGTCGGCGTCATAGGGATTGAGCGCCACCGCGGCGCCGCCCATCGCATTGCCGCCCGGACAATTGCCGGCGTAAAAATGGGCGCGCGCCATGGCGAATAGCCCGGCCGACGTATCGGGGCCGCTTTCATAGGCGCGTTCGGCGAACAAACGCGCCTCCGCCAACGCCTCCTCGCCCTCGGGCGTGCCCCGCCGGGGTTGCCAGTCGCCATAGCGGAGCAATGACAGCGCGGTCAGCGCGGGCGTGTCGAGCGGCTTCGCAGCGATCGTGGCACGCAGGCAGCGATCGACCTGTCGTGCCGTCGTCGCGTTGCGCATCTGGCGCATCCGGTTGAACTGCGCGACACAGGGAAAGCCCGGTGCAAAATTATCCGGCTGACGCTGGATCTGATCGCGCACGATCACGCCATAATCGCCGGCGATCTGGGCGATCGCAGGTTCGATCGCGGCATATGCGGGCATCTGATCGGTGGCCAGTCGCAGTCGCTGCGACCAGATGGTCCGCTGATCCGCGACGCGATTGAGCACCAGCGTGACGTCGACCGGCCCCTCGAGCGTCCGCACCAGCGACGCATCGAGCCGATAGTCGGCGCGCGGGGTGGCCGCGGTGCCGCCCGGCGCCTTGGCGCTGAGCAAATCGACCAGATCGAAACGCCGCAGCCCGTCGCGCAGCTTGCCGTCGAGTGCGCGCGCGAGCGCGCGCGATGGCGGCGTGTCGCCGGCTTCCGGGGCGCTGACCTCGAGGATCGGGCGCGGCACCGGATCGCCGGCAAACAGGCGATTCTGGCCGCCGAGCACCCACCAGCCGATAAAAAGCGCAAGTCCCGCGATGATGATACCGACGACCCAAAGCCCCAACCGGGGCTCCGAAGCGGCCGGAGCAGGCCGTGGCGGCGATGCGGCGCCTGAAACGGAAGCCGCCGCCGCAGGCTCTCTGGCAGCTACATCCTCGGGGCGCCCTTCCGCGGATCGTCCGGGCGGTCCGGTCCGATACTGGACGACGACTTCATAACTTCCCTGCGGCACGCGCAGGCGATGAACCCAGGGGGTATCGGAATAATAGCGATCGAGCAGGCTGCGCAGCCGTCCGACCATCACCCGCGGATAGCTGTCCACGGCGGGATCGAAATCGGCACTGCGCCCGAGCGCTTCGGTCGCGATCGCATAGGCTTTGGGCGAAGCCCGGCCGCCGCGCAGACGATGCTCGACCAAAAACTGAAGCAAGCGCGACAGGACGGGCGAGCGAACGAACACCGGCGAGTTCAGCAGCCGCTGAAGCTCCTCGGCAATGATCCGATCGACGTCCCCGCCGTGTTGCGTGTCATTCGCTTTCGCGTCGTCCATGCGACCCCTCAAATGCCCCCTGAACGAGCTGGCTGGTAGATACGCCAATCAAGAAGTACGGCCAGTCATTGTTACCGGCTTGTAACGGTAACAGATGGGTCAGACCCCTTATCAGAAAATCCCGGCCACGCCAATCGGCCCGAAAAAGCGTCGAATAAGGTTAACAAAGAGTTATCAAACGGCGACATGCCGCGACGTGACCCCATGTAACTGCCCGCCCGCCATGGTTTCTGCGACTCTCTCATCGTCGCGGTGTCCCCCCACAGCGCCGCGGTCCGCCCTGAGACTTGTCTCGGTTGGACGGATTGAAGCCGGTGGGCCGAAATGCGCGAGCTGGTCCCTGGCGCTTTTCGAACCTCCCCCGGCTTCATGAACAGTGACTTCGCCGGACGGCATGGCAGCCCCACCTGCCGATCCGTCCGGCAAGTCCGCCACCTCCCAAGCTCTGACTCAAAGCTCCGGTGACGCAAAAGGGCGCCGGCATGGCCGACGCCCTTCCGGGTTTCCCCGCTGCGATTGAGGTTTAGCCGGCGACCGGCGCGGCGCCTGCCTTGCACGGACCGGTGTGGGTGCTGGTCATCTGCATGACCATTTCCATATCGCCGCCGGTCGGCACCTTGCCCTTGGTGGTGATCGTCACGTCGGTCTTCTTGGCTTCCATCGTGCCGGTCATCGCCATGTCGACGGTCTGACC
>Ga0307414_10001281_pt1 | contig 12972 bp, 9 predicted proteins | sample DK1Ometagenome_FD_203804 | JGI IMG/M metagenome (GOLD analysis project Ga0307414, IMG submission 203804) | Maize rhizosphere microbial communities from greenhouse at UC Davis, California, United States - DK15-O-3 | ecosystem: Host-associated > Plants > Roots > Rhizosphere > Soil | place: USA... | reverse complement strand
AAAGAGAGGGGATTATCAATGTTGACGAAGTCTGGAGCTTCACCGTGTATACTAACCTTAATCCTCTCTTTTGTTCTTTCTGATTTATGTCAAATTTAACTAAAAGACAAACTTAAGCCGTGTATAAGCCATTACTTGGTCTGTGTCTCTTTGGAAAATCCTCGCGGATTTTCTATTCGGTTTTTATTTGCTAAATTTAGTGCTTAACCACGCAACTTTCCATATACGAAAACGTTGTGTGTAAGCTTGACCTGTACTGAATAAAGGCTACATAATTTAAAACAAACAGTAGTGAAAAACTATGAAATCCTAATAAAAGACTTTCAAAGAACCGAAAAAGAGAACACAAAAGCCTCAAAACAGTCTCTTAAAAATAACATCGCAATCTTTGAATCCTTTTTTGAAGTTCAACAAAAGCTATTCGATAATCATTTTTGGGGTGTGCTTGATCCATATTACGGACTACAAAACTATGAAAGAATTGTTATGCAATCTTTTAGAAAAAATATTCATTTATTATATATTGCACACAACTTAACTGTCCAAGGGAACTATGGAAGTGCTAATATTTTACTTCGTCAAGTTTTCGAATTTTTGATTTTAGGTAAATATGCCTTTATTAAAAAAGATGATTCGATGGCTACGAAATGGCTTAATCGGCATCAATTTGATATCTATAATAAGATACTTAAATATTTAGAAAAACCCAGCAAGACAAACTTTCACAATTATTGGAAAATAATATGTATTCAGGCTCACGCAACTACAAGTTCTCATCAAATCACATATAAATTTGAGGAAAATAAATCTCAAATTCATGCGACATCTGGATTTATATTATTATTACTGCGCTGCAACTATCACCTCTTATCAGTATGTTTCATTAATACGAGACTTTCTTTTCGATCTGAATTTTATCATTATCTAAAAAAATCAAATTCACAATTAAAAGTAAAAGCTAGGTTATTAAAAAAACAGATATTAAATATGTATTCTCCTCTGGGTAAAGAATTAATAAAGGATTACGAAACAAAATGGTTTTTCAAAAAGTAAAAGAGTGTCACCAACACTGCATAATCTCGGTTTCTGTATTCAGGTAAATTAAATTCTATACTATCAAGAATAATTTCGGTTTTAGAAGTACTAAGATCATTAAAACGTGACCAAATATTATGTTATACTGTTAACCAAAAATTGAAATAAGAAGAATAACCAATAACTACATATAAAAATTTATACCGAATTGTGTTTCCATGCGTGTCCATTTTCAATACTTATGTAATCAAATAATAAATAATTTCAATAAAAAAACGGATTGTAGAACACAATCCGTTTTTTTATTAGCCTGAAGCCTTGTAGCGGGAACTGGACTCGAACCAGTGACCTTCGGGTTATGAGCCCGACGAGCTACCTACTGCTCTATCCCGCGATTTTGATCTCAAAACAATTTGCTTAGCTTTTAACTTTCGGTTCATAATGCCGACAAAACTCTTTTGGACTGCAAATATACAATCCTTTTTAATTTTTACAATGATTATATTTAAAAATATTATTGCTCGATACTATCCGCCTGAAAATCTATAAGTTCCATATCGAAAAATTCAACTCTAACTTGTATTGGGTTACAACACACTTCACAATCTTCTATATAAGACTGTTTGGAAACTGAAGTATCTAATAGCATGGAAATAGTTTCCCAGCAATAAGGACAATTAAAATAATGTTCTATCATCCTGTAAAATTATAAAAAAAAGAGGCTGTATTTAAATACAACCTCTTTTTAAGATTTAAGAAATTCTAACTAAAACTATTCTTTTTCAATATCCATGATGGCTGTTGCATTTTGATTTTGCAATGGCAATAACATAATACCTGGAGGGTTATTTCCTGAAACACTAATGTATTCTTCATTTAAATTATTATCGCTTACCATAATAGTGTTTAAGTTTTTTAAGTTTATGAACTCCATTGGTAAATCACCAGTAAATTGGTTACTTGACAATATCAACTCCTCTAATTGAGATAATTGCGCTAATTCGGTTGGTATTTCACCTTCCAATTTATTATCCATTAAACTTAATTTTTGCAAATTGGTCAAGGCATATATATTATTAGGAATGGTACCAGTTAAAAAATTACTTCCTAATAAAAGCTCTTTTAAATTGGTTAATCCCATTAATTCTGTTGGGATTGCTCCTGTTAAGTTGTTGCTATATAATTTTAATGATTCTAATTTTTTTAATTCACCCAATTCAGAAGGAATAGTGCCTTCTAACCTATTCATGAAAAGTTCTAAAGAAGTTAACTCTCTTAAATTTTTAATGGAAGTTGGTATGGTTCCACTTATTTTATTAAATCCAAAATTTAATTTTCTTAATGACGATAAAGTCCCGATTTCTTGAGGTAACGCACCTTCAAGGTTATTAAAAGGTAAATTAATCTCCACAATTTTATCATTTTCAATTATGATTCCGTACCAAGTATCAACAGACTTGCTTAAATCCCATGTGGCATTCCAATTACTACCATTTGTAGCATTGTAAAGTGCCATTAAAGCATCTTTTTCTGTAGAAGAAATATCAGCAAAAGAATGTACTGAAACAAAAAGGCAGATTATAAGTAGTTTTATAGTTTTCATTTTCGAATAAATTTGGGATTAATTCTCTCACGAAAGTACACCCGAACTAGACAAAAAACTATTTTATTCGATAAAATACATATTTTTTTAACATTTAGCAATCGACCAATGGTTTCTTTTCCGATGAACAACATAAATCCATTAAAAGACATACAAGATTTATAATTCTCATCCCATTTTTGGAACACATTAATTTAGAAGATTCTATAAGGAAATATATAAAATTCTGTTAAATAAAAATTAAGTTCTAATCCTTTTTGAGCGATAACAAGTAAATTTGCAAAAATTGCATGATTAATAATGTGCAATAACCGCCAACTTTAATGAAAAAAAGATACCTTATTTACTCCTTTATTATTATTGGAATCGTTGCCCTCATCATCTACAGGGTCATGGAAAATAAAAAAACCAACACTCTAGGCAACGGAAAAAGAATAGCACCTATAATGAATGTTGAAGGCGAAGTTTTAAAGCCTCAAAAATTTGACGACAATCTCTCACTTTCAGGAACTTTGGAATCAAATGAAGAAATTAATATTAGAAGTGAAGTTTCTGGTGTTGTGGAAAGCATTCAATTTGAAGAAGGCACTAAAGTTTCTAAAGGTCAGGTATTGTTTCGAGTAAATGATATTGAGCTACGTGCACAACTATCTAAAGCAAAAACAGCACAGCAATTGGCTTCCGAAAATCAGAGAAGAGCAAAATTACTACTTGAAAAACAAGCCATTAGCCAAGAGGAATTTGATATTTCAAATGCCGATTTCGAATCTGCGCGTGCAGAATCAGATTTAATCGCCGCACAATTATATAAAACAACGGTTAGAGCTCCTTTTTCAGGAACTATTGGTTTACGCTCTATTTCCAAAGGTACTTTCGTAAATCCAGAAACCCCTATCGCAAAACTGGTTAATACCAGCCAAATAAAAATCACATTTTCAATTCCAGAGAAATATGTTTCTCAAATTAAAGTGGGCAATTCGCTGACTTTTACAACTTCCGATGCCAATGAAGAACATACTGCAATTATATATGCTATGGAACCTCAAGTGGATATCGCCACAAGAACTTTAAAAATAAGAGCAATTGCTGATAATAAAGATGGCAAACTATATCCTGGCACTTTTGCCAATGTTATATTGCCTTTGGAAACCGTAAATGATGCGTTAATGGTTCCAACACAGGCCTTAATTCCTATTCAAAATGGAAAAATCATCTTTGTTTCTAAAAACGGAATGGCAGAAGAAGTTAAGGTAGAAACCGGTACTCGAACTGACAGTTCAATAAGAATCCTTTCAGGACTTAAAGCTGGTGATACCATTTTAACTTCTGGTGTCATGTCTCTTAAAAATGGAACTCCTGTTAAGGTAAATCTAAAATCCTCAAACTAATGAGTCTTTCGACCCTAAGTATCAAGCGGCCTGTACTCACTATTGTGATGAATTTGGCCATCATGCTATTTGGAATTATTGGGTTCACGTATCTTGGTGTTAGAGAATTTCCATCGATAGATCCTGCTCAAATTTCTGTGAGCACCAATTATTCAGGTGCCAATTCAGATATTATTGAATCTCAAATTACAGAACCTCTTGAAAAAGCCTTAAATGGTATTGATGGTATTCGAAATATCACATCGCAAAGTAACCAAGGTTCAAGTAGAATAAATATCGAATTTAACCTCGATAAAAATTTAGAGGAAGCCGCTAATGATGTACGAGATAAAGTATCACAAGCTTCCAGAAGTTTGCCTCAAGATCTTGATGCACCGCCGGTGGTTTCTAAGGCTGATGCCGATTCTAGAGCCATCATTTCCATGACTGTTCAAAGCGATAATAAAAATACTTTAGAACTTTCTGACTATGCCGATAATGTATTGGCGCAACGACTCCAAACCATACCCGGAGTAAGCAGTATACAAATTTGGGGGTTGCGTAAATACGCTATGCGCTTATGGATTGATCCCATAAAATTAGCATCCTATGGCGTTACTGTCGCGGATGTTAGAGAAGCTCTGTTATCTCAAAATGTAGAATTACCATCAGGAAAATTAACAGGTGCCAATACGGAATTGACTGTTAAAACCATTGGCAATCTTTCTACTCAAGAAGAATTTAATAACATCATTATTTTCGCCGAAGGTGAAAAAGTGGTTCGATTTAGTGATGTTGGGAATGCTACATTGGAAGCGGAAAATATGGAAACCAAGCTAAGCGATTCTGGACAACCTATGGTCTCCATGGGTATTGTACCACAACCTGGCGCTAATTATATTGCTATTGCTGATGCTTTTTATGAAGAATTTGAGCGGCTTAAAAGGGATTTGCCTGAAGATTTTAAACTAAATATTGTTATTGATGATACTCTTTTTGTAAGACGTGCCATTACTGAAGTGGTTGAAACGTTGGCTATCTCCATTGTATTGGTGGTTTTGGTCATCTTCTTTTTCTTTAGAAATTGGTCCATTGCTATGCGTCCACTCATTGATATTCCTGTGTCTTTGATTGCCACGTTTTTCATTATGTGGATATTCGGTTTTTCAATAAATGTCCTAACACTTTTGGCTATTGTATTGGCCACAGGTTTGGTAGTGGATGATGGTATTGTAGTGACTGAAAACATTTACAAAAAAGTGGAAGATGGTATGACGCCTATTGAAGCTGCCATAAAGGGTTCTAATGAGATTTTCTTTGCGGTTATTTCTATTTCCATCACATTGGCGGCCGTATTCCTTCCCGTAATTTTTCTTGAAGGCTTTGTTGGACGCTTGTTTAGGGAATTCGGTATTGTTATTGGAGCAGCCGTATTAATTTCAGCATTTGTGTCTTTGTCGTTAACTCCGATGCTAAATGCCTATTTAATGAAACCGGGTAAGCAGAAGCATTCAAAATTTTATGAGGTTACGGAACGTTATTTTGTTAAAATGAATACCATCTACGCCAGTACTCTTCGTGATTTTATGAAGAAAAAATGGTTGAGTTTCCCTATATTGGTTGTCTGTTTAGTTATGATTGGGCTATTTTTTAGTTTACTTAAAAAAGAAACGGCACCTTATGATGACCGTAGTTCTTTAAATGTAAGTGTAAGCGCCCCAGAAGGTGCGTCTTATGACTACATGGATCGGTTTATGAATGAATTGACGGAGTTGATAAATGATTCGATTCCTGAAAAAAAGGTTAGTCTAATTATCACTTCTCCAGGATTTGGCTCTTCATCTGTTAATAGTGGGCGTGCCAATATTTCTTTGGTTGATCCCAATGAACGTGAACGTACACAAAATGAAATTGCAGAAGATTTGACCAAATGGACAAAAAGTATTGAAAATGTTCGTGCTAATGTTTCCCAAACACCAACTATTGCTGTAAATCGTCGCGGTGGTATGCCTATACAATATATTATTCAAGCACCTAATTTTGAAAAATTACAAGAAAAAATTCCTGAATTTATGGCAGAAGCAGAAAGTAATCCTGTTTTTGCGGTTACAGATCTCGATTTAAAATTTAATAAGCCTGAAATTTATGTGACTATTGATCGTGATAAGGCCAAGAGTTTAGGTGTTTCCGTTTTAGATGTGGCACAAACGCTACAATTATCATTAAGTGGACAGCGATTTGGTTATTTTATGATGAACGGAAAACAATACCAAGTGATTGGACAATTTGATAAAAAGGACAGGGATACACCTATGGATTTGAAATCCATATTCGTTAAAAACGATGCCGGACAACTCATTCAAATGGATAATTTGGTTACCACCGAAGAACATAGCAGTCCGCCACAATTATATCACAACAACCGTTATATGTCGGCCACAGTTTCAGCAAGTTTAGCGCCAGGCATGAGTATAAGTGATGGTATTGAAGCCATGGAATCAATAAAAGAAAAAGTATTGGATGAATCTTTCACAACCGATTTAGGTGGAGAATCACGCGATTTTGTGGAAAGTAGTTCTAATACCTTATTTGCATTCGGATTGGCATTATTACTTATTTACCTCATTTTAGCGGCACAATTTGAAAGTTTTATTGATCCGTTTGTTATTATTTTAACCGTTCCAATGGCAGTTGCTGGTGCCTTATTTTCATTATGGTTATTTGGACAATCTTGGAATATTTTCAGTCAGATTGGAACCATTATGCTTATTGGTTTGGTGACTAAAAACGGTATTTTAATTGTGGAATTTGCCAATCAACTTCGGGAAGAAGGCATACCAAAACATGAAGCTATATTAAAAGCGTCAGAATCTCGACTGAGACCCATCTTAATGACTAGTTTAACTATTGCATTAGGTGCATTACCAATTGCATTATCATTAGGTGCTGCATCTACAAGCCGTATAGGTATGGGAGTAGTCATTATTGGTGGCACTATGTTTTCATTGGTACTGACCTTATTTGTCATTCCAACCATTTACCTAATGTGGTCTAGAGAGAAAAAACACCGCGCAGAATTTGATAAAATTGATGGTTATGAAAAGGAGTAGTATTTTGAAAATTTATCTGAGTTTATGTTTCGGGATTTTGTCTTTTCAGATGAATTCGCAAGAGTTACTATCACTAGATGAAGCGGTACAAATAGCCTTGAAAAACAATTATGAAATCCGTTTAGCTTCTAACAATTTAGACATTGATTCCCTTTCGGTAAGCCCTGGATTTGCAGGTATATTACCTAGGGTTTTTGCTTCTGCAAGTACAAATAATAGCACGCAATATAGTTCACAAGTACGTGCAGACGGCACCGAAATAGAACTTGATGGCGCCAAGAACAACAATAAAAGTTACGGCGTAGGTTTAGATTGGACCATTTTTGATGGGCTTAGTATGTTTGCACGTTATGACCAATTAAAAGAACTTAAAAACTTAGGAGAAGCCGAATTAAAAACCACCATCTTAAATCGTGTTAGTGATATCATGATTACGTATTATGATTTGGTACAACAACAGCAACAATTAACGGCTTTAGATAGCACGATAGCTATTTCTCAACAGCGAATAGACCTTGCGGATAATAGATTTAGTATTGGAAAATCATCTAAATTGGAAGTGCTTAATGCCCAAGTAGATCTCAATACAGATAGAACTTTGTATTTAAGACAGAAAGAGCTTTATGCCAATACAAAAATTCGTTTTAATGAAATTCTGGCTCGTGATACAAAAATTGATTTTAAGGTAGCTGATGATGTCCTAATTAATGACAATTTAGTCCTCGCAGATTTAGAGTCACTTGCGGTAAATCAAAATCCAGAGCTACAAGCGCAACTAATCAACAAACGTATTGCGGAGTTGGAATTGAAGCAAATAAAAGGCAATCGATATCCAACCATAACCGCAAACACAGGTTATAATTTTAGTGATTCAGAGTCCACTTTAGGTTTTGCAAGATTAAATAATTCCAGAGGTTGGAACTATGGTTTTGCAGCCAGTGTTGATATTTTTAATGGATCCACCCAAAATAGAAATGAGAAAATCGCCAAAATTCAGTTGAATAATTCAACCATTGCTATTGAACAACAAATCCTAACCATTAAAGCGCAATTAAATACTGCGTTTCAAACCTATCTTACGAATGTTGGGTTGGTTGATTTGGAAACCAATAACGAAGAAATTGCCAAAGAAAATCTTGATATCACCTTGTCTAAATATAATATTGGAACCATCCCAACAATAGAATTTAGAACGGCACAACTTAACTATATCAACGCTAAATTACGATTAAGTGAAGCCAAATACCAAGCAAAATTATCTGAGATTACTTTAAAACAACTTGCCGGTAATCTATCATTATAATAGTCGTTGAAGATAGAAACAATAATACTGTTTATTTTGAACAATATTATCATTACAATTCGTTGGAATATTGCTCAATTTCAAGCTGAACATCTTCCCATTTTTGCATAGCATCTTTTAATTTAGCTTTCTTTTTCTGATAATTATCAAAGAAATTTGGCTGTGAGGTTACTTCTTGATAATTAATTTCTAAAGACAAATCAATGGCTTTGATGTCTTTTTCCAACTGACTTATTTCTGCTTCAACACTGCTTAATTTATTATTTAAAGACTTTAATTTCTTTTGGTCTTCGTAAGATTGTTGCTTTTTTTCTTTGGGAGTTTCCTTAACAACTGTACGTTTTTCAACTTCCCTGAGGCTATCTACTTTACGTTGTTCTAAGTAATAGTCAATATCGCCTAAATATTCCTTTATTTTATGATCTTTAAATTCGAATACCGTTTTTGTTAAGCCTTGAAGAAAATCACGATCGTGTGATACCAAAATCAACGTGCCTCCAAATCGTTTTAATGCTTCTTTTAAAACATTTTTCGACTTGATGTCCAAGTGATTTGTTGGCTCATCCATCACCAAAACATTAAATGGCTGCAACATCAGTTTTGCCAATGCCAGTCGGTTACGTTCACCTCCAGATAATACACGTACGTATTTTTCGGCCTCTTCTCCCCTAAATAAAAAAGACCCTAAAATGTCCCTGACCTTACTTCTATTGGTTTCATTGGCAGCATCAATCATGGTATCTAAAACGGTTTTATTTCCATTTAAATACTCCGCTTGGTTTTGGGCAAAATATCCTATTTGAACATTGTGCCCTAACTTTAAATGCCCCTCGTGTTTTAAATCCCCAACAATAATTTTTGCAAGCGTGGATTTTCCTTGACCATTCTGACCCACAAAAGCAATTTTGCTATCGCGTTCTACAAGTAAATCGATGTTCTTTAAAACCTGATTATGTCCATAGCTTTTTGATACTTTTTCGGCCTCCACTATTATCTTACCTGGAGTTACTGATACTGGAAAATTAAGCGTCATCACACTGTTATCATCTTCATCAACTTCAATCCTGTCAATTTTATCCAACTTCTTTATAAGCGATTGTGCCATCGTCGCTTTTGATGCTTTGGCTCTAAACTTTTCAATCAACTTTTCGGTATGTTCAATTTGTTTTTGTTGGTTTTTTTGTGATGCTAATTGCTGTGTTCTAAGCTCTTCACGCAATACCAAATACTTTGTATAAGGTTTTGGATAATCATAAATTCTACCTAAAGAAATTTCAATAGTTCTGTTAGTGACATTATCCAAAAACATTTTATCGTGCGACACAATCACAACGGCACCGGCATAATTCTTCAAAAATCCTTCGAGCCAAATAATGGATTCTATATCCAAATGGTTTGTAGGCTCATCCAGCAATAAAATGTCATTATTTTGAAGAAGCAATTTAGCCAATTCAATACGCATGCGCCATCCACCAGAAAAGGTGTCGGTTAATTTATTGAAATCTTTACGCTGAAAACCCAATCCTTGAAGTATTTTTTCAGTCTCTCCTTGGTAATTATAACCTCCTAAAACTTCATATTGATGCTGAATTTCATTAATATCAACCATCAATTGATGGTAGATGTCGCTTTCATAATCGGTGCGCTCGGCAAGTTGGGTATTGATATCATGGATTCTTGCTTCCAATTCCTTTATTTCTGTAAACGCTTCAAAAGCTTCATCCAGCACCGTTCTTCCTAAAACAAAATCAATATCTTGTTTTAAAAATCCGATTTTCAATTCTTTATCTGCCGCTATCTGGCCGGTATCCGGTTCCATTTCCTTAGATAAAATTTTAAGCATGGTAGATTTACCCGCGCCATTTTTACCTATGAGGCCTATTCGGTCGCCATTCCCTAATTTAAAGGTTAGGTCTTCAAAAAGATACTCCCCTTGAAATGAAATCGATAAATTGTGAATGTTCATCATAGAAATGTTACTTAAGTTACAGGGCTTTGTTTATTAAAACTTATTTTTGCTTAGCGGTTGCAAAAATACATTAAATTCTATGTTAAAAAAAGGAACTAAACTATATAGTATTTTAACGGGTGCTTGTCCCAAGTGTCATGGAGAAAACATGTATGTCAATAAAAATCCTTATATACTTTCTGAAACGTTAACGATGCACGAAAAGTGTAGTTGCTGTGGCACTAAATATAAAATTGAACCTTCGTTTTTTTACGGAGCTATGTATGTGAGTTATGGGGTTGGTATTGCATTTGCGGTAGCCGCTTTTATAATTTCATTTTTCTTTTTAAGCGCTAGCATAGATATTGTTTTCATATCCATAATAGGTACTTTAATTGTTTTTTTACCAATTATATTAAGACTTTCAAGAAATATTTGGATCAATCTTTTTTTAAGCTATGATAAAACTCTTGGCAAGAAATAGATTGTTTTAGGCTTTTTCAAAGCGTTTAATATCTATTTCTGCATCTAGAGGATGATTATATTCAATGGCTTTGAATAGTTGTTCTGCTACATACGGTCCAATCATAACACCACGAGTTCCCAATCCATTAAGTACAAATATGTTTTTATGTTTAGGATGCTGGCCAACTAAAGGGCGTCTATCCTTTACTGTGGGACGAATACCGGCAACTTGATTTACAACTTCAAAAGGACAACTTATTAGTTTCTTTAATTTGTCTAAAAGTTCGCTTTTGGCCTGATCTGTGATTTGATTGGTTAAATCTTTCCATTCATAAGTGGCCCCAACAATATATAGATGATTACCTAAAGGAATTAAAAAAATAGCTGATTTTAAAACATAATCAATGTTTAAATCTGGAGCGTAGATAGTCAACAATTCGCCTTTGGCAGGCACTATTGGCAAATGATTGAAAAACAGATTTTGCTTAATGCCAAATCCATCAGCAAAAATAAGTTGCTTAGCCTTTATATCCTTATAAATAATACTGTTTTCTTCAATATTTAAATAGGCATCATCAAACGCAACTTCAAAAAGAATTCCTTTCTTTATTAAGCTTGATTTATAAAAATCAAGCAATGTTTTTACATCGATTCTGCCTGTGTCCTTGACTTCCCCAAATCCGAAAGGCGCATCAATATATGTATTATTATTTTTAATAAGTGCTGGTGACAGATATCCTGAAAGGTTTGGTTTATCCGATGCTATAAACCAATCGTTCTGTTCTTCCAGCGAAGCAAATTTTCTATAAACTGGAATTTTATAATCCAACTTAACATCAAATTCCATTTCTAAACGATGATACATTTTCAAGGCTATTTGCAATTGCTCATGGCATTTCCAAACAGGCGTAAAACGCTTCAAAACTACAGGATTATATAGCCCTCCTGCAACCGATGAAGATTGTTGTGAGTTATTGTCAAAAACAATAAAAGTTTTATGATGTTTTTTTAACTGTTCACAAAAACTAATACCAGCTATGCCACAACCTACAATAATATAATCTACTTCCATAATGAGCCACGAATATACTTAGAAAAGTGGATTCCTGCCTGCGCAGGAATGACAAAAACAAAAAACGCTCACCAAAAAGTGAGCGTTTTATATTATTTGCAAGTCTTGTGGAAATTAATAAGTCCACATGTCAAGTTCAAAATCTCTAATTTTATCTTTAATTCTATCAGATTCCAATAATTGCATTAAAGCATTTTCAGATACATATTCACTGATTTTTCTATCACCTTGTACGTTTTCTTCTTTATATATATAACCGTTAAAACGTCTAGAATTTAATATATGATCAAACGAGAATGGCATAGAACTATTTTCATTATTAAATGCTTTAGCTTCATGCAGCACTTCTCTGGCATCTGGGAAAAACACCCAAAATAATTCTACTAAATCGGCATTTTCTGTACCAATAAAATTAACATCTTGTGATACAGGCGCAATCCCTAACAATCTGTATTTCATCTCAGCTTGGCGTTTATCAAAATACCAAAGTCCTTTGATGCGATATTCTGTAATATCTGCTGCAGTAATATCTCTTCTGTTTATGTACTCTGCCGATAATTGTTCTCCAGCATTTATTTGCTCAATACCAAGTTCTGTAGTATCAATTTTAACTAATGCGGCTTCAATATCTTTTAAAGTCCTTTTAGCCGAAAAATAAGAATCATCATAAATGTTTGCTATTTTACCGTTTTTAATGTTCTTCATAAGCACATCGTATAACGATCTTCTATTACTACCAATATTATTTGTATCTATTGGATAATATAAAGGGAAATTAACACGCTCATCAAGAACAATACGCTCCCATGTCATTTTCGAGAAAAGAACATCCCTATCGTCAACATAACCATATTCTAATGGCTTGTCATTATCTACTGCTTTTTGCGCTTCAGTTCTCACGCCTATTTGGTCTGGACTTTTAGCATTTAATATATTTGCTTGTGCAAATACGCTAGATACTGTAAAAACAGCTGTAACGGTTAATAAAAAACTCTTAATCTTCATCTTGTTATACATTTTAATTTAGGGTTTTAACCAGATGTACCTAATTTGTGTCTTAGTTTGTAAG
>Ga0307414_10001280_pt1 | contig 12981 bp, 9 predicted proteins | sample DK1Ometagenome_FD_203804 | JGI IMG/M metagenome (GOLD analysis project Ga0307414, IMG submission 203804) | Maize rhizosphere microbial communities from greenhouse at UC Davis, California, United States - DK15-O-3 | ecosystem: Host-associated > Plants > Roots > Rhizosphere > Soil | place: USA... | reverse complement strand
CGGGAGCGGACGCGGCGCTAACCGGCGTCCTGGCCGTCATCCCCAGGGGACGACGGGGAGCCTGACTCACAACTCCAGAGTTCCAACGCGGGCTGGGACGCTTTTGGCGGGCCGAGCCATTCACTCATCGGGTGACAACGCTGGTCGAAACACAGTTGATAATCCCCCGCCTCGGGGGTTCGCCCCAAGCGCAGTGGTTGCAAGGGTGGTAGCTGACGCTGGTAGTGCCAGCTGCCCTCACGCAGTTCGGCACCATCCGGAATTTCCATGCCGGCACCAGAACCCTTTACCCGCGCCTCACCGAGCACCAAGCCCTCGGCACTGACACGGTAATCCTCTTCCCAGCGGATCTTTTCGATCGTGTGGTTCCAGGCCAGGGTGAATGCCGGGACAGGCAGTTGTGCCCACACCACCCCGGCCAGCCCCATGCACAGCCCGATCAAGCAGTCGCTACCTGGGCGCGACGCGCACGCCAGAAGTGCTGGATGAAGAACACCAGCGCCAGGGCGAAACCGATTTCATCGCTCGTTGGAGAGGCCATGATCAGGCTCGCACCCGCGGCGAAACCCAGCAGGCGTTCCCACCACGGCATCTTGCGTTGCAGGAAGCCGGTGAACACCGCACCCCACAAGCCAATGGCAATGGCTGCCTTGAACAGCATATAGAGCGTCGCGGTCCAGCTGTCGCCCTGCATCATCAGCGCGGGGTCATACACCGCCATGAACGGCACGATGAAGCCGGCGATGGCGATGCGCACCGCCCACAGGCTGATCTTCAGGCCTTTTTCCTTGGCGATCGGCGCAGCAGCGAAGCAGGCCAGCGCCACGGGTGGCGTCAGGTCGGCCATGATGCCGAAGTAGAAGACGAACATGTGCGAGACGATCAGCGGCACGCCCAGGTCCAGCAAGGCCGGCGCAGCGATCGAGCTGGTGATGATGTAGTTGGGGATGGTCGGAATGCCCATACCCAGCACCAGGCAGGTGAGCATGGTCAACAGCAGCGAGAGAAACAGGTTGTCCTGGCCGATCGCCAGGATATAACCGGCAAAGGTCGAGGCCACGCCGGTCAGCGAGACGACACCGATGATCACACCGACCAGGGCGCAGGCGATACCCACCGGCACCGCATGGCGTGCGCCTTCGACCAGCGCATGCAGGCAGATCGTCAGGGTGTCGCGCCCGCCCTTGATGAACCAGCACACGGCCACCAGAAGCGCCACGACACCGAACACCACCCCGATACCCAGTTGGAAAAAGCCCGCGCACAGCAGGCCGAGGGCGATCCAGAAGGCGATGCGCAGGCCGAACGAAGACACCCGCATGATGATCGCGGAGCCCAGGATCACGATGGCCGTCAGGGCCAGGCCAACCATGCCGGAGAACAGCGGCGTGCGCCCGGAGAACAGCAGGTAGATAAGGATGAACAGCGGGATCAGCAGGTACCAGCGCTGCTTCACCGCCGCCCATGGATTCGGACACTGGTCCTTCGGCAACCCCACGAGGTTGGCGCGCTTGGCTTCCAGGTGCACCATCCAGAAGACCGAACCGAAGTACAGCAGGGCGGGAATCAACGCCGCCTTGGCCACTTCGAAGAACGGCACGTTGATGGTTTCAGCCATGATGAAAGCCACTGCCCCCATCACCGGCGGCATGATCTGGCTACCCATGCTCGACGTGGCCTCGACACCACCGGCAAACGCGGGGCGGTAACCGAAGCGCTTCATCAGCGGGATGGTGAACTGGCCGGTGGTCACCACGTTGGCCACGCCAGAACCGGTGATGGTGCCCATCAGCGCCGACGAAACCACCGATACCTTGGCCGGACCGCCGATCTTGTGACCGAACAGGCCCATGGCGAAGTCGGTGAACAGCTTGATCATCCCGGCCTGCTCGAGGAACGCACCGAACAGGATGAACAGAAAGATGTAGGTGGCCGAGACATAGGTCGGCGTCCCGTACAGGCCCTCGGTACCGAAGGACAGTTGGTTGACGATCTGATCGATACCGTAGCCACGGTGCATCAGGTCACCCGGCAGGTACTGGCCGAACAGGCCATAGACCAGGAACAGCGCACAGATGATCGGCAAGGCGATGCCCATCACTCGGCGCGCGGCCTCGAACACCAGAACGATCAACACCAGGCCGACCACCATGTCTGCGCTGGTCAGGTCGCCGGAGCGCTGGATCAGGTCGGCTTCGAACACCCACTGATAGGCCGCCGTGGCCATCCCGGCCAGACCGAGCAGCCACGCCATCGGTTGCCAGGGCTGGCCCTTGCCGTTGGCGGAAAAACTGAGAAAGACCACCAGCAGCAGGAACCCCACGTGCACGGCGCGCAGAATCTGGCTGGACACCGGGTGGAACGCGGCGGTGGTGATCTGGAAAATCGAGAACAACAGCGCCACATAGAACAGCGCCTTCGGCCAGTCGCGCGGGTTCGCCGCGAGGCCCTGGTTGTCTTCACTCATGGAGGCAACACCCTCGTTACAACGTCAATGAAGCGGAGAACCGCTAACAAAACCTGCCGTAGGCAATACGCCGGTTTTATTAGCGCTTCTATAGGTAATAAAACGCTCGAGCCACCCGCGGAACCGTTGCGGTGCATCCCACGGGCAGACTCCAGGGCGCGTAACCTGGCTTGTGTCCAGCCTACGCGCCCAAACCTGCGGCAGCCTTACAGCGCGCCGACTTCCTTGTAATAACGCTCAGCACCCGGGTGCAGCGGAATCGGCAGGCTTTTCGCAGCACCTTCCAGCTTGATGTCCTTGGCGGCGGAATGGGCATTGCCCAGGCGCGCCAGGTTGTCGAACATCAGCTTGGTCATCTGGTAGGCAACCTCATCGGAAACCCCGTCGTGGCTCACCAGGATGTTGGTGATGGCCACGGTCGGTACGTCGGCATCCTGGCCGTCGTAGGTGCCGGCTGGAATCGCGGCGGCCTGGTAGGCGGCGTTATCGATTTTTGCGGTCACGTCGGCAGGGATGGAAACGAAATTGATCGGCAGGGTCGCGGCCAGGTCGCGAATGGCAGCCATGCCCAGACCGGAGGACTGCAGGGTCGCGTCCAGCTGACGGTTCTTGATCAGCTCGACCGACTCAGCGTAAGGCAGGAACTCGACCTTGCCCATGTCTTCATAGCTCAAGCCGGCAGCCTTGAAGATGGCGCGTGCGTTCAGCTCGGTGCCGGACTTCGGTGCACCCACGGAAATGCGCTTGCCCTTGAGGTCAGCCAGGGTGGTGATACCGGACTCCTTGCTGGCCACGATCTGGATGTAGTTCGGGTAGGTGCCGGCAATCGCCCGCAGCTTTTTCAGCGGTGCCTTGAAGCCTGCATCTTCAACGCCGTTCCAGGCGTCGGCCACCGAGTCGCCGAGGGCAAAGGCCAGCTCACCACGACCGGATTGCAGCAGGTTGAGGTTCTCTACCGAGGCCTTGGTGGCCTGTACCGAGGTTTTCGAACCTTCGATGCCGTTGCTGTAAAGCTGGGACAGGGCCACACCGATGGGGTAATAGACCCCACTGGTGCCGCCGGTAAGCACGTTGATGAACGTCGGTGCGGCAAGCACCGCGGTGCTCGCGGTGAAAGCTGCGGCAGCAGCAAACAGGCTGAAACGCTTGGTCATTCGCATGGAAGAATCTCCGTCGTTGTTATGGCTTTATGCAGAATTTTTACTGTAGACGATGCCACCGCGTCGGCGGTTGGACACGCCCGGTGTTAGCAGTAGGAAAAGAGGCGTACACCCGCGCCGGTGCGCAGACCGGCACGCAAGAAATGACGAACAGACGCGAAACGAGCATGGCTCGCAAAGAGAACAGGGCAGTTCATGGGTAAACCTCTTGTCTTTCTTATCGGCACCCGCGCAATCATCAAGCGGGGCTGGCAAGAGTCATAGCAGATGCCGTGCCAAGGAGGCCGTCACCGTTCTAGAGGGGTTAGCGCGTACTGCACAGGCAGCAATAGGCGAATAACAGCCAATAGATGAACAGTTATCGGCAAAAATCCGCCGAAGATGTGTTGCCCCCTGCGCGGCTGCTCAATCCTCCTCGGCGCTACCGGCCGGCCGGTAGCTGCTGCGCTGCAGGCCATGGCGCTGCATTTTCTCGTTGAGCGTGCGGCGCGGTAACTGCAGCATGTTCATGACCTGGGCGATATTGCCCTGGCAGCGTAGCAGCGCGTTGTGCAGGCATTGGGCTTCGAATGCTTCCATCTGCTCGGCGAGGGACTGCGACACGATCGTCTCGTCCGGTGTGCTGAGGCCAAGCGCATGGCGCTCGGCAGCGTTGATCAGCTCCCGCACATTGCCTGGCCAGTCATGCCCCAGCAGACGCGAAAGCTCGCTGGGTGCCAGCGGTGGCGACTCGCGCCCGTGGCGTTGCGCCGCTTGTTGGGCAAAATGGTCGAACAGCAGCGGGATGTCTTCGCGGCGTTCGCGCAGCGGCGGGATCTGTACGCTGGCAACGTTCAGGCGGTAGTAAAGGTCTTCGCGAAAACGCCCCGCCCGCACTTCGTCGAGCAGGTCCGGCTTGACCGCGCTGATCACCCGCAAGTCGACCTGGATGCTGCGGTTGGAGCCCAGGCGCTCCAGGGTCTTCTCCTGCAATACCCGCAACAGCTTGACCTGCTGGGCCAAGGGCAGGCTTTCCACTTCATCGAGGAACAGCGTGCCGCCGTCGGCATGTTCGATGCGGCCGATGCGTTTGCCCTGGGCACCGGTAAAGGCACCGCTCTCGTGACCGAACAATTCACTTTCAAACAGATTCTCGGGTATCGCCGCGCAATTGAGCGCCACGAATGGTTTGCCGACACGCCCGCTGAAATCATGCAGGCAGCGAGCGACACGCTCCTTGCCACAGCCGGTTTCACCCCGAATCAGGATATTCACCGAGGTACCGGCGAGTTCGAGGACCTGCCGTCGCAGGTTTTCCATGACGCGGGAAACACCCAGCAACTGGCCCTCGATATGGTCCTTGAAGGCGAATTGCTGACGCAGTTGGCGGTTTTCACAGACCAGCCGACGCTTGTCCAGGGCGCGGCGCACGCTGTCGAGCAGGCGCTCCGGGGTGAACGGTTTTTCGATGAAATCGTAGGCGCCCTGGCGCAAGGCCTGTACCGCCATCGGCACGTCGCCATGCCCGGTGACCATGATCACCGGCAGATCACGGTCCAGCTCCAGCAGGGTATCGAGCAGTTGCAGGCCATCGGTGCCGGGCATGCGCACATCGCTGATCACCACCCCTGGAAAGTCGCGGTCGACCAGCCCCAGCACCTGCGCCGCATTGGCACAGGTCTGCACACGGAAGCCGGACAGCTCCAGCCATTGCTGCAACGCCTCGCGGATCGCCGCCTCATCATCGACAACTATTACCTGACCGCCCATGGCACCTCCTGATTCGACGGCGCAGTGTAGCGCCTGGTTTTGCTCGCGGGGTGGATCAGTCGCACACGCCGCCGTAGCAGGATGCCCGCCAAGCCGTGCGCCGCCTAGGTGTCGGGGGCTGCGGGCAAGCGCAAGGTAAACGTGGCCCCCTCGCCGCTATTGGTGGCTTCCAGGGTGCCGCCGAACTCCCGGACGATACCGTAGGACACCGCCAGCCCCAGGCCGAGCCCCTGCCCGACCGGCTTGGTGGTAAAGAAGGGCTCGAATACATTGCCCAGGTGCTCCTCGGCAATACCGCCGCCGCTGTCGGTCACGCACAACACGCAACAATCGCCCTGGCGCTGGATACTCACATCAAGCAGACGGCGGCTGGCATTCGCCATGGCATCCAGCGCGTTGTGCAGCAGGTTGAGCAACACCTGCTCCAGGCGAATCGCATCACCGAGGACAACGGCGTCCGCGTCTACCTCGCAGCGCAGCTCCACCTGTTCACCGCGAATACGCGGCGCCAGTAATTGAAGCGCCTGCTCCAGCACGTCACCCAGGTGCAACCGTTCGCTGAGTCCGGCCGGGCTCTTGCGTGCAAAGGTCTTCAGGTGGCTGGTGAGCCCGGCCATGCGCTGCAACAGGCCATCGATGCGCTTCAATCCTTCGCGCACATCGTCCTGGCGGCCGCTATCGAGGAGCAGGTGCAAACTGCCCAGGTGCATCTGCATGGCCGTCAATGGCTGGTTGATTTCATGCGCCATGGCCGCCGACATCTGCCCCAGTGCGGCCATCTTCGCCGCATGCACCAAACTCTCCTGGGCCTCGCGCAGCTCGGCGGTACGCAATGTCACCTCACGCTCCAGGCGCTCGCGGATACCGTCCTGCAGGCGCTGGGTCTTGCGGCGCTGGGCGAGAAACAACCAGAGGAATGTCAGGGTCATCCACACGCCGGCGGCCGCCAACCGGTAGCTGCGCACGCTGTCGACCAGGTTGCCGGGCTCGACCAGCAGGTGCAGGGTCCAGCCCTCCTCGGTAAGGGGCAGGCGTTGCCAGAGGTAGTCCCGGCGCCCATCCGGCCCGTCGACCCGCCGCCACTGGGCATCACTGTCGATCTGCGTGCGCAGCTCGCTGGGCAGGGGTTGCAGGGCTTGCTCGGCGTACTTGCGCACCTCGACCAGTTCCGCCCTCGCCTGCTCGCCAAGCGGTTCGAGTGTTCTGAAGCGCCAGGCCGGACGGTTGCTGAGAATCACCACCGAGTAGCTGTCGGCCACCAGGAGCACGCCAGCCTGCCCGACCCATTCACGTTGCAACTCTTCCAGTTCCAGCTTGACCACGAGTACGCCAAGCACGCGGCCGTCTCCGTCACGAACCACGTGGGACAGGAAGTAGCCGGGAATACCGGTGGTCACGCCCACCGCAAAATAGCGCCCGGCAGACTGACGCATCGCGTCCAGGAAATAGGGACGAAAGGCGTAGTTGTTACCGACAAAGCTGCTCCAGTCCCGCCAGTTGCTCGCCACCAGTGTCTCGCCGTGCTGGTCCAGCAGGTACAGGACATTGGAGCCGGCGGCGGCGTTCAACTGCTCCAGACGGCGGTTGAGCTTGTCGCGCAGCTGGAGATTGTCCGGGGCATGCAGCAAGGACTTGATATCGCTGTCGAGCGCCAGTACCTCGGGCACCGAGCGGAAGCGTTCGACCAGGGTATGGATCGCTTGTGAATACAGCTGCAATTGGCCACGGGCCTCGCTGCTGCGATCTTCCCAGGCCCGCTGCTCGGCATAACGGCCCGCCAATCCCATGCTGGCCACCAGGCCGAACAGGATCGACAGGACGATCAGGGCAACGCGAAAGCGCGGAAGGAAAGCGGGCATGCACAGCTCGGCTCAAGGCAATGCCGGCATGGTAGCAAAGCCGCCGCCGGCCAGGTTGCCCGGCCGGCGGTGGCCCGGAACGATCAGCGATAGAGGTCGGCGCGGGTCCAGGGCAGGTCGTAGCCGCCATCAGCCTGCGGCTTTACCGCAAGAATCTGGTGCAGGCTCATCCAGCCACGGCTGAAACCATAGGCACAGCCGGCCAGGTACAGCCGCCAGATACGCAGCGCCTGCTCGGGCACCAGTTGCGCCGCTTGTTCCAGTTGCTCCTCCAGGCGAGCACTCCAGTGCTCCAGGGTACGCGCGTAATGCGGGCGAAGGTTTTCCACGTCGACCACTTCCAGGCCGACCTCGCCGAGCAGGCGGGTCACGGTCGCCAGGTGCGGCAGCTCACCATTGGGGAACACGTAGCGACCAATGAATTCGCCGGCACCACGCCCGACCGGACGGCCATCGGGGTGTTTTGCCGTGATGCCATGGTTCATCACCAGCCCCCCGGCCTTTACGGCCTGGAACAGGCGCTGGCAGTACAACGGCAGGTTGGCATGGCCGACATGCTCGAACATACCGACGCTGATCACCTTGTCGAACCGTCCATCCTGGGGCAGGTCGCGGTAATCCATCAGTTCGAGTGTCACCTGCCCCTCGAGCCCCTGGTCCTTCACACGCTCGCGGGCCAGGCGCAGCTGTTCCTGGCTCAGGGTTATGCCGAACACTTCGGCGCCGAATTCGCGCGCCGCAAAACGTGCCAACCCGCCCCAGCCGCAGCCCACATCCAGCAGCTTGTCGCCTGGCTGCAAACGCAGCTTGCGACACAGGTGCCGCAACTTGGCCAGTTGGGCCTGCTCCACCGTTTCGGAACCGGTTTCGAAGTAGGCGCAGGAATAGACCATCTCCGGGTCCAGCCACAGCGCGTAGAAGTCGTTGGACAAGTCGTAGTGGTAGCTGATGGATTCGGCATCGGTACTTTTGTCATGGGCGGTTCTGGACACTTCCGGTGTCGAGTCATCACCCAACAGCGCCTGGCTGAGGGCATCGCCGACCTCGATCGCCTCGCGAATCGGTCCTTCCAGCTCCAGTCGACCCTCGACGTAGGCCCCCCCCAGGGCATCGAGGCTGGGGTGGGCAAGTTGCGCCACCAGGCCAGGATCCTTGACCACCAGGGTGACCCGCGGCTGCGGACCGAGATCGAGTTGCTTGCCATCCCATAAACGCACCCGCAAGGGCAGTTGCAGGTCACGCAGAGCCGGCGGTAGATACGCGAGCATATAAACCTCCACTTTCCAGAGTAGTGAAAGGGTAGTTCAGATGACTCCGTTGTCAGGCTATCGGTTCCATCAACGCACGCTATCCAACCGTACGCTGCATGCGCCGTGGTTGAGCCATTGGCGTGATCAGGTCGGCGCTGGCAGCCCGCGCCGACCGTGACAGCCGCCCGTCAGCGGCGGCGCAGCAGCATGACGAAAAACAGCCCCCCGACAGCCGCCGTGGCGATGCCGATGGGCAGGTCCTGCGGGGCCAGCAGGGTGCGGGCTGCCACATCCACCCAGACCAGGAACAGCGCACCGAGCAGCGCGCTGACCGGCAGCAGCCGGCGGTGCTCGGCACCGACCAGGAAACGTGCGATATGCGGCAGCATCAGCCCCACGAAACCGATGGCGCCGGACAACGAGACCAGTACCCCGGTCAGCAATGAGGCGCACACGAACACCAGCAGGCGTACCCGGCGCGGCTCCAGGCCCAGGCTCACCGCACTCTGTTCCCCCGCCATCAGACCGTTCAACGCCCGCGCCAGACCGAGCAGCACCACCAGGGCCACGCCCAGGCACAACGCCGGCAGCCAGAGCAGCTCCCAGCGCGCCAGCCCGAGACCGCCCAACATCCAGAACACAACCGAGGTCGCCGCGTGGTGATCGCCGAGAAACAGCAACAGGTTGCTCGTCGCCATCATCACGAACGACACCGCAACGCCGGCCAATAGCAGCCGGTCACTCTCCAGGCGTCCGCCGCGGCTGGCGATGCCCAGCACCAGCAGCATGCTCGCCAGCGCCCCGACGAACGCGGCCAGCGGCAAACTGAGCAGGCCAATGAATTCGCCCAGGTAGAGCACCACCACCACCGCCCCCAGCGCCGCACCGGAGCTGACTCCGAGCAAGTGCGGGTCAGCCAGCGGGTTGCGCGTGACGGCTTGCAGGGCGCTGCCGACCAGCGCCAAGCCGGCGCCAACCAGGGCACCGAGTAGCACCCGCGGCACACGGATCAGCCATACGATGCTGTCCTGCCCGCTGCTGACCGCCATCGCCGGCTGCCAGCCGAACAGCCGCTGCCCCAGGATGTCGGCCACCCGCCCCAGCGGTACCTGGGCCGGGCCGAATGCCAGCGAGGCCATGCACGACAACACCAGCGCCAGGCCCAGCATCAGCACGAGCAAACGGTAGCGGCGCGGGCAGCGGATCACGGGGCGAACACCTGCGGGTGCAGGGCGGCCGCCAGGGCCTCGATGGCCGTGGCGTTATCCAGGCTCGGCGTTACCGCCAGGTACGGCAGGACCACGAAACGTCGTGCACGGATCGCCGCCACGCCTTGCAAGGCCGGGTGCTGCATCAGGAAATCGCGCTTCTGCGCCGCGCTGCGCTCGCCGTAGTCGACGATCAGGATGACCTCGGGGTCGCTGGCCACGACCTGCTCCCAGCCGATCCGCGCCCAGCTGGCAGCGAGCCCATCCATTACATTGCGGCCACCCGCCGCCTCGATCAACGCCTGCGGCATGGCCAGCCGGCCTGCGGTAAAAGGCGTGTCCTCGCCACTGTCGTAGAGAAAGACCCGTGGCGCGGTATCCACACCTGCCAAACGCTCGGCCACGGCGGCAACGCGTTGCTGCATGCCGTGCACCAGCGCCTCGGCACGGTCCTCCACGGCGAACAGACGCCCGAGGTTGCGCAGGTCGTTGTAGATGTCCTCCAGACGCGCCATGCGGCGTGGCATGACATGGGCGCAGGACTCGCTCAACTCGTACACCGCAATGCCAAAGCGCTGCAGGCTGGCCGGCGTCACCTCACCGCCAATACGCATGCCGTAGTTCCAGCCGGCGAAGAAGAAGTCCACCTCGGCATCCAGCAGGTTTTCCAGCGACGGGTAGCGCGCAGCGAGTTCCAGCAGGTCTGCCAGCTCTGCCATCAGCGCGGGGTTGGGTGTCTTCCAGGCGCTGATACCGCTGTAGCCGGCCATGCGCGACTTCAGGCCCAGGGCCAGCATCATGGCAGTCAGGTTGATGTCCTGGCTCACTGCCCGCTGCGGCGGCGTTTCGACCGTCACCTGGCGGTCACAGCTGGTCACTGTGGCGGCGAATGCCGGGCAAATACCGCACAGCAGTGACAGGGCAAAAGCCCCGGAGAGCCGGTTTTTCATGGGTTGATCCAGGTAATGCGCGGATGGCCCGCAAGGGGATGGGAATCGACCAGCGCCTGCACACCGAACACCGCCTGCAGCAGCTCGACGGTCAGCACATCGGCCGGGGTGCCGCTGGCGACCACACGCCCCTGGTCCAGCACATACAGGCGCTGGCAGAACGCTGCCGCCAGGTTGAGGTCATGGAAGCTGGCCAGGGTGGCCATGCCCAGCCCCTTGATCTGCCGCAGCAGTTCGAGCTGGTAGCGTGGGTCGAGGTGATTGGTCGGCTCGTCGAGAACCAGCAGGCTCGGCTGTTGCACCAGGGCCCTGGCCAGCAGGACGCGCTGCTTTTCCCCGCCTGAAAGGCTGGCGAAGGCCTGCTGGTGCAACCCGGCCAGGCCGACCCGCGCCAGCGCCTCGTCCACCAGGCGCCGGTCGTTGTGGTCTTCGCCGTCGAACAAGCCCTTGTGGGGGGTACGGCCCATGGCGGCCACCTCGCTCACACTCAGGCCGAAATCCTGCGGAAACTCCTGCAGCACCACCGCCACGCGCTGCGCACTCCAGCGCGGCGAGCGGCTCCACAGTGCTTCACCGTCCACCTCGACGCGGCCATCGCTGGGGCGCTGGTAGCGGTAGGCGCAGCGCAACAGGCTGGTCTTGCCGCTGCCGTTGGGGCCGATCAGCCCCACCAGCTCACCATCGCCAACCACCAGCTCGATGCCATTGAGCAGGGGCCGTTCGCCCGTAGGCGACCAGGCCAGATCGTGAATACCCAGGCGCCTCATCAGAATCGGTAATCGGCGGTAACGAAGAACGAACGCGGCTCGCCGAGAAACCATTGCGCGCCGTCGCTGCCAGCGGTGGTGGCGTACTGGCGGTCGAACAGGTTGTTCAACTCCAGCCCCAGGCGCACCTCCGGCAGTACCTGCCAGCCCAGCGTGGCATCCACCACGGTGTAACCCGGTATCTCCACGCTGTTGGCGTTATCGGCATAGCGAGCACCGACATACCGGGCACCGACGCCCACATCCACCTCGCCCAGCGCCTTGTTCAACCACAGGTTGGCGGTGCGACGGGGCACGTTGGTCGGACGGTTGCCGTTGCGGCTGACCAGGGTTGCACCCACCACGTCATTGAAATCGTCGTATTGCGCCCGAACCAATGCGGCGTTGGCCGCGACCTGCCAGCCATGATCCAGCGTCAGCTCCAGTGTCGCTTCCAGGCCATCCGAGGTCTGCTGGCCAACCTGTTGCGTCGGTGCGGTGGGCGACTCACGGCTGAGCAGCTTCTTCTTGACGATGTGGTAGGCCGCCAGGGTCCATTCGCCACGCCCACCCCAGAAAACCTGCTTGATACCGAACTCGGTCTGTTCGGCCTCGCTGAAGTCGAACTGCTGCTGGGTCGGGTTCAGGGTCAACAGGTTGCTCACGCCTTCGGTGCTGGTGGCGTACTGGCCGTACAGCGACAGGTCAGGCGTCACCTCGAACACCAGCCCGGCACGCCAGTTGTCGCCAGTCAGGCTGCGGTCGGCATGGGTGCCATCCAGCAGGTCGTCACGCTGGATATGCACCTGGTCGCGGCGCACACCGGTGACCAGCGACACACGCTCGGTCAGTTGGGTACGGTTTTCGGCGAACAGCGAGAACTGCCGCGCCAGGTTGCGCTCACGGGGCCCATAACCCCGTGGATCGTTGCTCTGGTATAGGCCGCGGTCGTAGCCGTTGAGCGGCAGGGTATCGCTGAAGTTGCTGCCGAAATCATGCTGGCGGGCAAAGTGGATGCGGTTGTAGTCGAGGCCGACCACGGTGAGGCTGTCCAGACCGAACAGGCTGTGATCGAGGGTGAAACTCTGGCGGTCGCCGACCTGTTCCTGGGTGTGCTTGATGGCGTAGAAATCGCTGCGCTCGATCCAGTCCCCCGGCTGCCAGCGGTACGACTCGGCGTTGCGCCAGGAGCGCTGGGTCTTGATGTAGTAGAGCTGATTGCTGGCGCTGAGGGTGTCGCTGAGGTGCCAGTCGGTCACCAGGCGGGTGACCTGGTCGTTGTATTGCACCGTGGCATCGTCGACGTTGTAATTACGCTCGCGCAGGCTCTCGCGATAACGGCCATCGACCAGCGGCGTACCGAAGTAGCGTTGCGGCGCCTGGTCGGCGTGGTCGTGGGACAAGGTGAAGCTCAGGTCCTCGCTGGCATCCCAGCGCAGGGCAGCGCTGAGCGCCAAACTCTCCGAATCGCCACGGTCGACCCAGCCGTTGCTGGCCTGCTGGTTGACGGTGACGCGGTAGCTCAGCGCGTCGCTCAGCGAACCGCCACTGTCCAGTGCCGCCTGGCGGCGGTCGTCACTGCCATAACCCAG
>Ga0307414_10001279_pt1 | contig 12986 bp, 12 predicted proteins | sample DK1Ometagenome_FD_203804 | JGI IMG/M metagenome (GOLD analysis project Ga0307414, IMG submission 203804) | Maize rhizosphere microbial communities from greenhouse at UC Davis, California, United States - DK15-O-3 | ecosystem: Host-associated > Plants > Roots > Rhizosphere > Soil | place: USA... | reverse complement strand
ACGTTTGTCTTTAAAATATTCAGGTTCGTAAACCTCTTCAATTACTACAACTTTTCCATCAACAGGAGCCAAAATCAAATGATCGGCAATATCGTCTAATGTTCTTTTTGGATTTCTAAAAAACTGTAGTACAATTACCAAAAATAATAGAGTAACTATTTGTACCACTTTTACCACCCAAGGAATTGAAATTAAATATTCAACCCCCAGTATAATTGAAACTGCAATTAAAAGTGAGAATAAAATAATTTTAGCGCCTTCTTTATGAAACATTATATAACAATTTTATAAATTAAAAATAAAAACGGTGCAGCAAATAAAATACTGTCTAACCGGTCTAAAATACCGCCGTGTCCGGGCATGATTGATCCGCTGTCTTTAATACCTGCGTGGCGTTTGTACTTGGATTCAACCAAATCGCCAATGGTTCCTATAACACTTATCCCCAAACCAATTAACATCCAAAACGGCAGCGATGCCTGAATATCTGTATATTTAAAGATGATAAATGCGGCAATCTGTGTAAAAATTAATCCACCTATAAAACCTTCGATAGTCTTTTTGGGCGATATTTTCTCATAAAGCTTGTGTTTTCCCAAAAGCTTGCCACAAATATAAGCAAAAGTGTCGTTACACCATATCATTATAAAAATACTTAATAACAATAGGGGAGTGTAGGTGTGGTTTGAATAGGGTAATTGCGTGATAATTAAAAACGGAAGCACCACATAGCCTGTTAAGTGCAGATATTTTAAAAGATTTGTTGGTTTTGAAGAAACGCTGTTCTTTAAAAGATCAAAAATTAAAAAGATACTAAAGGGCAGTACAATAAGATAAATACTGTTAATTGGCAGATTATCTACAAAAATAAAGGAAGATGCTAAAAGTATCGACCAAATATAACCCGATATTTTATTGATGTGATACAGCTGGCAAAATTCATAAACTGCCACAATAAAAAAGAACGCAAAAAGTGCAAGGAATGTATCTTTTGAAAACAAAATTGCACCAACTAATAGTGCAATGTATAAAATTCCCGACAGGGTGCGCTTTACAACTTCACTCATAGTTTAAAAATCTTCTAATAACAGCAGGTAAAAGTTTTTAGCCTGAATGCCATATTGTAAAAAATCGTCGTTTTTACTTTCTTTAAAATGCTGCATTGTTGTAATATTTGTTGGTATTTCGTTGGCATACCTTATTTTTATATTGCGTAAACCATCGCTTTTAGAACGTGTAATCTGGCTTGCTTTTGCTACAACAATGATGTTTTTTGGTAACTCGTTTGGTTTGTGATGAAATAGTTGCTTCGACGAAAACAGTATAGATCCGTCTTGTGCAATTAAACTTTCGCAACTTGTTAATAAAAATATAGGATTACTCGGATTTTTATAATTTAGTTTATTATCAGATAAAAAGTGTTGAAGTCCTTTTTCAAAGGTTAAAGCTTCGGTTTCAAACCAATCGTTTTCCTGTAAAATGCTTATAAAGTTTTCATCTAATTCTTCTTCATTTTCACAATATAAAAACTTGCCGCCGTTTACCTTAAAGTTATGTGTAAACTGTTCGTCGACAGGTGTTTCTTTTTCAGGCAGATACTTGCTTTCCTCATCATTATTATCTTGACGAGGTGAAGAAAAACTGCTTAAAAATTTTTTAAATATGTTCATTGGCAATTTTAAATATAAATTGGCATTATATATATTCAAAGATAAAAAAAAACTTGGTTTAACAGTAGGTTAAACCAAGTTTTTGTGCTGTGTGTTAAAGTGTTCGTTTTAAATAACTTCAGACTCGTTTTCGGTTGTAACATCAATAACATTTTTGTTATCAAAGGCACGTTTTCCAAAAATATCTTCTAAATCTTCTCTAAATATAACTTCTTTTTCACAAAGTAAGTCAGCCAGTTGAATTAATTTATCTTTATTTTCTGTCAATAAAGTAATTGCTCTTTGGTACTGACCTTCAATTAAACCTGAAATTTCTTTATCGATTAATTTAGCAGTTTCTTCTGAATAAGGTTTTGAGAAATTGTATTCGCTTTGACCTGATGAATCGTAAAAGGTAATGTTTCCTAACGAATCATTCAAACCGTAAATGGTAACCATTGCACGTGCTTGTTTGTTTACTTTTTCAAGATCGCTTAAAGCACCGGTTGAAATTTTATCGAAAATAACTTTCTCTGCAGCTCTACCGCCCATTGTTGCACACATTTCGTCTAACATCTGCTCTGTACGCACAATTTGACGTTCTTCTGGCAGATACCAAGCGGCACCTAAACTCATACCACGAGGAACAATAGTTACTTTAACCAATGGTGCAGCGTGTTCTGTTAACCAAGAAACGGTTGCATGACCAGCCTCGTGTATCGCAATAGCGTATTTTTCTTCTGGGGTGATAATTTTGTTTTTCTTTTCTAATCCGCCAACAATACGGTCAACAGCATCTAAAAAGTCTTGCTTGTCAACTGCGGTTTTGCCTTTACGAGCTGCCGTTAAAGCTGCTTCGTTACAAACATTGGCAATATCTGCACCCGAAAAACCAGGTGTTTGTTTTGCTAGAAAATCAACATCAAGATTATCTACCTTTTTTATGTTCTTTAAGTGAACTACAAATATCTCCTTACGTTCGTTAACGTCTGGCAGATCTACATAAATTTGTCTGTCAAAACGTCCGGCACGCATTAAGGCTTTATCCAGAATTTCGGCACGGTTTGTTGCTGCTAAAACAATAACGTTTGTGTTTGTACCAAAACCATCCATTTCGGTAAGTAATTGGTTCAGTGTATTTTCACGTTCATCGTTCGATCCTGAAAAATTCGATTTTCCACGAGCTCTACCAATTGCATCAATTTCATCGATAAAAATAATGGCAGGCGATTTTTCTTTTGCTTGTTTAAACAAATCACGTACACGAGATGCACCAACACCTACGAACATTTCAACAAAATCTGATCCTGACAAAGAGAAAAATGGTACTTGTGCTTCACCTGCAACGGCTTTTGCCAATAAGGTTTTACCTGTTCCCGGAGGACCAACCAATAAGGCACCTTTTGGGATTTTACCACCAATTGAGGTGTATTTTTCAGGGTTCTTTAAAAATTCTACAATTTCCTGAATTTCTTCTTTTGCACCAACTAATCCGGCAACATCGTTAAATGTTACACGTGTATCGTTTTTCTCATCAAATAAACGTGCTTTAGATTTTCCTATCGAAAAAATCTGGCCACCGCCACCGCCACCGGTTCCGCCGCTCATTCTTCTCATCATAAAAATCCAAACTACCGGAATTAAGATGATTGGAAGCAATGATAAAAGGATACTGCCCCAGTTGCTTTCTTTTTCTGTTGTAAATTCTTTTAACTTTCCTTCGCTTGATGCCTGAACTAATTTTTCTTCGAACAGATCTTTATTGGCAATTTCTACCACATAATCAGGACCTGTTGACATAGAACTTAACAAAGTAGGCTTGCTTTCTTTTTGATGTTCTGCAGTTTTTTTTGCCGTTTCATTCAAGAAAACCTGTGCAGACGAGTTACCAAATACTACTTTTTCTACCTGATTACTGTCTAAATACTTATAAAATGTAGAAAGGCCTATGGTTTTATCGCCTCCAAAACCGCCACCTCCTGTTGTAAGAGAAATAGCAAAGAGTATAAATATAATGCCACCATAAAGCATCCAAGGGTTGTACTTGGGCTTATTATTTACGGGATTCTTCATAGAATGATTACTGTGTTGGTTGGTTCGAAGTTACTTGGGTAATTTTAGCATCGCCCCAAAGGTCTTCAATATTATAATATTCGCGGGTTTCTTTTTGGAAGACATGAACCACAATGTTAATATAGTCCATTAAAACCCAATTTGCTTGTTCAGACCCTTCAACATGCCAAGGTTTATCTTTAATTTCTTTTGATACGGTACGTTGTACTGATCCTGAAATAGCATTTACCTGCGTGTTAGAATTCCCGTCGCATATTACAAAATAATCGCAAGCGGTATTTTCTATATCTCTTAAATCTAAAATGGTAATATTTTCTCCTTTAACGTTTTCTATTCCTTCAATAATAAGGGCTAATAAAGCCTCATTGTTTTTTTTGTTTTCGCTCATGTAAATATTTTGTACTTTAATTATTGCAAATTTATTAAATTGTATTGTCTTATAAATTAATTTTGTCCTAAAGATAGTATTTATAATGTATTTAATCAAACTCAATGCCACATCTTCTACAAACGATTTTTTAAAGAAGCTTGCTGCCGATACCGATTTAACTGATTTTACAGTTGTTTGGGCCGATGTTCAATTGCAGGGAAAAGGACAAATGGGAAGTGTTTGGGTTACCGAAGATGCTAAAAACCTTACATTTAGTTTCTATTTGAAAGAAAAAAAGACAACTGCTGATAATCTCTTTACACTGAATATAATCGTTGCAAATGCTGTGTTAAAGGCTCTGATTTCTTTAAATTTAACGAATATTTATGTAAAATGGCCTAACGACATTTTGTCATACAATAAGAAGATTTCAGGCATTTTAATAGAAAATAACATTCATGCCAATGGCAGTGTAAGTTCGGTAATTGGTATTGGAATTAATTGCGAACAGATAAATTTTGAAGGATTTCCGCAGGCGTCCTCTATTTTTAAGCAGTATAGTATCACGCCAGATCGTTTACAGTTATTAACCGCAATTGTGAATAATATCAAATCGAGTTTAATTGATTTTGAAAATCAAACGGATGATCAATGGAATTACTATCACAACCATTTATTTAGAAAAGATGCTGTAAGTACTTTTGAAAGTAAAGACGGACAATTATTCAACGGGATTATAAAAGAAGTAAATCGTCATGGTCAGCTGGTTTTACAGCTAGAAAATGACGATTTAAAATGTTATAATCTAAAAGATATTAAGTTGATGTATTAATTCTCGGGAACAAATTTAATAGATACAGAATTCATACAGTAACGTTCTCCAGTAGTATCTTTTGGTCCGTCATCAAAAACATGACCTAAATGGCCGTCGCATTTTGCACAGGTAACTTCGGTTCTTACCATTCCGTGCGTTGTGTCTTTTGTGTAAATAACCGATCCTTCAATAGCCTGATCAAACGATGGCCAACCACATGAAGAATCAAATTTTGCATCCGAATTAAAAAGTTTGTTTCCGCAGGCAGCACAAACGTAAGATCCTTTTTCAAAAAAATCGTTGTATTTACCACTAAAAGGTCTTTCTGTACCTTTTTCACGTAAAATATAATATTCTTCGGGTGTTAGCTTTTCTTTCCAATCTTTCTCTGTCATAGTTTTTGTTGTTTGGGTTTGTGCGTTGGCATTTTGTTCTTTACAGCTTATAAATTGTACACATAAAAATATCCAAAATATTTTAACTGGTAACGAACTGTACGATTTTTTCAATAACTTTCTCATCTCCTAAAATTTTTCTGTGTCCTAATCCTGTTGTTATTAATAATTCGTTGTTTTGCAGGTTTTTTGAAATTGCTTCGGCAGCTGTAAAAGGCACGTCTTTATCATTTTTATCGTGAATGATCAAAACTGGAATATTTACTTTTAAAGCTTGATCGGCAACATCGTAATTGGTCATTTTGTCGTTATATTTCCTTTCGAACAAATTAATTAGTATCGGCGTTAATTTTTGTTTCATTCCAATGGTTCCCAAAAAATCTTCGGTAATGGCTTTTGTGGTGTTTCCGCTGCCAATTATTACTGCCTTGTCTGTTTGCAAGCCTCTACCTAAAGAATTTATCACGCTCATTCCGCCTAATGAATGACCAATCATAACATCGAAACCGTTGTACTTCTTATCCAATTCAAAAATAGCTTCGATAAAATGTTTCATATTTGCTGCAGTTTTAGTGCTTTTACCGTGTCCGGGAGCATCAAAACTTATAATGGTATAATTTAATTCCTTAAATGCTTTTGCAATAGATACCAATTGTGTGCCGCGACCATTCCATCCATGAACCAACAATACTTTTTTAGGTCCGAATTTATTCTCATAAATTACGATTTCTTTACCGCTTTCAGGTAAGGTTAATTTCGATTTATGCGAAACTTCGTACATTTTCTGTTCGCGCTTCGGCATTTTGTATTTAATAGGTGTTTCAAACAATTTTAAGGCAAACGCAGCTGCCATATTTTTGTTCAGTGTTTGTAAAACCTTCGATGTGTTTTTAATATAACGTGGAACTTCTAAAACTTTTTCTTGTTTTTGTGCCATATTTTTTACTTTTGTAAACAAAGTTAAAAGGTATTGTTTGGAATATTTTATAATTTTAGAAAAATTTAAAGATTAAATTATTTAGCTATGAAAAAAGTATTAGTATTATGCAGCGTGGCAGCTTTAATGCTGGCGTGTGCAACAAATCCATTAACGGGAAAGAAAGGATTGGCTTTAACAAATGAAAACGAACAGTTAATTCCGGCAGCTTATCAACAATATACTACCTTTTTAAAGGAGAATAAAGTTGTTACAGGAACTGCGGATGCTACAAAAGTGCAAAATGTTGGAGCAAAAATTAAAGATGCGGCAGTAAAATGGATGACATCAAAAGGATTTCAAGATCAAATTTCTAGTTATAAGTGGGAATATAAATTAATTCAAGGCAAAGAAATCAATGCGTGGTGTATGCCAGGCGGAAAAATCGCTGTATTTACCGGAATTATGCCTGTAACAAAAGACGAAGCAGGTTTGGCAACAGTAATGGGACATGAAGTGGCTCATGCTTTGTTAAGCCACAGCCGCAAACGTATGGATAAAGCATTAATTCAAGCAGGTGTAGGCCAAGGTCTAGGTGCAGCAACATCTGGCAGTTCGGCGGCAGTTCAGCAAGGATTAGGTTTATTGTATGGAACAGGATCAAACTTGGCAATGTTGGCATACGGTAGAGGAGATGAATCAGAAGCTGATCGTTTAGGATTAATGTTAATGGCAATTGCAGGATATAATCCAGATAACGCTATTTCGTTCTGGCAGCGAATGTCAGCTCAAGGCGGTAGTAAAACTCCGGAATTGTTAAGCACGCACCCAAGCGATAAAACACGTATTGCAGATATTCAAAAATTAATTCCAGAAGCAAAGGCAGAAGCTGCTAAATTTGGAAAAAAATATTAACTTCATTTAAAAGGCGGTTGTAAAACTGCCTTTTTATTTCTTCTTTATGAAAACACATATAAAAGGCGAAAAAAAAGTTCTTAACGCATGGGCTTTTTACGATTGGGCAAATTCTGTATATGCTCTGGTAATCTCATCTTCTATTTTTCCGCTATTTTACGGTGCCTTGTTTAGGTTAGAAGATAAAGAATCTGCTTCATTTTTTGGTATTGATACTCCAAGCGAATCTATTATAAGTTACGTAACCGCCATTGGTTTTTTAATAATAGCTTTTATATCGCCACTTTTATCAGGTGTTGCCGATTATTTAGGTAACAAAAAGTTTTTCTTAAAATTGTTTTGTTTCGTAGGATCTATTTCCTGTATGATGCTTTACTTTTTCGATTTAAATAACCTATATATAAGTCTGTTTTTTTATATGATGGCGTTAATTGGTTTCTGGGGAAGTCTGGTTTTCTACAATTCTTATCTGCCCGATATTGCTTATCCTGAACAACAAGATGCTGTTTCGGCAAAAGGATATTCTTTAGGATACATTGGTTCTGTAATTTTACTGTTGATAAACCTTGCAATGGTTATGAAAAGTGAACTTTTTGGTTTCGACGGACCTATGCAGGCAATGAAATTTTCTTTTGTTTTGGTCGGAATTTGGTGGTTAGGCTTCAGTCAGATCTCTTACAGATTGTTACCGAATTTCAGAAATTCAAAAAAAATCAGTCCACAAGCATTCTTTTCTGGTTTCAGAGAATTAAAACGAATTTTTAAGGAATTAAAGCAATATCCAGTTTTAAAAGGATATTTAGGAGCCTTTTTCGTTTACAGCATGGCAGTACAAACGGTAATGATTATTGCTGCGTACTTTGGAGAGAAAGAAGTTCAATGGGAAAACGATGACCAACGACAAATGGGATTAATCGTAAGTATTCTTCTTATTCAGTTAATTGCGGTTGTCGGTGCGATTCTTACATCGAAACTATCAAAGCGTATTGGTAACATCAATGCATTAATTGTAATAAATACCGCTTGGATTTTTATCTGTATATGTGCATATTTTGTGGTAAAACCTACCAGTTTTTATATCGTTGCAGCAATGGTTGGTTTAGTAATGGGTGGAATTCAGTCACTTTCAAGATCAACTTATTCAAAATTACTACCCGAAACAACAGATACCACTTCCTTTTTTAGTTTTTACGACGTAACCGAAAAAATAGGAATCGTAATAGGAATGCTTATTTACGGAGTAATAGCTCAAATTACAGGAAAAATGCAAAACGCTATTTTATTTTTAGTCGTATTTTTTGCAATAGGAATTGTTTTGTTGATTAGAACGGCAAAAAAAGAAGTTATTAGTTAAAATGAATAATATTTTTACAAATACTTTCATATGTAAAAAAAATAATTTTATATTTGGATAAATTTAACATTCTTACTAAATCTTATGAGAAAATTAAAATATATTTTGGCATCAGTAGTTTTATCGGCTGGATTTGCATCATGTGAAACAGAGGTTATTGATGAAAAAGTAAAGGATGATAGTTTAACGGGAACACCTATATTTAGTTTCGATTTAAATGCTAAAGAAACGGTTGTTAGTGATAGAGTAACTGTTGGTTTTGCTGGAGGGGGTATGTCAATTAACGCACGTCTATCATTAGTTAACCAAGAAGATACTTCAAACCCTGAAACACGTTACAAACCCGCACACTTACACATTCAGTTTAGCAGTTTTGTTGTTGGTAATTTCCCAACAGCTTTAAGTATTGATAATCCAAGTAATTTTAATAGTACTGCAACTTTAATGGTTCAAGAAATGATACCAGATGAGGATGGAGTTTTAGAAAAAGTATGGATTGAATATTCTACAACCAATGCTGCAGAAAATCAAAATGCCGGTTATGGTAACATTACACATGTAAATGGGACAGCTAAATATATGCATGGAAATTTTGAATATATTTTATTCCCAGATGAAGAAGTGCAATTAGAACCGCAAAGAATTTCAAAAGGAAACTTTAATTATATAGCTTACTAATATCAAAACGCCTTACAATTGTAAGGCGTTTTTTATTGGCATAAATATTGAAACATTAAGTACTTAGTTAGAAATACATACGAACTTAATGTTTTAAAATGTTATTTATCTTTTATAATGACATTTTGACTTATAAAATATTTATGTCACACGAAAAAATCATATCATTAGACAATTTGTCACTTCAAGATTTAGATTCAAATGCAGAATTTATTCCGTTGTTTTCTCAAGAAGACGAAGAGGCAATGAACAAAGAAGAAATCCCTACCGAACTTAGCATATTACCTTTACGCAACATGGTTTTGTTTCCGGGTGTTGTAATTCCTATTACGGCAGGTCGCGACAAGTCTATCAAATTAATTAATGAGGCTTTAGAAGGAAATAAAACAATTGGAGTTGTTGCACAACTTAACGAGGAAGTTGAAGTTCCCGGTGGAAATGACGTGTACCGATTTGGTACCGTTGCTAAAATTTTAAAGACTCTTAAATTACCTGATGGTAACATTACCGTAATCTTACAAGGTAAAAAGCGTTTTGCAATTGATGAAATTATTCAAGAAGATCCGTATTTAAAGGCAAAAGTTGTTGAAGCAGAAGATGCAAAGCCAGATGCAAACGATTTGGAATTCAAAACAATCATTGAAACAATTAAAGAAACCGCACAGGAAATTGTTCGTGAAAATCCGAATATTCCTTCAGAAGCTGCTTTTGCACTTAAAAATATCGAAAGTGATTCGTTTTTGGTAAACTTTGTGTCATCAAACCTGAATCTTGATGTCGAGGATAAACAAGCACTTTTAGAGAAAAATGATCTAAAGGAACGTGCGTTGGAAACCCTTCGCAGAATGAATACCGAACTTCAGAAACTTAATTTAAAGAACGATATTCAAACCAAAGTCCGTATAGATTTAGATCAGCAGCAAAAAGAATATTTCCTACATCAACAGATAAAAACCATTCAGGAAGAATTGGGTGGTGTTTCGCATGAGCAGGAATTCGAAGAAATGCGTACAAAAGCGAAATCTAAAAAGTGGGATACTAAAATTAAGGAGCATTTTGATAAGGAATTAAGCAAAATGCAGCGAATGAATCCACAGGTTGCAGAGTTTTCGATCCAAAGAAATTACCTGGAACTTTTGTTGGAATTGCCTTGGAACGAATATACAAAAGACAAATTCGATCTTAAAAACGCCAAAAAGATTTTAGATAAAGATCATTACGGATTAGAAGATGTTAAACGTCGTGTAATTGAACACATGGCAGTTTTAAAACTTCGAAACGATATGAAATCGCCCATTTTGTGTCTGTATGGTCCTCCGGGTGTTGGTAAAACATCTATCGGAAAATCGGTTGCAAAGGCATTGGGTCGCGAATATGTTCGTATTTCGTTAGGCGGTTTGCGTGACGAGGCTGAAATTCGCGGACACCGTAAAACCTATATTGGTGCTATGCCGGGTCGAATCATTCAATCGATCAAAAAAGCAAAAACATCAAATCCGGTGTTTGTTTTAGATGAAATCGATAAAATGTCAAGCAGTAATCAAGGCGATCCGTCAAGTGCCATGTTAGAAGTTTTAGATCCGGAACAAAACAAAGAATTCTATGACAATTTCGTAGAGTTAGGCTTTGATCTTTCAAAAGTAATGTTCATTGCTACATCCAATAGCTTAAACACCATTCAGCCTGCGTTGTTGGATCGTATGGAAGTTATTGAAATGAACGGTTACACCATTGAAGAAAAAACCGAGATTTTAAGACAACATTTGCTTCCAAAACAATTGAAGGAACACGGTTTAGATGCAAAAATAATCAGCATTTCTAAAAAAGTAATGGAATTTATCGTTACCAAATACACGCGTGAATCGGGTGTGCGTAGATTAGATAAAGAAGTTGCAACTATTGTACGAAATATTGCAAAATCGATTGTTTTAGAAGAAGAATTCAACGAAAAACTGACCGAAGAAGATATCATTAAAATTTTGGGTGCGCCTAAATACGATTACGATAAATATGAAAGTAACGATGTTGCCGGTGTAGTTACAGGCTTGGCTTGGACACGCGTTGGCGGAGATATTTTGTTTATAGAATCGATACTTTCTGAAGGAAAAGGAACGCTTACAATGACCGGAAATCTGGGTAATGTAATGAAAGAATCGGCAACGATTGCGTTGGAATACATTAAATCGAACAGTAATTTGTTTGGAATTGATGTAAAAGTGTTCGATAAATACAAAATTCACGTCCACGTACCGGAAGGAGCAACACCGAAAGATGGTCCGTCGGCAGGTATTGCCATGCTAACATCGATGGTTTCTAGTTTTACCCAACGTAAAATAAAGAAAAATGTAGCAATGACGGGTGAAATTACCTTACGTGGAAAAGTACTTCCTGTTGGTGGTATCAAAGAAAAAATATTGGCTGCAAAACGTGCCAACATTAAAGAAATTATACTTTGTAAAGAAAACAAACGCGATATCGATCAGATTAAATCGGAATATTTAACGGGATTAACGTTTCATTACGTTGATAAAATGACCGAAGTTATTGATTTAGCATTGACAAATCAAAAGGTTAAAAACGCAAAAGAGCTTACTGTTAAAGAAGCTTAATTAAAATATAAATTGATTGCAAAAGCCAGTACAGAAATGTATTGGCTTTTTTTGTTATTTTTATTTTTTAAAATGAAACTCTATAATGAAAAACCAAGTCATAATTATATTCTTTTTACTACCAATAATATGTTTCGGTCAACATGAGAAAGAGTTAAAGGAAAAATTTAAGTTACTCTTCAAATTAGAAAAGCCAAGAGATATTAGATGGATAGCACAAAATAAAGAAGATATGTATCTTGAAAATGATACTTTAGTTTTCTTCAGACATAAAATTCCTGAAGATCAAAAAATAATTAGATGGAGTTTTTCCTCATCTAAATATTTTTATCAAGGTATGGGAGGTTATAGAGATGGTAGTTTTTTTATGAATTCTTTTACGCGACCGAAAAATCTACCACATAAACTGAAAATCATTAATGAAAAAGAAAATACTTATCTTAAAATTTTCTACGATAATCGATTAGAAACAGTTTATAAACTGTTGAACATTGAATTTTTAGAAGATAAAGATTACAAACTAACTTTAGTAAGGCAAAATTAAATTATATAAATAAAGTTATAAGGTGTTTTTTAAGAAATTTCCACACGAAAACATACCAATTTTTTTATTCTGTCGTTATAAAGTTATATATTCGTTTTCATGTAATTCAACTAAACATGCGTAAACTATTAACATTAGTTTCTTTAATAACACTAACAACCGCAACCGCGCAGGTAGGCGGTAAAAACGCTTATCAGTTTTTACAAATGCCCACATCGCCCAAACAAGCTGCTTTAGGTGGCAGTAACGTAACTATAACGGGCAACGAAGTAAATCAGGTACTATACAATCCGGCATCGTTAAACGACGGAATGAACAATATGCTGGCGGTAAATTTTGGTAGATATTACGGCGATACAAGTTTGGGATCGGCAGCTTATGCACACAAATTTAAAAACGGACGTAACTTTCATGTAGGTGTTACCTTTTTAAATTACGGATCTATGGATGGATATGATGAAAACGGTATCACAACCGGATCTTTTTCAGGTAACGATATCGCTGTTTCAGTTGGTTACGCACATCCTTTTCAAGACACTAATTTTTCGGTCGGGGCAAACATCAAAGCCATTTCATCAACATTAGAAAGCTATAACTCGTTTGCTGTTGCAGCAGATATTGGTGGTTTGTACAACGATAAAGAAACGGGTTGGGCAGTAGGTTTAACTA
>Ga0307414_10001278_pt1 | contig 12989 bp, 15 predicted proteins | sample DK1Ometagenome_FD_203804 | JGI IMG/M metagenome (GOLD analysis project Ga0307414, IMG submission 203804) | Maize rhizosphere microbial communities from greenhouse at UC Davis, California, United States - DK15-O-3 | ecosystem: Host-associated > Plants > Roots > Rhizosphere > Soil | place: USA... | reverse complement strand
GCTAGCTCAAGACGCCCGTAATTGTAGGCAAAAAAAGATAACAATCCAGAAATAAGGGTGGCGTCTCACATCTCTTAAGCACGAGCGAGAACATCTCCAATTGACTGAATTGTTATACGATATATTTAGCCGATATGGATGAGGATGCAAAGGGCGCGCCAGGCGTCGATATCAATAAATTGCTGGATGAAGGCGAGTGGACGCCGTTTCAGAAGCTTATTCTCGCGGTGCTCGCGCTTGCCTATCTCACCGATGGCGTTGCCAATCAATCGATAGGCCTCGCCATCCCGGCGCTTGTGCAGGATTGGGGGCTGCCGCGTGAGGCCTTTGCGTCCATTGCCGCCATCGGCCTTGTCGGGCTGACGATCGGCGCGCTGGTCGGCGGTGTTCTGGGGGATCGCTTTGGCCGCCGCACGATGATGATTGTTAGCACTGCCTTCTTTGGCGTGATGACCATGGCGCAGGCCTGGGCCAGCGGGCCAGCCGATCTCCTCATCCTGCGCTTTCTCGATGGACTTGGAATTGGCGCGATGATCCCCAACGGGGCGGCCATGATCTCCGAATTCACACCCCGGCCAAAGCGGGCCTTCGCCCTCTCGATCGGCATGTCGTTCATCGCCGTGGGCGCGATGGTTTCAGGCGTGGTCGGCAACTTGATTATCGAACCCTATGGATGGGAAGGCATGTTCCTCGTCCTAGGTGGAATTGCTATTTTTGCGGCGCTGGTCTTGCTGGTCTTCCTGCCGGAATCGCCCGTCTATCTGGCAAATTCTGGCGCGAGTCAGGCAAAGCTCCGGGCAGTCGCCCGGCGTTGTGGCCTTGTCGTCGGGGAGGGGATGATAACCGCATCCGATCCCCGCGCAGGCGTGTTGCGGCGCAAGCCATTGTCCGCCTTGTTCGAGGCGAAGGTGGCTTCAAGCACGGTCTTCCTCTGGATTGCCTTCTTCTTCTGCCTGCTCGCCAATTACGCGATGTTCAGCTGGGTGCCCGCGATGCTTGCAGGTCTGGGCTTTGCTCTCTCGCTCACCGGACTTGGCATGACGGCATTGTCGTTTGGAGGGATTCTGGGCGGCATGGGTTGCGGCTGGCTTATTAGCAAATGCGGTTCGCGGGGCGTGGTGGTCATGATGGCCGCAGGCGGCGTGGTTGCGGCGCTCGCGCTCGGGCTGCTCATCCGAAGCGGTGTGCAGAGTTTCGCAACGATCCTTGCCTTCCTGTTCGTGATCGGCATTTTCTGTTCCGGTCTTCTGAATGGCCTCTACACCTTTTCCGCTTTTATCTACCCGGATAGCGCGCGCAGCACCGGGGTTGGCGCAGCTGCAGCAGCGGGGCGCATTGGCGCGATCTTGAGCTCCTGGGCTGGGGTTGCGGCGCTCTCCTTTGGTGGCGCGTCAGGCTATTTCATGTTGATTGCCGCGTCGCTCGCCATATCATTGGTGATGGTGGCGCTGATCAAACAGCAAATATCCAAGGAAGCTTGATTGTCAGTTGGAACAGGCCGCAATTGACCCTGTATTGATCGCTCAGTCCCAATGCTTTCCATACAGGCGCTTTGCCGTCCCGGACAGGATCTGCTCCTGCTGTCGCGACGGCAATGCTGCGACGGACTGGCGCCCGAGGCGCGTCATATAATCATAGCTGCCAGGGGATTGGGCGATATCTGAGCCCCACATCATCCGCTCTGCCCCAAACAGGTCCATGACCCGTCGCACGAGCGGCTGCGGATCGATGCCCGCCTGATCGAGCCGGCCTAGCGGGATTGTCGTAAACTTGATGTTAGCGCCTTCGAAGCGCGCGATTCCAGTGATAAGCTCATCCACGCCGTGATCCGGCGGGCCTGCATCGCTCGCAATCGCGCCGAAATGATCAATAACGACAGTCACGCCAGGAATGTCGGCCATGATGGCGGCGAGCCTGTGGAGGCCGTCGATCCGATTCCACGGGAAGAGATGCACGCACACCGGAACGTCAAGCGCTGCCGCCTGCACCCATGCTTCTCGCGCGATTGCGGAATCCAGCCACGAAATATCGGCGCCTTTGACCAGCTCCATCAGGCGGATGCCCGCAGCCCCTTGATCCCTCACCCAATGCAGCACCTGGTCTGCGCAGTCTGTTCGCGTTGCATCAATCGAGCATACCGCGCGCAGGCGATCAGGAAAGCGTGCCGCGCTGTCGCACACATAGCTGCTGTCAAAGCCGTAGACCGAACCGCGCTGCACGAGCACCGCCTGCGCAACGCTTGCCGCATCCATTTCGTCCAGCAGGCGCTCGACGGTCATCGGCTCTTCGAAGTCGGCTGGGTTCAGCGAGCCGCCCGGTGGAGCGGGGGGATAGGCGTGTGTGTCGCCGGAAATGAGATGAGCATGTGCGTCGATCATGTGAACGGGTTGACCAGAATTTGGGGAAGGGGCGCGCGATCGTGCAAAACCCGCTGCGATTGCGCACTTGAACATATCAGGATGGTTTTGGCGGGGGTTGGCTGGCTTATGTCAGCCTCGCCCGGGCCTGCTTCTTTCGCCATGAATATGCCCCCTTCAGACCCCGCTCGAGCGGGTTGTTGTTGATCTGGATAGAGCCGCCGGGCAGACAGCCACCATGGCGACCCGCAGTGTCGTGTCAGGCGAATGCGTTGAGCGCTTTGAGTTTCGCTTCATAAGCTTCCCGCTCCGCGGCAGGCAGGAAATGGCGAAAATGCGGCCCTTTCGACATTGCTGGCAAAGCAGCCGATATGAGCTGCCAGCTCTGCGCCTCATCGCGGCTCATATAGAGTTCGCCACAGGCCGATCCGGTATAAAGTTCCACGCCTGCCTCAGCTGAAACATGCATGGCGGCCACCTCCAAATTACCCGGCACGGGATCGCTCATGCCGTGCATCATTGCTTGCCAGGTCCTGCCATGATCCGTGCTGGCCATGAATTTTGGATAGGCGGTCCCCGTCGCGCCCCAATTGGGATTAGGATTCATGCCAGCGCCCACCATGAACAACAGGTCTTTGGTCGGGTGGACGAAGAAGGGATCGGGATAGGCGCAAGGATGCGCTGTATCCGTGAGGCGCTCCCAGCTCTCGCCTGCATCCTTGCTGTGATAGGCGCCAATACCGGTGGTGAGAAAAATCTCGTTGGGATCATCCCGATAGAAGGTCACACGGTGCTGATCCCGCCGGAATTTATCATCCGGCTGCTCCATCGAACTGATCGACGTCCAGTTTTCACCGCCATCGGTGGTGCGAAGCAGGTCACCCTGCTCGACGCAGATGTAGATCGTGTCGGGCTGTGAAGGCGGCGAGGCGATATGTTTGACATGGGCAGACGAGCGCGGGAAAAACCAATGCTCTGTTCCTTCCACCTCGGCGCATTTGGGGTATGCCATCCAGCTCTTGCCGAGATCGAAGCTGCGATAGAACATGACCGGCTCGGTGCCGAGATTGAGGATTGTCTGCTCACCAACATGCTGCACCAGCAGCGAATAGGCATGGCCAGATTGCAGGCCTTCGTTGCGCGGCTCCCAACTCTTGCCCTGATCGCTGCTGACCAGAAGGCCACCCTCAAAATGAAGCCCGGCAAATAGCAGCCCGGTGGGTTCATCATAAACCAGCGCGCTTACATGATGGCCAGCCAGCAGCATGTCGGGTTGCAATCGCCAGTCGGTGGTTGGGGTCTCACGACGGAAATCCACAACGCCATCGGCCGTTGCCACCAGCATGTGGCGCGCAGCCTCCTTGCTCGATGAGGTCGTTTTGCCATTTACCGAGATCGCAATGATCGTTTCGTCGGCCTCAAGCGCCATGTGTTTGCTCCACAAGAAAATATATCGTTTTGTATAACGATCTTGGGAAGCGTTCAAGCCGAAAGGGGGAAGAATATTCGCGCAGCGGTCCCGCCGAAGATGGCGGCAACCTCTTGCGGCTGGAGCTGTGCGAAGATGTCTCGCGTCCAGTGGAGCGCGTTTGCATAGCCTTCGCGAGAGGAAACGACGGGAAAGTCGCTGCCCCACATCAGCCGATCAGCGCCGAATGCATCAAGGGCTTGCAGCAGGATGGCACCGGCAGCCGAATCCAGTACCGGTCCCTCGGCGGGGAGTGGCTGTCCAGGCCTGCGAGATGCAAGTTGGCCAAGCGCGGGAATTTTCAGCAGGATGTTGGGGTGACGGGCAATGCCCAATATTCCTTGCCAGGTCGCGTCTTGTCGATCGCAGTCAGGGCGGGTCCAGCCCCCCAGATGCTCGATGACGATGGGCATTGTTGGAAAAGCGCCGACCACGGACCGGAAATCCTCGGACAGCAAGTGCGCCGATGCGCCGCCACAACTGATCGCCAGGCCGCACCTTGCAGCAGCGCGCCACACTGCGAGCGGGTCTGTGCCCGGACTGCGCGCCTCAGGCCGCAGGCGCAGGCCAGCCATGCCACGATTGGCCCATTGCTCGACCTGATGGGGAGCCGCTTCGTCTGTCGTATCAACGGCGCCGATGCTCGCGAAACGGCCTGGGTATCGCGCGAGGCAATCCTGCTGATAGCTATTGTCGAACTGACCGAGAATCTGCGTGAGAACGGCCTTGCCGATGCCGCATCGCTCCATCTGAAAGAGCAGGCTTTCCACCGGCTCGAACCATGATGGGGAAGCGTGGCAGTGGGCGTCGATCAGGAGCAACGCGGTTTCCTTTTTGCGGCAGGGCTGATCCGGCGAAAACAGCGGTGGGTGCTGACCTCAGTCAATTGCGCCTTCCTCGGTCTGCGTCGCGGTAAAATGATGTGGCAATTGTCGATGGCTGGCGCGACGGCTCAAAATGATGTGAAGAATGACGCCGAGGATACCGAACACAGCGCCCGCCATTTCGAAATTCGTCATTTCGAGCGGATTGAGGCTGAACATGTCGACTTTGCCGTCAATTACAAAGCTGAAGTTGACCATAGCGCTAGCCTTCCGCTCAAAGGGATTTGCCGATGCGTGATGGATCGCGCCACACCGGTTGAGGCGCGGCGCGGAACTTCAGCATCGGATAATAGTAGTTGGCGAAGGCGCCGAGCAGAATGCAATGCATGAGCAGGTTGCGCGCGACCGACAGCTGGATGTGCGGGAAGGGCGACCAGGGCACATTGACGAGGAAGATGTTCACCGTCACCGGCATGAGCAGCACCAGGCCGAGCGGCACGAACCGATTGAAGACAAGGCAGGCGCCGCCGATGATCTCTAAGATTTTGGCGACTGTGAACAATTTCAGGTCCATCGCTGCGAGCACATAGTCATTGCCCGCCACATCAGCAATTTTGGGCTGTGGCCAGAACAGGATGAAATAGTTGAGGCCGGACACGAGATTGAAGCCGCCAAGATAATAGCGGCAGAAGATCACGCCATATTTCTCAATCGCACGCCACATAGCTTGTGTTCCCAAGGAGCCAATCTCACGTCGGCAGCTGCGCCCGCTACTTCCTTGTGGGCATTGCAAATTCGCCCGCTTTCAGGCCCGCGGCGATGCGACCATAGCTGGTCATTGCGCGATCCCAGGTGAAGGCAAAATGCTGTGCGCTGGAATTGATGTCGCGGAACATGCTTTGCATGGTGCTGTCATTATAGATTGCCGTGCCGCCTGAGGCCTCGAAGATGCGGTTGGCAGCATGGCGCGCCCGTTGTACGGCCCAGGCCCAGTTCCGTGGGATCTGCGCATTCTGCAGGGCGGAAATATCGGCCGGGTCTTTCGCGCGGTCGATCATCTCGGCATCGCTGATGACAAGCGCGAGCGCGGCATCAATCTCTGCGCCGACTTCCGCAATGCGGGCCAGCGTTGCAGACTGCTCGGCAATTTCAAGCGGAGAGGCGGTGGAGAGCTTGCGACCGATATGATCGGCGAAAGTTTGGACCATGCCTTTGGCCATGCCGAGCGGTGCGCCCACGATGGAGAAAGGGGCCAGATTTGAGAAGGGCATGCGATAGATCGCCCCATCATGCAGGCGCGCGCCCGGTGTGGAGCCGGCCAGCATATCGGCCAGGCTGCAGCTGCGATATGCCGGGATGAATACATTGTCGATTTTGATGGAGCGGCTGCCCGTGGCGCGCATGCCCATCGTGAACCAGTCGTCCACCACTTCGATATCGGATTTCGGAACGATGAAGAAGCGAGGCTCGATGCTGCCATCGGCTTTCTTCACGGCATTGCCGATAATGACCCATGTGGCGTAATCGATGCCCGAGCAGAACATGCCGGATCCGCCCGAGAGGCGATAGCCGTCGTCCTCTTCGACCACATTGCCGCCGAGGCGGAAGACCGTGCCGATCAGGGTTGTCGGATCGCCCATGATTTCACGCTGGGCTTGTTCCGGGAACAGGTTGATCAGCCAGCTATGGCCAGCCAGAACGCCGAAGATCCATGCGGCGGAACCCGATGTGGCGCCGATCTCTGCCGTCACGCGGACAAGGTCGGCAAAGCCCAGCTCGGAGCCGCCCAGATTGCGTGGCATCACAATCCCGAACAGGCCGGCAGCGCGTAATTTATCAACAACATCGGGCGAAAGCTGGCGCGACTCTTCTGAGGGCTTTTGGCTTTTGGCGATGTCGGGGAGCAGAGACTGCACCCTCTTGAGCGCATCTGCGCTGGATTCCACAATTGGCCAGTTGCGAGCGACCCCCAGGTCGCTCTCATTCGACATGACCAGACTCGCCATCGTTCAAAACCCTCCAAGCAAGAATCACATCATGGTGTCGGCTTGAACCAATATCCACGATTGTTATACACTTGAGTATCCGATATTGAGATTCACATCAACACCCCCTTTTGTAAGGGGCCAATCAGAAGAGCGTGATGGGAGAGCGAGAACATGGCTGAGGTGGTTCTTGGGATTGGCACGAGCCACGGCCCGATGCTGGTGACGGACACAGAAATCTGGGGTGCGCGCGTACCTGCCGACAAGGCCAATATGCATGCCTGGAAAGGCGGTAGCTGGTCGTTCGACGAGCTGGTCGAAGCGCGGGCTGACGAGCGATTCGCCGAGCAAATCGTCAAGCGGGTGTGGGATGAACGTCAGGCGCTCTGCCAGCAGAATATCGAACGGCTGGCAGATATTTTCGAGGACGCGCAGATCGATGTCGCGGTCATCGTCGGCAATGATCAGAACGAAATCTATCGCAACACGCTCAATCCAGCTTTCGCAGTCCATTATGGCGACACGATCACCAATTATGAGTTTAGCGCAGAGCGATTACGCGAATTGCCGCCCGGCATTGAAGCGTCGCTGCAAGGTTATATCCCAACAGGCGGGGCCGATTATCCCGGGTGTCCGGAACTGGCGCTGAAGATCATCGAGCAGGCCATTGCTGACGAATTCGATGTTGCGGCGATGTCCGCGCTCCCGCGCCCTGAAGCACCCCATGCCTGGGGCTTCGTCTACCGCCGGATCATGCGCGACAAGCCGTGCCCAAGCGTGATGGTGACGGCGAACACCTTTTTTCCGCCGAATCAGCCGAGTGCGCGCCGTTGCTACAAATTCGGCCAGTCGATCCTTGAAGGCATTCGTGAGTGGGACAGCGACAAGCGGGTCGCGCTGATCGCCAGCGGCGGTCTGACCCATTTTGTCATCGACGAGACAGTCGATCGCATTTTCCTGACTGCACTGGAGCGAAAGGAATTCGAGCCGGTGTTCGCGCTTGGAGAAGAGACATTTCGCGACGGCACCTCCGAGATTAAAAACTGGATCCCCGTCGCCGGGGCGATGGCGCAGTTGGGACTCGAGGCGCATGTGCTCGATTATGTGCCCTGCTATCGCAGCGAAGCCGGGACGGGCAATGCGATGGGCTTCGTTTATTGGCGCTGACCCAGGCTCAGGCCTGGCGGATGAGCGCCTCACGCAAGATGCCTGCGGCATCGCGCGGGCGCTCATCCATGCCAACCAGATCATGCGCGCGCTGCACAATCTCTCGCAGTCGAGCCAGGGTGTCGTGATCCCGCACGCCATCAGGATCGCCGGTCCGCATGGCGATGTCGATCAGGCGCCACAGCTCGTCCAATTCGCTCTCGCGGTAGATGCATTGCTCGCCTGATTTTGTGCGGTGCAGACGGTCCGCCAGCACCTGAATGGTGAGATCCGAGAAATTCTCGACGGGCAAGACATCATCCAGGTCCAAGCTTTTTTCTCCGATGGGTAGTGACACCAGCGCATAGTCACGATATTTATATCTTATTGTATAGCAATTCTAGGTGCGTCAAATGCTCTCTCATGAAGATAATGAGCTTCTCTGCCGGATCGGGGCCGGAACGCCGATGGGCGAACTCATGCGCCGTTTCTGGATGCCGGCCTTGCTCACGAGCGAACTGGAGCGCGACGGCAAGCCCGTGCGTATTCGCCTGCTCGGTGAAGACCTGGTGGCCTTCATGGATACGCAGGGGCGGATTGGTCTGCTGGATGAGCATTGTCCCCATCGCGGCACATCCCTCGCGCTTGGCGTGAATGGAGATTGCGGGCTGCGCTGCCTGTTCCACGGTTGGAAATTTGATGTCACAGGCCAGTGCCTCGATACTCCGACGGAACCGGAAAACTCCAAGCTGGCCAAGGCGATGCGCACAAAGGCTTATCCCACGCGTGTCGCAGGCGGCATGGTGTGGACCTATATGGGGCCGGCCGAGAAGGAGCCGGAATTTCCGCACTTCCCCTGGTTCGATATGCCCGAGGGAAGCTGCGAAGCATTCAAGGTGATCTATGAATGCAATTATTCGCAGGCGCTGGAAGGCGCGGTCGATTCCTCGCACGCTGGCATCTTGCACAAGGATAGCGCCTGGGATCAGCCCGCCAAATGGCCGCATGAGAAGGACCTGCGCCCCAAGTTGGAAATCGAATTCACGCGCTACGGGATGCGCTACTGCGCTGTGCGCAATGCCGATGAGAGCCTGAAAAATGGACGCATGACGCAGGTGCCGCTGCCATTTTACACCTTCATTCCGCCAGATGGGCCCAAGGCCCCGGAGTTCCGCCGCAATCGACGCCTGGTAAATGCGTTTGTCCCGCGTGATGATTATTCGACCTGGCACATCCAGTTTTTTTACGACCCGACCCAGACGATCGATCGCGAGCATCGCATGGCGGAAGCCAATACGCCGCACGACGAGAACTTCTTCAAGACCAACGGGATGAGCGTCTGGTACAATCAGGATCGCGAGATGATGCGCAGCAAGAATATGTCCGGCATCATGGGCGTGGCGCTGCAGGATCATGCCGTCAGCGAGACGATGGGCGTCATCGCAGACCGCAGCAAGGAACATCTGGGCCGGTCAGACATGGCGGTGGTCGCCTTCCGCCGCATGATGTTGCGCACCGTCAAGCGGCTGCAGGAGACGGGTGAATTGCCTGAAGCCGATCAGGGCAAGTTTGATTGGAATGATATCACGGCGGAAACCTTCTTCTTTGAACCTGACAAGAAGTGGCAGGATGTTCAGCCGTTGGCTGACGGCCTTCAGCCCGTGGGTGCAGCAGCCTGATGCCCCATTTTCTCGTAGAGTATCGAGAGCTTGGCAACGCCGACGCACGTGAGGAAGGGCGCGCAGAGCACATCGCCTATCGCAAGAGGTTTGGCACCGCGATGCCGCTGACTGGCCCACTGCTGAATGACGATGAAACCGTGACAGGCAGCGTCGTAATTATCGAGGCGGAGGACAGGCCTGCTGCCGAGGCGATGTCCCGGGCTGATCCTTATGTCACCGCCGGGGTGCTGGAGCTGGTGTCGGTCCGGCGCTATCGGATCGCCGCCATGAAGCCGCCCGTCTGAGCGCTTGAACAACGAATGCTGGCAACGTCAATCCTTGGCAAACGTATAACGATATGCGCCGCCATCGCGGTGAACATGGCCAGCAGACGTGCCCCTGAAATGGGCGGGGAAGCACATGGTCTCGCTATCGGCGATACGCGCCAGTAAATCCTGCCGCACATTGACCGCGGCGAGCGGATCATAATCGAACATGAGTGGCAGGTCTGGCCGCACAAGTTGGATCGGGTGGTGGACGACGTCTCCCCAGAAAAGCGCAGGGGGGCCACCGGCCTGCGCATGGATCAGGCAGCAGCCGGGCGAATGGCCAAAGGCAGGCTCCAGCCAGATCCCCTCGCCAATTTCGAGACAGGCGGCCGTTGCGCCTTCAACATCGATGATATCGGCAAGCCCCGCGCGGACGATGGGCAGGATGGAATCTTCAAACGCTTCACGATGGGGCGCCTCTGCCTCCTGCGTGACCCAATGCTCGTAATCACGCTTGCCGAACAGGTAGCGGGCATTGGGAAAGGTGGGGACCCAGCGTCCATCCTGTATCCGCGTGTTCCACCCGACATGATCGAAATGGAGGTGAGTGCACATCACCATGTCGATGTCCTCGGGCTGGAGGCCCAGCGCGGCAAGATTGGCCAGATACGGCGTGTTCAACATGTGCACAGAGGGAATGCTGCGCTGCTTGCAGTTGCCGTTGCAGGTGTCGATCAGGATGGCCTGGCCATCCAATTGAATGACAAAGCTGTGCATGCTGAGCATCAGCATCGAGGATGCAGGGTCCAGGGTTATGGCGGGATCGGCATGCCAGCGCGCCATGCAGGCAAGATCTGCTGGGGTGACTGCAGGAAACATCATGGCGAGCGGAAGGCCGTCCTCCATCTCGACAACCTTGCTCACCGACATGCGTCCAAGCTTCGCAGATTGCATTATATTTCCTATTTAATATTGTATAGCAACTTAGCCGCGCTATAGATCGCCGGTCAAGGCGCAACAGCGTGGCAGCACAGGAGAGCAGCGTGTTTGGGAAAATGGTCTTCGCAGCGCGAATGGTGCTCGGCATCTTCTATTTGCTGAGCGGCTTGAACTGGTTTTTCGGCTTCCTGCCCATGCTGCCTCATATCGGAATGCCAGAAGACTTGCCGATGAAGCATGTCGTCGTCTCGGAGATGATCAAGACCGGCTGGATGTTCCAGACTGCCAAGTTGATCGAAATTGTCTTCGGTCTGTCGATGCTGACCAATCGCGCCGTGCCGCTGATGCTGGCTGCCACGCTACCGGTCGCATTCATCACCTTCATGCTCGATGCGCTCATTCTGGACGATATCTGGCGCTGGATGACGGGTGTCGACACCACCGGGCAATTGCTGATCGCCATTGAAGACATGGTCGTTGGCGGGCTGATGGTGTTGTTGCCGCACCTGTGGTTGATGATCTGCTACTTCAGCTATTACCGCCCGGCTTTCGCCTGGAAGACAGAGCCAACGAACCCTTGTGCGGGCGCGGCAGCCTCCATTGTGACTGTGGAGCGGGCAGCGCGCGCGCCAGCCGGCGGCATATTGCGGACCGCCTTCTACATCGTTGGCGGGTTCGCGATTCTCCTTCAGGCCTATAATCTCTATCTTATCAGCGGCATGATCGCATGGCGGTGAAGGCAAGTCCTTTCAGACCAGCCGCCACATGATCAGTTCGAGTGCTGAGGACTGGCGAGGCCAGCGGAAATCGCCTCCAGTGAGCGTCCCCGCGTTTCCACCATCAGGAAGAGTGTAAAGCCGAGCTGCAGAACCATCATTCCGGCAAAGAAGGCGAAGATGAAGGCGGGCGCAACGCTCTCGAGCACTAAGGGCATGACGAGCGTGAGCGTCGCCGCGAGCACCCAATGCGTGCCCGTGCCCAGAGCCTGGCCCGTCGCGCGCGCCGCATTCGGGAAGATTTCGGAGATATAGACCCAGATGATGGCGCCCTGCCCAATGGCATGCGCTGCGATGAACAGCAGGATGAAGGGCAGGATGAGCCCATATTGACCTGACCCAAAACCATAAGCGACCATCGTGAGCGAGCCGATATAGCCGATCGATCCGATCAGCATGAGCTTGCGGCGACCTGCGCGATCGATGAGCGCAAGGCCAATGAGCGTGAACACCAGATTGATGACCCCAACGCCGACCGTGGCAAGCAAGGTTGCGCTGGCCTCTGCGCCCGTCAGACCGAAGATGCGCGGCGCATAATAGATGATCGCGTTAATGCCGGAGAGCTGATTGAAAAAGGCGACCAGAAACGCAAGCATGATCGGGCGGCGCAGGCGTCCATCGAAGAAGCGGCGCAGGCTCATTCTTTCAGCATCGTCAGGGCGGGTGGAGGCTTTGACGGCGTCAAAGTCCTCTCCCGCAAGCGTGATGATGCGGCGGGCTTCTGCCTCATTGCCGCGGTGAAGCAAAAGCCAGCGCGGACTTTCCGGTACGGTCAATACGGCGAGAAGGAAAAGGGCTGCGGGGATCGCTTCAGCACCCAGCATGATGCGCCAATCATTGGGTGAGGTTCCGCTGATGAGCAGGTTCGAGAGATAGGCGACGAGGATGCCCAGCACGATCATCGTCTGGAAGAGGGCGACCAACCTGCCACGCCATGCCGCCGGGGCAATCTCGGCGATATAGGCAGGCGCGGCGATGGCTGAAACGCCGACCGCGATGCCACCGATGAACCGGAAGGCCATGAATGAGGCAGGATCCCACGCAATGGCGGAGCCGAGTGCGGAAACCAGATAGAAGATGGCGACCCAGATGAGAGTGGGCCGCCGCCCGAACCTATCACTGGGCCACCCACCGGCGAGTGCGCCGATGACCGTGCCCCAAAGCGCGGACGAAAGGGCGAGCCCATGGGTCAACCCATCCATCTGCCATGTGCGCTGGATCGCCAGCTCCGCGCCGGAAATGACGGCGGTGTCAAATCCGAACAGCAGGCCAGCCAGCGCCGCCGTGACAACCCACAGCATGATGGATCGATTAGGCATTTTAGAACTCTCCACGACGTGAGCAGGCTGTTGTGCGCCTCTTATTTTGTTATACGAAATTAAATAAATATGATTCGGGTGTCCAGTGCGGAGGAGAGCGCGCATGAAATTTCGTTTACAGGCTTTGGGCTTGTTCGCTTCGGCGCTCGCGCTTGGCGGCTGCGCGATGAACGCTCCGTCCTCTGCGCCCACCAGGGACATCCGCCTTACTTATGCGATGCCGGAAGCAGAGGGGAAGCAGATCA
>Ga0307414_10001277_pt1 | contig 12993 bp, 18 predicted proteins | sample DK1Ometagenome_FD_203804 | JGI IMG/M metagenome (GOLD analysis project Ga0307414, IMG submission 203804) | Maize rhizosphere microbial communities from greenhouse at UC Davis, California, United States - DK15-O-3 | ecosystem: Host-associated > Plants > Roots > Rhizosphere > Soil | place: USA... | reverse complement strand
AGGCCCTGCTGGTCCGCCGGAACACCAACTGGGCCGACCAGATCCAGACCATGCTGAACGGCTCGGGCACCGTCTTCATCGCCGTGGGCGCCGCCCACCTGGCCGGCGACGACAGCGTCCAGGACATTCTCGAGCGCCGCGGCGTCGACGTCGAGGTCGCGCCCTAACCCACCGACGCCCGCTGTATGGAAAGGCCCGGCCGCCGCGCCGGGTCTTTCCTTTTGCCCGCGCGAAGCTATGGTCCGCCTCCCGATCCGGCGACCCGGTCGCGGCCGTAGTTCAGAGGTAGAACGTCAGCTTCCCAAGCTGAATGTCGCGGGTTCGATTCCCGCCGGCCGCTCCAACGCTTAGCTGATTTTCCGGTCAGCTTTTTTCCGCACTTTTTTCCAAAACGGTTCCCGGGGCGTTCTCGTCCATGCGTCGGATCATGTCCCGGAGCAGGGCGTCGCGCTTCACATAGCGGCGGATGATGCGGTTGACGCTCTCCTCGTCCCACGACAGGGCGTCCGCGATTTCCCGGTTCGTCCACCCGGCCAAGTGCATGCGCGTCGCGGCCGTGCCCCTGAAGTCGTGGTAGTGGAGATCGTCCCCCTGCATCCCCGCGGCGATCAGCGCCTTGTTCCAGCTAGAGCCAAAGCCCGACTTCCAAGGGTGCTTGTCGCTGTTGGTCAGAACGATGGGCGATACCTTCGGGATCTCCGCCAGCAGCGCCTTCAACTCCGTGTACATCGGGATCAGGGCGCCGGTGCCGGTCTTGCTGGTCGCCGGCAGATCGATCGCCAGCTCGCCGACGTGGTTCCAGGACAGGCGGAGCAGGTCGCCTCGGCGCATCCCCGTCAGTGACGCCAAGCGCGCAGCCAGCATGACGTGCTCTGGCGCGCCCTTGGCCAACTTCTTCATGTCGGTAGGCGTCCAGATGCGATCGGCGCGGTCGCTGCTGTAGCGGTTTTTCATGCCGATGCATGGATTGGTCGCGAGCATGTCCTCATCGACGGCGAACGAGAGCATCGCCGATAGAACCTGCTTAGCCATGTCGGCTTGGCGCGGGTGATCCCTCCAGCGCCGGTCCAGCCAGCGCTTGATCACGGGCCTGATCGTGGTTGTGCGTTCGAACTGGACGATGCGGAGCGGCCCGAAGTCGTTCTGGATCGCCTTCACGAACGGCTTCCAGTTCTTCTTCGTGCTGTCGGCCATCCCGCCCTTGCCGCGCGGCGCCGTCCACGCCGTTGACGCCAGCCACGCGTGGGTCAGTCCCAGCATCTTGGACTTGTCGCCGGTGGTGCGGGTGGCCAGCGCTGCGGCCAGCTCCTCGATGAAGGCGGCCGAGCCGGGTTCGGCGTGCAGGCGCGGCGCACCCTTCCCCTTCCAGGCGTAGAGGTACTGGACGCCGCTCTTGGCGACGACGCGGTAGACGGAGTCGAGTTTGACCTTGGCTGCCACGTCTAGGCCTTCTGCCCCGCTTCCCATTCCGCCAGCTCCTGATCGAGGTCGTCGTTGCTCGCCGGCTGAGCGCTGCCACCCTGCACGGGTTGGCCGGTGCCGGGCAAGATGAGGATGTCGCCGGTCGCCTTCTCGATGCGAACATGGAAGAGTGCGTCGAACTTCAGCGCGGCCCGAAGAGCGCGGATCAGATCAGTCTCTTTGAACGCCAGCCTTCCCGTGGGCATCAGACACGCACCACCAGCAGGCGGCAGATCGCCCATTCTGACGAATCTCCGGCTTCACTGAAGTCTGGCAGTGCGGCGTTCGATGCCGGCCAAATACCTTGGGGAATAGCCTGCGAGGCAGGCGCGCCCCGGACGCCTAGCGCCGTCACGTGAGTTGAGGAGCATTGTAGAGGGGAGGACATCAGCCACACACTTTCGGGCCGCAACTTTCGTGTGCGGCGGGAACGTGAGGGGATTTGATCCTGATAGATCCTCGACCTTAATGACTCGCTAACGCACCTTGCAGAAGGGGACGCGAAACACCTCCTGGTGCTTCGCGTCATGAGATTACGCGAGGTGGAGCGTGACGGCCGAGCGGACGCAGGCGACTATCTGAAAATGTCTGCCGGCGACCGCTTTAGCGCCCTACAGATCGTCAAGATCGCCTTGATCCCAACGTTGCGCTCACCGCGCTCGATCCCCCCGATGTAGTTCCGGTGGAGGCCTGACAAATCAGCGAGATCTTCCTGGCTCAACCCAGCCTCCAACCGCAACGCCCTGAGGCGCACGCCGAGGTCTCGAAGCTCCGGATCAACTTTCACCCTCCCGACTTGCGGCACAGCCGCACGCTGAACTACACACTATCAGTGTGATTTTGAGGGAGGCCGATGTGGTTTCGTTTGTCGAGGAATACGGATCGTTCGGCCGTCTGGTCGGGCAGGGGACCTTCCTGTCGGACGAGATGGCCGAAGACGTCGTCGCGCTGGTCGCGCTGGACCTCATGTCTCAGGCCGTGCGGGTGGGGCTTTCCGGAGCCGGCCAGATCGCGCTCCGTCACGTCGTGCTGGCCTGGATGAAGCAGCGGCGCTCTGGCGAAGCTGAGCCGAGGCTAGTCACCGTCCGGCCCGACGACATGGCGATGTTGATGGACACGGGCATGGACGACGTGGCCCGTGCCCTGACCGAGATCGCGGGCCATCTCCCCATCATGCAGGAGGCTGAATGGTACGGCTGGGTCAAGTTCGACCTGTCGCCATGGATACCGCTCGACGATTCAAGGCTGGTCAGCGAACTGGATCGCCTTTGAGCATCGTTCTACGATGTGACGAGGCGTTCGAAAGGCCGTGCATGGCGACCCATCCATCGCCCCTGAGTGGAGGCCCAACGGCAGCGCCAGTTTCCGCAATCGAGACTTCGGCGCCGACTAAAGTCGTCTGGACGCCTGCTGCAGGGGTCGTGAATGGCTCAAAAGTAACCCGATGTTTGAGAGGCCCGCTGATCGCCTCTTGATCGTCGCTCTCGACATCAATGAAAGCGACCGCCCGGAGGCCGGGGGCTATTCGCCGTACATCCTCCGGAGCCACGGACGGTCCTGGACGGAAGAAGATCGCGTCAAGTTGCGACGGGCCGTAATCCGCAACCACCCTGCTGTCTGCATCCAGCACTTCGATGCGAGCTACAGTCGCGTCTGAACGCCCCAAGTTGGTGATATGTAATTCATAGAGCAGATGCGCGCGGCCCTCTGCGTTTACCCGCGCGGGGGAAATCGATGGACGTATCTCGACAGGAATCCCTTGAGGTTCGCCAAATCCGCCCAAAAGCACGGCTAAACACGTTACCAGCAGAGAACGGGACATTCGAAAGCCCTATCCTCACCTGAACGACCACACAAGAAGCTCTCGGTCGGCCAATGTGAGACCGGATTCGCTCATTTGAGGGCAGGTCCGCTTTCCACCCTCAGGTGACCGTCCGATCCCGACCCGTCGGGGACATCGTGGGAGGCGTCGGAACGTTCAGCATCGAAATTAACTTAGGTTATGAACGGGTCGTTCAAACCGGGCCGCTAGGGCTCTCGCGCCCCGGCAAAGAGCACCGATATGAAATCCGATCCTGATCCTCTCGTGGGCGCGGCTGTTCTGGTCGTTGACGACGACATTGACTTGCTCAGAACGCTCGCCCGGCGATTTCACTCGGCTGGTTCCCGGGTGACCGTCGCAAAGGACGGTGACGAAGCACTCGCCCGGTTCCATCATTCAACGCCCGCCGTTGTCGTGACCGACATCCTGATGCCCAATCGCGAAGGCTTGGATACCATAATGAAGATGAAGGCGCGGTCTCCCGAGGTGAAAATCCTCGCCATCTCTGGGGGCGGATTGATGGACGCGGCCTGCGTTCTCGACCTCGCACATCGTTTGGGTGCGGACGCCGTGTTGCCCAAGCCTTTTCGTGCGGATCAGCTCCTTGAAGCCGTCCGGAACCTGATCGGGAACGCCAAAGAGCCTTGACCACCCCATAGATGCGACGAGCAGAGCCCGCTCTTGATAAAGCGAGATCATCCGCTTCCCACCCTTAGCGGACGAAGATCGGGCCCGCTTTCGGACCCGGCCGCGAGTCACAGATCGATCTGTTCTGACATCTCCAGGGCGTCGTCCACCTCGATGCCGAGGTACCTGACGGTGCTCTCCAGCTTCCTGTGGCCGAGCAGGAGCTGGCAGGCACGCAGGTTGCCGGTCTTCTTGTAGACGAGGGACACCTTCGTACGCCTGAGGCTGTGGGTCCCGTAGCCCTGCGGTTCCAGGTCGATCATCCGAACCCACCGATCGACCAGCCGCGCGTACTGCCGGGTGCCGATGTGCTGACCAGGCCGGCTGCGGCTCGGGAACAGCCAGTCATCGTCCCGCTGGCCGCGGATCTTCAGCCAAGCGGAGAGGGCGTCCCGCGCGGGCTCGGTGATCTCAAAAGGCACGGGCCTTCCGGTCTTCTGCTGGATGACAATCGAACGCTGGCGAAGCGCGCCGCCGGGTGCCACGTCGCTGACCCGGAGCCGAACCAGGTCACAGGCTCGGAGCTTGGCGTCCAGGGCGCAGTTGAACATCGCTAGATCACGCACTCTCCTCGCGACCTTCAGCTGTTGTCGAATGGCCCAGATGTGCTTCGGCTTCAGCGGTGCCTTGGGGCCGATCAAACGGCCTGCATTCCACGGGCGCTTGGGTTGGATGAACAGATCAGACTGGCGCATGGCCAACCTCCTTCTGAAGGCGCCTCCCTGTCGCTATTCATTGTACTCCCGCAGCAGCTCTTCAGCGCCAGAAGCGGACTCCAAGCGCCTCGCGGAAAGCAGACACTTAACCAATCGGGCCCGCGTCCGTGATTGTGCCAGCAGCCCGCTCTCCCTCGATCAGCCGGTCGCGAACTTCGTCCGGCGCCGCTTCTGCCCAGGTGAGCAGCTTGTCCAGAACGGGACAGAGCGACTGACCCCATTCTGTCAGGTGATACTCGACCTTGGGCGGCACCTGCGGGTGGACGATGCGTCCCACCACCCCATCGACCTCGAGCTGGCGCAACTGCTGAATCAGCATCTTCTGCGACACGCCGGGTATGGCCCGCTCGAGCTCGGAGAACCGGCGGACGTTCGTCCCGAACAGCTGAAAGAGGATGACCAGCTTCCAGCGTCCTTCCAGAATCCGGATGACGTTCTGCGCGCTCGATGCCGCCGTCTCTGGCGTATAGTCGAGACGCTCACCTTCAGGTGTGTACCTTACTTTTTCGTCCGTACTTGCCATCCCGGCAGCATATTTCCAGTTTGGGTCCCGACGCAACACCCAAGCCGGAGAGACTGATGACGCCCGCCCTTCCCAAGCCCATCGCCCACTATGTCGCGGCCAATGCCCGGCTCGATCTCGACGGCATGCTCCAGCCGTTCGCCCCCGACGCCGTCGTGCGCGACGACGGCGGCGTGCACCGCGGCCACGCCGAACTCAGGCGCTGGATCGAGGACGCCACTATCGCCGCGCGTGCGATCTTCGCGCCGGACGCCTGGCGCGAGGAAGACGGCCGGATGGTCGTCGAAGGCCCTACCCACGGCGATTTCAAGGGAAGTCCGCTTCGGTTCACGATGCGGTTCACGCTCGAGGGCGACACCATCCGCGCGCTGGAGATTGGATGACCATGGACCGTCCCGATCCCGCGGAGTTCGAAGGCCGCCGCATCCTCGTGACCGCCGGAACCAAAGGGGCCGGCAAGGCGACCGTCCGGCGCTTCCTCGCCGGTGGCGCCCGCGTCGTCACCGCCGCCCGCGCTGTCCCCGAAGGCCTCGACGGCTCGGAGTTCGTCCAGGCTGATCTCACCACGCCCGAGGGGTGCGAGACCCTCGCCGAGGCCGCCATGCAACGCCTCGGCGGCATCGACGTCCTGGTTCATGTCGTGGGCGGCTCGTCGGCGCCGGCCGGAGGCTTCGCGGCCCTCACGGAGGACCACTGGCGCGCGGAACTCGATCTGAACCTGATGCCGGCCGTGCGTCTTGACCGTCTGCTGCTCCCGCAGATGCTCGAGCGCGGCTCCGGAGCCGTCGTCCACGTCTCGTCCATCCAGGGGCGACTGCCGCTGCCGGACTCGACGACCGCCTATGCCGCGGCCAAGGCGGCTCTCACCACCTACTCGAAGGCTCTGTCCAAGGAGGTCGGGCCCAAGGGAGTCCGGGTCAATGTGGTGTCGCCGGGCTGGATCATGACCGAGGCGTCTGGCCGCCTTCTGGAACGGATCGCTGAAGGCTCCGGCGGGACGATCGAAGAGGCTCGGCAGAGCGTTCTGGCGGGGCTCGGCGGCATACCCTTGGGCAGGCCCGCGGAACCCCAAGAGGTCGCCGAACTTATCGCCTTTCTGGCCTCGAACCGGGCCTCCGCGATCCACGGCGGAGACTTCGTCATCGACGGAGGGACGATCCCCACGGTCTAGCCGCGACGCGGCTTAGCCGCCCGGCGTCTTCCGACCGCCCAGGCTCTCGTAGATCGCGTCCCGCAGCCGCTTCATCCGTGCGTTGATCTCTCCGAGGTCGGCCGGCGTCGCTCCCGAGTGCTCGAGCAGAGCCTCAGCGAGGCAGCCGGCCCGCGCCTTGAGGGCGCGGCCTTCCCTGGTCACGGTGACCACCACCTGGCGCTCGTTGTTCGGGTTGCGGGCCCGGCTCACCAGGCCGGAGGCCTCAAGGCGTTTCAGCAGGGGCGTCATGGTGCTGGGCTCCAGCGCAAGCTCCTCGGCGATGTCGCCAACCGTCTGGCCGTCCTCACGCCACAGGACGTTCATCACCAGGTACTGGGGGTAGGTCACGCCCAGCGCGTCGAGGAGAGGTTTGTAGGCGCGCTGGATCGCCATGCTCGTCGAATAGACAGTGAAGCAGAGCTGGTCCTCCATGGGCAGGGGTCCGGCCGGTCGGGTCATCAGAAGCACTCCACTGCGCGACGTTTCGCAGGAAAACACATATCGCGATAATTATTCCGTTGACAAGGCTGCGCCCGCTCGCGATATGCCGTTTATCGCGATAACAGTTCGCGGCGTAACGTTCTCAACGGGACGGCCGAGGCCTCCCGTTCCACGGAAAGGACCACCCCATGATCAAGCTCCGTAATATCCTCCTCGCCGCCGTCGGCGCCGCCAGCATCGGCGGAGCCGTCCAGGCCCAGACCACCCAGACCCTTCCCGCCGGGCAGTCCGTCCGCAACGTCGTCCTGGTCCACGGAGCCTTCGCCGATGGCTCCGGCTGGCGCGGCGTCTATGACGACCTGACGGCGCGCGGTTACCGGGTGACGATCGTCCAGAACCCCCTCACTTCGCTGGCCGACGACGTCGCCGCCACGCTCCGCGCCATCGCCAGACAGGACGGCGGCACGATCCTCGTCGGCCACTCCTGGGGCGGCGTTGTGATCACCGAGGCCGGCGTCGACGACAAGGTCAAGGGCCTGGTCTATGTCTCGGCGATGGCCCCGGATGTGGGTGAAACGGCCGGCGATCAGTACGCGGGCTTCGGCATTCCCTCGACCTTCGTCATCGAGCCGCAGGCCGATGGCTTCGGCTTCATCAACCTTGAGCGCTTCCAAGAAGGCTTCGCCGCCGACGTCAGCGACGCCGACGCCGCCTTCATGCGCGACTCCCAGGTTCCGATCGCCATGTCGGTCTTCGCCACGCCGGTGACCCAGGCCGCCTGGCGGACACGCCCCAGCTGGTTCATCGTCGCCACCGAGGACGCGGCCATCAGCCCGGCCATGCTGAACCAGCAGGCCGAGAAGATCGGCGCGACCAAGGTGGAAATCCGCTCCAGCCACGTGCCCATGATCTCGCACCCGCACGAGGTCGCCAATGTGATCGATCGGGCTGCCAGAGACGTCAGCTAATCTGAACAAGCGATGCGGGCGAAGCTTCGGCTTCGCCTGCACTTGGGCGCTGCGCTACCTGACTTCGCTACGAGCGGACGCTGGCCTCCGGTCTACCGTTTCAACAGCGCTACCTGACTGTGGTTTTCCGGCATGTTGCCGTCGTTAGACCGCAGATCAGGCAGACTTGCCCCAAACACCTGCCAACTGCGCGCTGTCCCGGCCTGGCGACCGGCCGAAGAAGCGGCTGTACTCACGGCTGAACTGGGATGGGCTCTCGTAGCCGACGCGAACCGAGACCGCCGCAGCGCTTAGCGCCTCGGTGACCATCAGGCGACGGGCGTGCATCAATCGAATGGTCTTCTGGAACTGCAACGGGCTCATGTTGGTCACCGCCTTGAATTGTCGGTGGAAGGCCGAGACGCTCATGGCCACCCGGTCTGCGAGGGCTTCGATCCGCAGGGGCTGGGTGAAGTTCTCGCGGATCCACAGGATCGCGACATGGATGCGGGACAGGGCTGACTCGGGTGTGGCGATGTCGCGAAGCATCCAGCCCTGTGGCCCCTGCAGCACCCGATAGAGGATCTCACGCTCAAACGCGGGCGCGAGGACGGGAATGTCGTCGGGATGATTCATCAGGCGGAGCAGCCGTACCCACCCGTCGAGTAGCTCCGGCGTCACCGCGGCGACCGAGAAGCCCTGGGTGCTGGATCGACCGGCAGAGGCGGGTGCCGAGGCCAGAATTCCTGCGATCACGCCCGGATCGAGCGTCAGGCTGACGGCCAGGTAGGGCTCGCCTGTCCGGGCAGGATGCACGCTGCCGACGGCCGGCAGATCGACCGACATGACGAAATAGGTAGCGGGGTCGTAGTGCAGGGTCTCGTCGCCGACGGTCATCGACTTCGATCCCTGCAAGATGAGATTGATCATAGGATCGTACACGGCCGCGAGGTCGTGGTCCGGGATCCTGCCCTGCACCATCGCCAACCGGGGAATTCCCGTTTCAGTCCGCCGGTTCTGGGCGTGGGTGGCCAGGCGGCGCAGTTCCTGAAGGGCGTTTTCCATCGCGAATACCTGCGCGCCGGACGGGCTGCCCGCAAGATAAAAGCAGGATCGGGCAATGTCGAGGCAGAATCACATAACGCCGTGGGGACGGACCGGGCCTACCTCTTCGTCACCAGCGACACGGAGCGAGAGCCATGAAAGTCATCATCATCACCGGCGGCAGCCGGGGCCTGGGCCGCAGCGCGGCGCTGGAATGTGCAGCGCGGGGCATCGGCGTGATCGTCACCTACAACAGCCACCCCGAGGGCGCCGACGCCGTAATCGCCGAGATTGAGGCCAACGGCGGCAAGGCCGCCGCGCTCCAACTGGACGTCGGGCAGGTCGATACCTTTCCAATCTTCCGCGACGCCGTCGTCGAGACCTTGCGCATGGTCTGGGGACGCAGCGACTTTGACGGCCTGGTCAACAACGCCGGCTACGGCCTGTTCGCGCCGATCATGGCGGTGACCGAGGGCCAGTTTGACGGCCTGTTCAACGTCCACCTGAAGGGACCGTTTTTCCTGACGCAGATCTTGCTGCCCCTGATGGCGCAGGGCGCGGACATCGTGAACCTGACCAGCGCCACGACCCGGGTCGCCACCGCCGGCGTCGCGCCCTACGCCGCCTTCAAGGGCGGGCTGGAGGTGCTCACGCGTTACATGGCCAAGGAGTTCGGCGTGCGCGGCATCCGCGCTAATTCAGTCTCGCCCGGCGCCATCCGGACCGACCTCGGCGGCGGCCTGAACGAGGAGTTCGAGACCATGCTCGCAGGCCAGACCGCGCTCGGGCGGGTGGGCGAGCCAGAGGACGTCGGCCGCGTCGTCGCCGCCCTGCTCTCCAACGACCTCGGCTGGGTCAACGCCCAGTCGATCGAGGTCGGCGGCGGCTATAACATCTGATCGGACGCATCATGCTTGACCACGTCTTTCTCTCCGTCAGCGACCTCGAACGGTCGATCGCCTTCTACACGGCCGCCCTGGCGCCGCTCGGGATCGGCGATCGCGTCGACTACGACGGTGCCGATGGTCCTCCCGGCCATCCCGACCTCAGGGGGTTCGGCTCCAGGGGCCGCATCTTCTTCTGGCTGCGCGAGGGCGTGGTCGAGGGCCGCGCCGCCCACGTCGGCTTCGTCGCCGACAGCCGCGAGGAAGTGGACGCCGCCTATGCGGCAGCGATCGCGGCCGGCGCGTCCGACAACGGCCCGCCTTCGGCGCGGCTCTACTACGACCCCCGATACTACGCGGCGAATGTCCTGGACCCCGACGGGTACAGCCTCGAGTTCGTCTACAAGGACTGGCAGCACTGATATGAAGACGCTGATGATCTACGGCGCCGCCGGCTACACCGGCCGCATGGCGACAGAGCACGCCCAGACCACAGGCCTCGACGTCATCGTCGCCGGACGACTGGAGGACCGGATCGCCGAGGTGGCCGCCGAACTCCAGCTTCCCTACCGCGTATTCGCAGTCGACGATCCCGCAGCAGTCTCGGCGTCCCTGGAGAGCGTGGACGTCCTGCTCAATGCAGCCGGCCCCTTCCTGCACACGGCCGGCCCGCTGATGCGCGCCGCCATCGCGGCGGGCGTCCACTACCTCGACTTCGCTGCCGAGCTGGACAGCTACCGTCTGGCCGAAACGCTGGACGAGGAAGCGCGGGAGGCCGGCGCCATGCTCCTGCCAGGCAGTGGCGGCAGCGTCGCCATGCTCGGATCGCTGGCGAGCCACGCGGTCACCCGTGTCGCGGACGCCCGCAAGATCCGCATCGCCCTGCACGTCACCGGGTCGATGTCGCGCGGCTCGGCGGTCAGCGCGACCGAGAACCTGACGACCGAAACCCTGGCCCGGATCGATGGGTCTCTTGTGGCCTGGGATGCAACCCGCACCCGGCCGTTCGACTTCGGCTTCGGCGAGATGGAGAGCGTCCCGCTGACGCTGCCGGACCTGATCACGATCTGGCGCACGACGGGCGTGCCGCACATCGAGACCTATGTCCACGCCTCTGGCGACGCCTTCCCGCAGGGCGACCTCCAGACCCTGCCGGCCGGGCCGACCGCAAGCCAGCGGGACGCCAGCCGTTATCAGGCGGCGGTCGAGGTGACCGGCGCCGACGGCACGGTCGTGCGGTCGGTGCTCGACACGGTCAACGGCTACACCTTCACCGCATTGGCTGCAGCCGAAGCCGCGAGACGCGTGCTCGGCGGCGAAGTTCGTCTTGGTTTCCAGACGCCCGCCGGCCTGTTCGGCCCCGGCTTCGCGGAGACGATCGCTGACACCACCATCACCGACATCCACGACGACCCTCGGCATCCGGGCTGACCAGGAGAGACACGATGCAAGCCATCGAGGTGACGACCTTCAAACTGCAACGGGGCCTCACGATCGAGGATTTCCTGGTCGCCAACACCGACGTCGATGCCTGGCTGCTCAATCAGCCGGGGTTTATCTCCCGACGGATCGCCCAGCGGGACGACGGGGTGGTCGTCGATGTGCTGGTCTGGAAGAGCGTCGCGGACGGGCAAGACGGGGCCGCCCGCCTCATGGTCGAACTGGCGGATTCGCCTGTCCACGCCGCCATCGACCAGAGAACCGTCGATTGGACGGTGTCGCCGGTCCATCGGCTCATTGAGCGCTGACAGCCAGCGCAGCGACTGTCCTGAATGGATGCGACGCCCGCGTCTATGCGGGCGTCGCATTCTGCCGTCTTGTCCTGTACATCAGGAGTGACCGGGATGGTCCGCCGGCATCACCAGGGCTGGCGGCCGTGGCTGCCGAAGAACCCGCCGGTCGGGCCGTCCTTGCCCACCAACGCCAGCCGGATTGCGGTTTCGGCGCCTTCCTCGGGAGTAAGGGATCCCGTGTTGTCATTGAGATCGGTCTGGACGTTTCCGGGCTCGACGACATTGACCTTGATGCCTTGCGTCTCAAGCTCCTTGGCGAAGGCGACCGTCACGGCGCTCAGGGCGACTTTCGACGCCGTGTAGCCGAGCAGGTTGACGCTCGAATAGACCGACGTCGGGTCGGTGATGAGCGCCAGGGAGCCCAAGCCGCTGCCCATATTGACGACCCGGCCATCGTCTCCGGCCTTCAGAAGGGGCAGGAAGGCCTGGGTGACCCGGATGGGCCCGTAAAGGTTCACCTCGAAGGTGGCCTTGATGTCTTCCACCCGGGCCTCGCTGGGCGGCCGTGTCCGGTCGAGGATGATCCCCGCGTTGTTCACGAGGACGTGGAGGACGCCGGCCTCGCTCGCGACGGTCTCGGCCGCGCGACGGACACTGTCCTCGTCGGCCACGTCGATCTCTAGGAACCGCACGTCCAGGCCCTCGGCCAGCAGTCGCTCGACCGCCGCCTGGCCGCGGGCGCGCGCGCGCGCGCCCATCCAGACCGAGAAGCCGGCTTTCGCCAGCCCCCGGGCGATGGCCAGGCCGATTCCCTTGTTGGCGCCGGTGACCAGCGCCTGTCTCTTGCTCGTCATGACCGCCCTCAAGCCGCAGCGGGCGCGGCGGCGGAGGGCACGTGATGGCTGAGATCGCCGAACAGATGCGGATCGATCGCGCGCGACGCGAACCTCCACTCGCCGTCGCGAAGCGCGAAGGTGTCGATGTAGCGGCCCGTCACGATGGCTTGAAGCGGCAGGCCGTCGGTCTGCTGGTGAACGGTGAAGTAGGAGACACTGCTGGCCTCGGTGGCGCTCTGCACCTCGATCATGACGTTCGAGATCGAGTGCCAGGTCCGCGGGGTTTTGTCTGGGTGGTACTGGAGGTTGGTCCTCAGGAAGTTCGCGATGTTGTCCCGGCCGGTGATGAACGCGTCGACGACCTTGAACTGGGCGTCCGCAAGGAGTTCGGCGTTGGCCTCCACATTCCCGAAGTCGAGGTTGTGCGTGTATCGGGCGAGCAGGCGACGAACCTCGCTCTCGATGACGAGGCGGGCGACGGCGTCGGGGGTGTTGGACATGAGCGTCTCTCTTGGTTGGGAGTGAAGACCGCCCTTCATATAGCGATCACTAAAGACACCTCAAGATGTCCACGATGTAGTGATCGTTAAAAGGGTTCTTGCGTTTGGCCGAGCTTGCATATAGTGACCGCTATATCACTCGTACCGGAGCTTCCATGTCCTTTGAAAACAAGACCGCCCTCGTGACCGGCGCGTCGGCCGGCATCG
>Ga0307414_10001274_pt1 | contig 13008 bp, 8 predicted proteins | sample DK1Ometagenome_FD_203804 | JGI IMG/M metagenome (GOLD analysis project Ga0307414, IMG submission 203804) | Maize rhizosphere microbial communities from greenhouse at UC Davis, California, United States - DK15-O-3 | ecosystem: Host-associated > Plants > Roots > Rhizosphere > Soil | place: USA... | reverse complement strand
GCAATACAGAATTTACCATGATAAAAGCAATAAAACCAATGGTTAGTGTTCTTTTGATTAGACTGTAATTTCATTAAAAATACGTCACTTTATATTTTAAACCTTCTCAAACGTCATGTCGTTTGTTGTAATTCTAAAAAAAAAAATGAGCTATCCCACGTTTGAATCTGATTTTTTATTTGCATCAGACAATCCAACTTTTGATTTATTTATTAAAAAACTCTTAGTTGAAAAAACTGAAGAAACAGGCATTCAAGTTGAATCTAAAAAAATTCTAAAAGAAGATTTAGTAAATGAGTCAGAATGGATTAATAATTCTTCAACGATTAATATATTTTTAAATGATTCTTTTTTGATTAAGCATTCTAAAAAGAATGAAAAAATTCAAATTTTTTATGAAAATATGAAAGAAATATTTAAGCCTTTGGTAAGTATTTCTCAAACATTATATACAAAAATTGATTTACCTAAATCAAAACCATTTGCTTTGGTGACCTTATATTATAAAGCTAAAGATGGTTTTATATTTAAATTTTTATTTGACATGGTTGGAGATGAAAATTCATACTTAACTATTCTTGATGAAGCTATCAATCTGATTAAACACTATAATGAAGATGATGAAAATGAATTAAAGAAAGCAGTTAGAGATTCTTTTAACCAAATTAATGAAATTAAATATTTTATTTATACTGAAAATAATTGGCACGTTTTAAATCCCATACATGAAGTAACTAAGAACATAACTCAGCAATATAGGAAAAACAAAGATTTTAGAATAAGCAAACCCAGAGTATTAATGCAACGTGACAATTTTAACAAACATATAATAATGGATAAAAATTGGGTTTTGGAATTTGATGGTTTAGAAACAATGCTTATAACGCCAAATGATGTAATATTGTATTCAAGCATTTCGAATAAAAACTTAGAAAGAGCTAAATCTTTTTATGACGAATTTATTATACCTAGACATAAAGAATATGGAGGTAGCTTTCCTTCTCTGGAAATTCAAAAATCATATTATGATTATTTTGAATTAATTATTGAATCTATAATTTTTGCGTATACTGCAATTGAATCATTTGCAAACATCTGTATTCCTGAAAATTACAATCACATTACAGAAAGTAATGGAATTAAAACAATATATTCGAAGCAAGCTATTGAAAGGAAATTTCCCCTTAAGGAAAAGCTAAAAAAAATACTAGCAGAAATTCTAAACACCCCAGATGTTTCAAAAGAAAAATGGTGGAATAGTTTTGTAAAACTAGAAGAAATTAGAAATGAAATTATTCATACAAAACAATCTAAATCTGAAAGTCGATATTCCACATTATTATGTAAAGACATTTTTGAGTTAATTAAATCTCACAAAGAAGTTATCAACTTCTATGGCTACTACATTGCCAAAAACAAACAAGATTTATTAAATGAGTTCCCTTATGAATTTGGATATGACGAGTTTTATCCAAATTTGACAAATAAAGAATCTTTTGAAAAAAGTGTAAAAGTATTAAGAGGTTGATGAAATTTTTTTATATTATAATTTAATACATTTTAATAATGAATTACAATATTTTTTTATTGCTTCTAATATTATAATTTAACAGAATAATTAGGAGCTTATTAAGAAGTAATATTATTTTATATTAAAATGCTTTATAAAAATAGATTAGTACATAATACACTTAAGATGAATCGAATAAAAGAGATTCTTAAAAAACAGGGTAGAACGCAAACATGGCTTTCTGAAAAAATAGAAAAAAGTTATGTTGTTGTTACTAATTACTGTAATAATAATACTCAGCCCAGTATTGAAGTTTTACGAAAAATTGCAGAAGTATTAGATGTAGATGTGAGGGAGCTTTTAGTATCTACAAAAAATTAATAATCAATGAACAAATTTGTATATATAGATTTATTTGCAGGGGCAGGTGGACTGTCCGAAGGTTTTTTAAGAGAAGGTTTTGAACCAATTGCTCACGTGGAAATCGATGCTGCAGCCTGCTATACATTAAAAACTCGAACTGCTTATCACTATTTGAAGTCAGCTAACAAATACGATATTTATGTATCTTATTTAAAAGGTGAAATTAATAGAGAAGAACTTTATTCAAAAGTTCCTTCTGAATTATTAAACTCAATAATTAATTTACCCATTGGAGATGAACACAATTCCAATATCCATGAAACTATCGAAAAACTTTTAGGCAAAAATGTAGTTGACCTAATAATAGGTGGGCCTCCTTGTCAGGCATATTCGTTAGTTGGACGTGCTAGGTCAGCAAACGGCATGAAAGGAGATAGTAGAAATTTCCTATATGTTCATTACGCTAAATTTCTCGAAAAATATAATCCTAAAATGTTTGTCTTTGAAAATGTTTTAGGATTAAAATCTGCTGGCGATGGAATATATTTAAAGAATATGGAGAAACTCTTTTTGAAAAAAGGGTATAAAATGAAATTATTTACCATTGAAGCAAACAACTTTGGAGTTTTACAAAAACGTAAACGTATAATAATAATTGGCTGGAAAATAAGTTTAAGCCCTAATATACCTAATCTTGAAGCCATATGTAATGTTGGAAACCACACAGTGAATGAATTATTTGCAGATTTACCTAAAATACAAGCTGGGGAGGGTAAAGACAAATATTTAAAATATAAAACTCAAACAAATGATTACCTAAATACGAAATGTATACGTAATGGTATTGAAATACTTACGCAACATATTGCTCGTCCAAATACTGAACAGGATAAAGAAATTTATCGCATAGCTGTTAAAAAATGGAATTCAGAAAAACAGCGTTTAAATTATAATGATTTGCCTGAACGTTTAAAAACACATCAAAATAGAACCTCGTTTTTTGACCGATTCAAAGTGGTAGCTGCGGACGAGCCACATTCACAAACCGTTGTTGCGCATATTTCAAAAGATGGGCATTATTACATTCATCCAGATATAAATCAAAATCGTTCAATAACTGTCCGTGAAGCCGCTAGATTACAGTCATTTCCTGATGATTATTATTTTGAAGGAGTTAAAGAAAGTGCGAATAGAACCTCAGCATTTAAACAAATTGGAAATGCTGTTCCTCCACTCATGGCTAATGAAATTGCCAAAAGAATGAAAAATCTTTTAGGTCAGCTAAATCTTTAACTATTACATGGAAAATTTCAAAGCAGAGATAGCAAAGCCCAACCCAAAATCCATTATAAATTCCTATAGAAGTTTTGGATATAATTTATCGACAGCAATTGCAGATATAGTTGACAATAGTATTTCTGCCAATGCGAGTGAAATCTTTATTGATTATAAATGGGATGGTCAAGATTCTTTCATTGCCATAAGTGATAATGGGCTTGGAATGAATAAAGAAGAATTGGTAATCGCAATGACACCTGGTAGTAAAGACCCTGAAGAAGAAAGGTCTGAGAAAGATTTGGGGCGGTTTGGTATGGGATTAAAAACAGCTTCTTTTTCACAATGTAAAAGATTGACCTGTATATCAAAAAAGACAAGTTATACTACTATTAAAAGATGCTGGGATATTGACTATATAAATGACAAAGAAGAATGGCAATTATTGGATTATGTTTCCAATGATGATTTTTTGACTAAAATAAATGGCGGACTATCTGGAACTACAGTTTTGTGGGAGAAGCTGGACAGAATCGTTGGGAATGCTAATAGCAATAATGAAAGTGTTAAAACTGCCTTTTATCAAGAACTTGTTAATGTCAGAAAACATTTGAGCTTGGTTTTTCACAAATTTATTGAGAGCAAAAAAATAAAAATATTTTTTCAAGGCGAAGAAATTGAACCCTATAATCCCTTTTTATTAAATCTTAATCCAAAGCCAGAGATGGGACTTTTAGAAAGATTTGATAATGTTGAAATAACATACTTTATTTTACCACATATGTCTGAAATTGGAAAAGAGGACTATGAAAAATCGGGTGGCTCTTTAGGCTGGTTTCAACAACAAGGGTTTTATGTTTATCGTGGCGACAGATTGTTAGTAGCAAGCGATTGGTTAGGATTGGAAAAAAAACGAGATTATTCCAAACTAGCAAGAATAGCTATCAGTATTTCAAACGCAAATGATTTCAACTGGAATTTAGATATTAAAAAATCGACAGCAACGCCACCTGTTGAAATTAGGAGAGAGCTTTCAAGAATTGCCAAAATGGCAATTATTAAATCTGCTAAGATTTACAACTGGCGTGGACAAAAAACTCTTTCTGAAACTGGTAATATCAAATACGAACCGTTATGGAAAGATGAAAAAACGAGAGAAGGTGTCAAGAAATATAGGATAAACAGAAAACATCCGATAATTAGTTCTCTGATAGCAGAAAATAATAAACTAACAGGAAAAGCTTTAAAGTTGCTCGAAGACAATGTGCCAATAGAGCTTATCTTAAGCAATCAGAATGAGGACCCCTCATTTCACGAGTTGGAAAAACATTCTGAAAATCCAACAGATGAATTAATTAATCTCGCCATCGAACTTTACAAAATATATGTTTCACAAGGAGTACCTGCATCATTAGCGAAGCAACAAATTATGGGAGCTACGCCATTCAATCTATTTCCTTTAATTAATGAATATCTGAAATGAAAAATCTGCTTGAATCTGCGAGGGCAATTGCACACACATTATTATCACATCATGTTGGAGACATAACAGATACGGTTATATCTGATATTATTGAAAAAGCTTCCGCAATCAATATCGTTGACGGACATATGTTCGATAAACAAGAACTTTTCGAAATTCTTCAAGCTGATTTTAGCATAGGAAAAGGAGAAATAACAATTTTATCTGAAGATATCGAACCTTGGTTAAATGAAGAAAGGATTAATATTAAATTGGACTTATGGAACAGGTACAAATTGTATATGTCTGAAAATGACCCTTCATTCCCTATCAATGATTTGGATGATTTTACAGATAAAATTCTTGACAAATGTGTAAATCCAAAAAATAGTGGTTCATGGGACAGACGGGGAATGGTTGTCGGACATGTCCAATCTGGTAAAACTTCAAATTATGTAGGTCTAATTAACAAAGCTACAGATGCAGGCTATAAAGTAATTATTGTCATTGCTGGCACAATCAGTTCTTTAAGAAGGCAAACACAGGAAAGAATAGACTCTGGTTACATAGGAAGGAGTAGTTCCGCTTTTATCAATAATCAAGAAAATAGAGTTACTGGGGTCGGAAAAATAAAAGTGGGAACTGAAATTTACTCATTGACTTCTTCTTACTATAAAAGTGGAGATGAAGGGGATTTTAGTGCACCAGTTGCTAATAGGTTAAACATTCCTATCGGAAAAAACCCAGTCATATTTGTCATTAAAAAAAATAAAAATAGTCTTGAAAACCTGATTGATTGGTTGTCAAAAAATGAGAACATCAAAAATATTGATGGAAAGCCAAAGTTGTTTAATGTTCCAGCACTGATAATTGATGATGAAGCTGACGCAGCTTCTGTAAATACGACAAAAAACATTGACGAGATAAAAACAATTAATCGTTTGATAAGAACGATGTTGACTGTTTTCGACCAGAATACTTTTATTGGCTATACAGCTACACCCTACGCTAATTTATTTATTCCTCAGGATTTCAACGAAACTTTAACTACAACAATAAAAGGAAAAGAATATAAAATTGGAGAAGACTTGTTTCCTAGAGACTTTATAATAAATATCAAGGCACCGCAAAATTATATAGGCGCAGCTAAAATATTCGGTTATGAAAATCCAAATACTGAACTAACTCGAGAACCTTTAGAAATATTCCGAAGCATTGATGATTATGACCCACCATTTTTTAAGACCATAAACAAATACAATAAGGCGGAGTTGCCAGAGTATCTTCCACCAAGCTTAGAAAAAGCTATTAAATCTTTTATTTTAACTTGTGCGAACCGTAGACTCAGAGGTCATGAAAACAAGCACAACTCCATGCTGATACATGTTGCTTTACTAGTAAAATGGATAGACAAGGTTGCATATCTTGTAAATGAAAAAACAAAAGAATATAAGAATGCGATTTTAAGCGATGATAATAATTTATTAAATGAATTAAAAGAATTATACGAATTAGATTTTATTCCAACAACTATTAATGTCCTTGAAAATCTTGAATATAAAGACATAAGAATTAAGCAACATAGCTGGGACGAAGTAAAAAAAGAGCTAAAAAAAGCAGTATCAAAAATTGATGTTCGCTCGGTTCATGGAACAAAGTCTACGACCAATCTTGAATATCACAATATTGAAGAAATCGATTATAATCGCTATGAAAACGGTTTATCTGTTATTGCTGTAGGTGGAGGACGTTTATCTAGGGGTATTACTTTGGAAGGTCTTTCTGTAAGCTATTATTTAAGAACTACCAAGATGTATGATTCATTAATGCAAATGGGAAGATGGTTTGGTTATCGTCCAGGATATGTTGATTTATGTAGACTTTATACCACTGAGCAAATTTTCGAATGGTTTAACCATGTAACAATGGCAACAGAAGAGATGAGAAACGACTTCGATGAGATGACCGCTGCTCGCCAACGCCCAAAAGATTTTAAATTAAAAGTTAGAAATCATCATGGGTTATTGACAATTACCAGTCTTGCTAAGTTGAACTTTGCTGAGAAAATTGAAATATCATTTTCAGGTACCAATCCACAAACCTATCAGTTGCTCAAAACTAAAAATGTTATTGAAAATAACTTTAATGTTTTAAAACAACTAATTTCAGTGATTGGGTTTCCCGAAAAGAGAAACAGGAAAGAAACACGAGGAAAAATAGGTTCCTTATTTTATTCAAACCAAAGTGCTGAAAACATATGCGAATTTATTGATTCGTTTAAAATTGAACAGCCAAGTATTAAAAACGCTACAATTAGTGAATATATAAGGATACAGTCACAAAAGAATACAATTAAAGAATGGAGTATTTGCATTATTTCGAATTCAAACGACCGAGTTTTTATAAATAGATATGAGAATAATCCAGACGATACAAAAGAGCCAAAAGATGATTTGATGACATATGAATTAACTTATAGAGATGAAAATATAGTTCTGGGTTGTAGCGTTCGTAACCAGTCTAAAAGCACGAGAAGTAGTGAATATTATCTCATATCAAAAAATCAAATTGATGATTTAAAAGATAGGCAGGTTGACTTATCGGTAAATGGTCTCAAGACAAACAAAGAAATTAAAGAAAAAAGAGCTTCAGAGAAAAAGGGGCTATTATTAATTTATGCTTTAGATGAACGTGGAACACCAAACGTGAATAACGGAATTCCTATCATTGGATATAGTCTTCATTTTCCTAAAATAGATGACGAGGTAAAGGTATCATACACTGCTACTATTAATAATGGATTTGATGAAGAAGTTATGGAAGATGATGACAATAACGAAAATGAATAGGTAATGATAAACATAAAATCTCTATGGGAAAACCAGAAACCGACAGGCGATTTTATCATTAAAACCCGAATTGATGATATTCCACACGTGAATTGCTTTGCAGCCACAAATCATATCACAGGGCACCATATGTATATTATGTCTGTTTCAAAAAATGTCGAAATTCCTGAACTGAAAAACTTTAAATTTAAAGGCGTTGAAATTTTCCCAATTGAAGTTGATAATTCAATTGAATTAAACATCTATCTATTAGATAATGATTTGAAAGATATATTTTCATTATTCATTCAAAACATACTGGAAGATGTTTTTGATAGTATAACTGAAAATGAAGCTTTTACCAAAACCTTAAATGTTATTTCAAAATGGAAAAAATTATTCGATAAAATCAATTTCGATGGGCTGAGTATCGAGCAACAAAAGGGATTAATAGGAGAATTGTTATTTATTAACTGGCTATTAGATAATCAGAAAACTTCACAAAATGTTTTAAATGCTTGGACTGGTTCGGACTTTGAAGATAAAGATTTTGTGTTTGGCGCAATTGGAATAGAAATAAAACTAACTTCTTCAAAGTATCCAAAACTGAAAATTACTAATGAAAGACAGCTGGACACTCAAAACCTCAATGAGCTGTTTTTAATACTTTATATTACAGAAGAAGTAAAAGAAAATGGATTTACTTTGAATTCTCTTGTAGAACAAACTAGACAGAAAGTTTCAATGAACTTTGATGAATTGAAATTCTTTAATGAGAAACTTTTATTAGTGGGGTATTTTGATGATGATATTGACCAATACAATAAAATGTATTCTATAAGAAGGGTTTTCCATTTAATAGTTACATCGGATTTTCCCAAAATCACAGGCTCTCTATTACCATCAGGTGTTTATGATACTTCTTATTCCATTGAATTATCTGCCGTTGAGGATTTTATTGTTGAAACAAAAGAAATTATTCAAAAAATTTAGCGAATGGAGAAGGCTTTACAAAATTATATAGAAGAACTAAAATCTGATGTTGCCTCTCTGGTGTATTCTGATGGTGAAGGAGCAAGTTTTGAAGATAAGTTCACAGATTATTGTATTGAAGTTTTTGAATCAATTGGTAAATCTGAAGGAGCAAGAGTTTTGTCATATGTTAATCCTAATAATCAAGGAGGAATAGATTGGAAAATTAATGGATACTGCCTTAAAGACTCGTTCAAAGATGAAACAAACAAAACTTATTTTGAAACTTTAGACTTGTTCATTACTTCTTATAGAAATGATAACTATAGCTATAACATTACAAAAGACGAATATACTAAGTCATTAAATCAGATTAAACGCTTTATCAATGCATCACTTAAACGGCATATCGATTACATTGATAAATCTCATACAGAATTAAATGAACTTATTAAAATAATTGGAAAACAAGGAAAAGAATTTGATAGAATAAATGTTTATTTTCTTATAAATGGTTTCTCTAACCATGATAAAGAACGAATTGAAATTAATGAAGTTGATGTTTTTGTTCATACATGGGATATTTCACGATTATTTAAAATTAACGAAACTAACAGCGTCCATGAACCAATAGAAATAGAGTTTGAAAAATTTACAGAGGAAGGAAAAGGTTTGCAATGTTTGAAAGTTCCATCTATTGATGAATTATACGATTGCTATCTGGCAATTGTTCCAGGCGAAATTCTGGCTGAACTTTATAAAGAATACTCTAACGAATTATTAGAGAGCAATGTGCGTGCGTTTTTGGGACAGGCGGGTAAATTCAATAAAGGAATCCGAGATACAATCCGCACGAAGCCTCACATGTTTCTGCCGTACAATAATGGAATAACAGCTACTGCCGAGAGCGTAGAAATAAAGGTTATCGATAATCAGTCAGTTATTACAAGACTTAATGATTTTCAAATTGTAAATGGTGGACAAACGACAGCATCGCTCTACCATACACAAAAAAAATTTAAAGATGCAGATTTGAGCAAAATTTTTGTTCAGATGAAATTAACAGTAATAAGAGATAGAGAACAAAAGAATATTGAAGTGCCGAATATTTCGAGGTTTGCAAATAGCCAAAATAAAGTTTCTGAATTGGACTTGTCTTCCAATAATCCGTATTTTGTGCAAATCGAAAATTTATCCAGAAAGAAATATGTCGTTAATCCCGAAAATAAAAGTCAATCGTTTCTCTGGTTTTTTGAGCGTGCAAATGGTCAGTACCGTGAAACATTAAATAAGCAAACGCCTACCCAACAAAAGAAATTTAAGGAGCAAAACCCCTCACAATTAAAGTTTGTAAAGTCGGATGTGGGTAAGTTTATTAATCTTTGGGACTTAGAACCACATTTTGTTTCTCAGGGTTCTCAAAAAAATTTCATTCATTTCACAAAAAAAATCAATGAATTAGTAACTAAAAATAAATTGCCAGGAGAAAATTTTTACAGAAGACTAATTGCTAATGCAATCATTTTTAAAACGGTTGACAAACTTTTTGGAAGAAAAAATGTTGATGCAATTGGTGATACAAACCTTAGGTCATTTACGGTTGCTTATACGGTGTCATATTTTCATTATCTTACAAAAAACAATCTTGATTTGTGGAAAATATATGAAGCCCAATCTATCGATGACAATCTAAAAAGTCATTTCAAAAAAGTCTTAGTTTTCGTTTATGAGCATTTGATACAAGAAGCTAATAATACTTTAATATCTGAATATGCTAAAAGAGAAACTTCATGGAAAAAACTGAAAGAATCGGGATATGATTTACCTCTAAATGAAATTTTGGAAGATTATTTAATTACCGATGAAGAAAAACAAAAACGTGAAAATGAAAAGGAGGTAGATACTAGTAATATTGAAAATACTGTTTTCTTAATTAGTGAAATCCAAAAAATGGGATTAAAATTTTGGGACGGATTTAAAATATACATAGATAAGAATAAGTCAGAAGAATTTGATTACTATCTTGCTTTTGATTTGTTCAAAAAAATAAAGGAAAATAAAAATCTTTCTTCTCTTGAAATTACCTTTGGTAAAAGGGTTCTAGAGTATATCAAATTACACCCTATTTTAAAAGACGAAATAAAATCTCTTTCTAATTTAGAGGATGTAGAGGTAGTTGAAGTAAAATTCATTTATGACAAATTGCAGTTATTAGCAAAAGATGACTGGCAAAGAATATTAGATTTGTCTACTCAAACCAAAATTTTTACTAATCTAGAACTAGCCAATATAAAATCAGTACAAGCTACTCTACTGAAAAGAGAGAAAGTCAAGGAACAAGCTTTACTACATTGTTATGAATCATTAAAAAAACTAAAGAAATTTAGAATCAATATATAGATTAATTACAGGTTAAATCAAAAAGGTAAATTTTAGATTGGAATTATTTTAGCAATTAGATTATTCAGAGTTATATTCCAATACCCTGTTCAATACTGCTCAGTAGTTGATATTATTTTTCCTTTTGAAACACTTACTTTGTCAAGTCCATAAACTAATAGAATTAATTATATTAGATTTTTACTGTTAAGCGTTAGATTTAAAAATAAGTATTATATATTTACAAAATGATTCAAAAAACTATAACAATTTCATTATGAATAAAATAGAGGCGTCTAAGTATGTTTTATTGAAACTTTGTGATTGGTACTTTGACCTAAATCCTTCAAAATGGGATAGTAGAGAAAATGATTTAAGCATTCTAAAGGTTCTTAAACTTATATTTTTATTATCTCCAATTCAACATAATGGAAGGAAATTATTAGATTATGGATTTGAGTTTGAAGCTTGGGCATTGGGTCCTGTTGAAGCAGAGATATATCAATCAAGAGATTCTTTAAATATAAATTTGCCAGAGAAAAAGGTAAATTATGATGAGCTACTTATTTCTTTAGAGGGTACGACAGTTGATAAAATGTTTTTGGATAATATTGTTGAATTGTTGAAAAGCAAAAATAAATATTTAATTAATTTGTCTGCAACACAGTTGGTTAATTTAACTCATAGATATAGTAGTTGGATTACCTCTTACCATTGTAAAGAAAGTAATTCTATGCAAAACGAAGTCATTATAAACGAGGAAAAATTTTATTTTTTATGATTCAATCTATTGAGTCTTGTTTTGTTGATATTAATGCAAAAATAGATAGTTTAAGTTCACAAACAAATTCGGCAAATATTGTTCCAGATTTATTTGATATTTACATTGATAAAGTAATCTCATCCTCAATAACTTTTATACATTCAGGTGAATATGTCAATTTTCTTAAAGTAGAAAAAATTGAAAATATAATTATCACTCTGAATAAAGAGATAGAAGCAACAAATAATATTTTATCTGTTATTGATGATGCGACTGTTCAGAATGAATTAACTGAAGTCTTCAATAAAAGTAAAGTTTTATTGGTAGAAATATTTGAAAAATGTATTACTTTTTTTCTTAATAATATTTTTGAGCTATCAAAATTTCAATATACAATCATTCACAGAAATTTTACATTTCTAACATCCAAGGAAAGTAGACTAATTGAACTCTTTGAATATTCTAATACTTTTTTATTAGAGTATTTGCTAGAGGAGAGTATTGAGTATTATGAACATTTAGGAGTTTTAGAAAAGAGGATAGATGAATATCATCAAATTAGACCTTTTACTAAAAAAAATATACTCAGATGTAAATTGGTATTCCTTAAATACAAGTGGAAGAAGAGACAAAAATATAATCGAATTTTTATAAAAGAAAATGTAGATATAAATTTTTCTAAAAAATATATTTTTGCCAATGAAGAAGTAGATTTGTCAAAAAAAATTAAAGTTGGAGATGAGTTTTATTCATCGTTCAAGGATTGGGTAAATAAAATTGAACTCCACTATTTTGAAGGAAATGATGATACCAACGAAATTTATTCTTCGCATGAATTAGCAGTTGACTGTTCATCATTGGCTAATGATTTTGATTTTTTTTCTACTATAAAATTTTATAAAGATATTGAGAAAGACTTTTCAAAATTGGAGAAATTAAAGCCTATTGTGAAATCTTCAAAATTAGATAAGAAAAACAAGCTATATTACTTCAATAACTTGTTTTCGCTATTAATTAAAAATGGAGACAAAGATGAAGCTGTAATAAATAAATACTTCAATGAAATTAAGGATTATAGTGACTATTCTCAAAGTAATAATTATTTCATTTATTATAAATTTTTAGATTATAAATTAAGAATAGTTCAGGAAAAAATATTAGCAAAAAAAATTTCTCCAGAAGAACTAGAAATTTATATTAAAGATTGCGAGGTATTAAATAATGAGTGTAACAAAAAATTTGAGTGGACTTATAGGTCATTTAATATTTTGTATCAATTTGACGTAAATGATTGTTCTATTAGATTTAGTGACGATACAATTTATTTTCCAACCTCTTTTTTATTGCCTATAAGTATTACGGAGAATAAATTGTTGATAGCGAATAAATTAGAGGCTATTAATAATCTGAAATACAAGTTAATTGAATTAAAAAACAATAATTATAGTGCAACTAT
>Ga0307414_10001273_pt1 | contig 13009 bp, 10 predicted proteins | sample DK1Ometagenome_FD_203804 | JGI IMG/M metagenome (GOLD analysis project Ga0307414, IMG submission 203804) | Maize rhizosphere microbial communities from greenhouse at UC Davis, California, United States - DK15-O-3 | ecosystem: Host-associated > Plants > Roots > Rhizosphere > Soil | place: USA... | reverse complement strand
CTCCTTTAAGATGGACATCAGGGGCTTTGGTGAGCACCAGTTTTATGTACTCAGCTGCTGTCTGGTATTAAATCAATACTACGGAACGCAACTGGATTTCGGCAAGCCACTGTTTTACGATATTCCCATGCAAAATGGCGTTGCCAAGCATTACAGGATCATGTACAACGGGGATTATTTAGAAATAGAACCTAATCCGAATGCTCCGAAACTTAGTCCGGAGGAGATTGACCTGCTGATCAATAACTTTGACGATCTGGAACTATGGAAAGAAAAATTCCCTCCTAAAAGCTGGGCCCTTAAAGGTTTTGCGCTGATGACCTTGTTTGACGCCACAACTGAAAATGCGGTATCAATCTTTAAAGAGAAGTTATTGAAACTGAATGCGAATGATTTTCAGACCAGCATTGAATCTATATTTCAATCGATATACCGAACTCCCGACTTACAGGTAGGGATTACACTTTACCATCCGGAGGAACATACTTTTGGAATCACCACTCTTGGACAACCCATTAAAAGCTTTATTCTGCCGGATGTTCAGCAACGAGCGGATCAGGAGGTACTGTGCGCTGATTCTTATCGCCGGCTGGTTAAAGAAAAGCTGAGTTATGTAGTTTCAGATGTGCCCAGGCTTCAGGAATATGATCCGGAGAATGTTTTGTTGAACCGTTTTTTGGCACAGGATGGCAAGAGTTTTATCCTGGCGCCAATTGTCAGGAATGACGTATTGTTAGGCGTTCTTGAAGTAGTTTCCCCCAGGGCCAAAGACTTTAACAGCATCAATGTAAACAAGTTAGACGAGGTTATTCCTTTTTTAACAGATACCATTGAACGGCTCATTTCAGAACTCCGGGACCGCGTTCAGGTAGTCATCCAGGAAAAGTTTACCACCATTCATTCCAGTGTTTACTGGAAATTCCGCGCGGAAGCACAACGGTTAATTTATAACAGGCAACTGGGTTTGGGCTCAGGAATCACTGAAATTATTTTCCCTGAGGTTTATCCTTTATATGGTCAGATCGACATTAAAGGCTCTTCAGAGGCAAGAAACCAAAGTATTCAACAAGATTTTAGTACGCAGCTGCACCGCATATTTGCTATTCTGGAGCAAATGAATGATGCTTTTGAAAATATAGTTCAGGAAAAGGAAATGGTCAGCGGATATTTAAGAGCACTTTCTTTACCCCTTCAGGCAAGTACAGAACAGCAAATCAGCAATTATATTGAAACCAGAATTCATCCTCTTTTTCATGAAGTAAAGGATCCGGTTACCGGTGCTTTAATTGATGATTATTTTAAGTGTACCGATGAGAAAACAGGAAGTTTTCACATCAGCAGAAGACGTTATGAAAATACAGTTTCGATCATCAATGATGAAGTAGCGAAAATTCTGGATCAGGAACAGCTTCATGCACAGGAAATATTCCCGCACTATTATGAGCGTTTTAAGACAGATGGCGTAGAACACAACCTGTATATCGGGGCTTCCATCTCTCCAAAACAGCGCTTTGACTTTACAAAACTTCATGAACTGCGTCTTTGGCAACTGCGGACTTTAGTGAAAATGGAAATTGCCCATCATCGCTTAAAACCACATTTGCCTTACCCTCTGGCGGTCACCACACTCCTGCTCAGCTATCATTCTGCGATCACCATCCGCTTTAGAATGGATGAAAAAAGATTTGATGTAGATGGCAGTTACAATGCCAGATTTGAAATTGCCAAGAAACGAATAGATAAAGCCAACATTAAAAACACCGTGGAAAGGATTACAGAGGCTGATAAGGTTACGATCGTCTACACCAATGATGCGGAATATGAAGAATACCTGAGCCATATAAAGACTTTAGGCGCAGAAAATCTGCTGGCGACAGCAATAGAACGTTTAGAAGTGGAGGATCTCGTAGGCCTTTCCGGTCTGAAAGCACTTAGGGTTAAGATTATACACGCAACGTCATAAATTAAAATTTACCACTTCAGGAAGCAGATAAATAAGCCGATTCATTACCTTTAATCATGATGAAACCTACCCCAATAAAAGCGCTCCTGCTCGATATAGGTGGTGTACTGCTCACCAATGGCTGGGATAGTGCTTCCCGGAAACTGGCAGCGGAACATTTTTCTATTGACTTAAAGGAATTGAATGATCGTCACCGCATCATTTTTGAGGCCTATGAATCGGGAAAAATGACGCTGGATGAATACCTGAACCTCCTGATCTTTTGCCAGAAACGTGATTTTAGTATTGCGGAATTTAAGGACTTCATGTATGGGCAATCACAGCCATATCCGGAAATGCTTGCACTGATCAAACAGTTAAAACAAAAATATGGTTTGCAAATCATCGCTGTGAACAACGAGGGCCGGGAATTAAATGAATACAGGGTGAACAAATTTGATCTGAAAAGCATTTTCGATATCTTTTCTTCTTCCTGTTTTGTACATACCCGCAAACCCGATAGAGATTTTTATATCCTCGCCCTTGACCTGGCACAAGTCAAAAGAGAAGAAGTTATTTATGTAGATGACAGGCCCGTTTTCATTCAGGCCGCAGCGCTATTGGGCATTCCCGGAATTCAGCATAACAACGTTGAAATGACAAGATTGGCTTTCGCGGAATACGGATTAAAGGTTTAAGATCAAAGGTTTATTATTGAAAGAAGAATTGGGATCAAGGCCATTGGTAAAAGCGGCATTGGTTACTGCAATGTCCTGGACTTCTATGACGTTCGCAAACTTCTTTAAAAACTGCATTTTAACATTGTCACATCTCCGTTAATTTACGATAATTTCCCTGGAATTGTATTTTTAATTTTGAGGTTTCGCATCAGGCGATTACTTTTGGTAAATATTTACGTAAATACTTACCTATATGAAACAAAACATCATCAATGAACTGGGCGCTTTAGCCATTGGAAGCCGGATGCGGAGGCTTCACGATGCTTTATCCAGAGATGCGTCTAAAATATATGAGGAGTATGAATTACAATTCGACATCAAATATTTTCCTATTTTCTACCTGATCAGCAGGAGGAAACAGATCGGGATTATGGACATTGCAGAAGAATTGAGCCTTACTCATCCTGCCATTATTCACCTCGCAAAAGAGTTAGAGAAGAAAGGATATATTGAATCCATTGCTGCTCCTGAAGACCAGCGGAAACGGATGCTCCGCCTCTCGGCAAAAGGTAAAAAAAGCCTTCCTTCTTTTGAAAAGGTTTGGGAAAAAATCGGCCAGCTAAACCAGCAGCTTTTTGAACAACAGCACCAGCTGCTTCAAACGCTCGATGCCATAGAGCAAACCTTAGACGAAAAATCATATTACAAAAGATTTCAAGATACTTTAAAATAATGAATACAAATGAATATCCGGTTCAAGATCAGGTAACGCTGCTTGACCGCCCGATCTGGAATGCTTTAAACAGCAAACATGCCGGTTTTGCCCTGGGCAATGAATACGCAAAAAGATACCCATCCCATATCCTTCCTTTTATAGGTTTTGACCTGGACGCTGAGCAACCATTGGAACAACTGAAAGCATGGATGAAGCCTGATGAAATTGTTTATGCGATTGGTGATCTTCCGAAGATTCCTGATTCCTGGAAATTGTTAAATCAGCTGGATTGTGTTCAAATGTTTTGTCCTGAGCTGATTGTTACGACCTTAGATGAGTCTGTGGAGATCATTACGCTAAAAGAAGAAGACCGGGCAGAAATGTTCGAACTCATTACCAGCGTACAGCCAGGGTATTTTGCCAAAGACACTCCCCTTCTTGGGCATTATAACGGCATCCGTGTGAATGGAAAACTCATCTCTATGTCGGGCGAAAGGCTGGGTCTGGATGCTTTTACAGAATTGAGTGCGGTATGTACCCATCCCGATTTTACGGGTAAAGGCTTAGCCTACCAGTTGGTTTTAAAAACCTGCCTGGACATGTTTCAACGCGGCACAAAACCTTTTTTACATGTGTTAAACAGCAATACCAGGGCCATCAATTTATACGAAAGGCTCGGTTTTGTGAAAAGAAAAGACATCGCCTTTAATCAGCTTAAATCATTATAAATCTTTAAAAGCCCCCTTTTGTCTACATAATGATTAATTTCTTCTTAAGCGGAGCAGGGAATTAACCTGTTTCCGTTTACCCATTTACTTCTCTCTTTGTGCTAAAAATAAACCGTCTACAATAAACAGTTTCACTCCGTTTTCAGAAATCGAGCGATGGGAACTCAATTCATCTGAAACCTGATAAGACATTCCTTTTGTCAGTCTATGCTGCGTTCCATCGGAAAGCTCGCTGATCATTTCTCCTTCTAGACAATAGATGATGTGTCCTTTTGAACACCAATGATCCGCTTTATAGTCTTTTGAATATTCCACTACCCTGATCCGTAAATCACCATAGTTGATTGTTTTCCAATAAGCAGTTCCGGTTTCCCCCTGATGTTCGGTGGCGGGTATGTTTTCCCAATCTGTGTTTTGAAAAGGGATATTTCCTGAGTTCATCGTATTTATGGTTTAATTGGTGGTATGATAGGTAATCATGTCTTTCACAGCAGTAAAGCCTAGCTTTACGTAAACGTACTCTCCTGCTTTTGAAGCATGTAAAACACAGCATTTTTTTCCATCATTGATGCATTCTTTAAGCAAATGCAAAGTAAGCTTTTTAGCCAGTCCTTTTCCTCTTGACTCAGGTAAAGTTCCAATCATATGTAAACCAGCATTGCCCTGTTCATCATAGAAGATCAGCCCACATGCTGCAGCCTGGTTTTCACGATGGGCAATGAAAAGTCTCACTTTGTCCTTCCTGTTGATCAATGAAGCGACGATTTCAGGACCTACATGGTAATTAAATGACTGAGCAGCAATTGAGGCAAATAAACCCGCCTGGTCCTGGTTTTGTACCTCTTCAAAATGAATTGCAGAAGAAGCTTCATCGTTAAACACGACAGCCGACAGGTCGATCATCATGCCCAATTGTTTTATGCGCGGAGTAAAACCTGCAGCAGACAATCGTTCCTGATAACGATCTGCGAGGGATTCAGTAAAGGTGATCATATTGGGCAAGTTGCCGGCCTGAATCTGATCGGCTAATTTTTCAAATGCCAAAGGTTCAGCATCCTGCTCCATTCCGAGATTGAATATCCTCCTGGGCCAGTCTGAATCCTTCACCAGGATTGCTTTAAAATCAGTTGTCGTTAAAAGTGTATTTGATTGATGCCCCACAAAGTCCCAAAATTCAAACATATTATTGATCACGATCCATTCTGCCGGATCCATATTTTCTTTTGCGCTCATAAAACTTTATGTCTGTTTTTAATTATTTTACAATATACCAATCCATCCACTTTTTTATCCATCCTACCCGTTCTTTTATAAATTTAGGGCCAAAGAAGAAATTGGACCAGTCTTCAAAATGATCATAATGGAATTGGAAGTAAAAGATCCACCAGGCGAATCCGAAATAAGGAATTGCGTTGACTTCTGCCTCTGATAATGGCCTGATCTTGCGGTAACCTGCGATGAACACCTGGAATGCACGGTCTGCCGCTTCCTGCGTCATTCTATTGAAGAGTACCTGCATAAAATAATGCGCATAGAAAGAAGCCAGGTCATTTACTAAATGTCCTTTTCCTGCAAAATCAAAATCGAAGAAGGTGATGCTTCCATCTTCCTGAAAATGAAAATTCTTAGGTAAGAAATCGTAATGGCAATATCCATATCCAAATGAAGGAAGGTCCATTTGTTCCATTTTCTTAAAAACCAGGTTTACTGCCTGCTGGAGATAAGCATATTCCTCATCAAGTCCTTTAAATGCGGGTTTAATCGTTTCCATCGGTAAGGTCAACAGGGTATTTAAGTTAAACACTCCTCTTGGATAGCTCAGTTCCAGATTGGCCGTAATCTGATGTATTTTTGCCATTTCGGCTCCAACGCGTTCCAGTTGTTCATCCGTCATGTCCCCAACTACCTCACCCTCAGCATAAGAAAACAAAACGCCATACCGGGTTCCTTCCGCAGCGTTAAAAGGCTGAATTTCGTTTCCTTCCAGATCTTTAAGCGGATGGGACACACTAGCGCCCCCCTGCTGCAGCATATTCAGCAGTTCCAGTTCTCCTTTGATTTCATCCAATTTACGATGTGCATCCCGGTAAATTTTAAAGATGTATCTGGAGGTTTGGTTCTCCAGAATATAGGTATCACTCACATTGTGAATGAGCAGGCGACAGCTCATTTCGTGAAATCCGTATTTTCGTTCTATTACATCTTTTAAAGCCTTAGCGGAGAGCAGAGAGTACTGCGTCGGGAAGATATTCATACCTTGCAATTTACATAAAAACCTTCAATGCGCACAAAAGAAAACTCCGGTTGTACCCGTAAAAAACAAGATACAACCGGAGTTTGTTAACGGTATAAATCGAAGTTTAAGCTTTCGTTTCCTCTTCTTTAGCAGTGATTGCAGGAGGCATTAACTGGTAAATAATTGGCGTAACAATTCTGGACAATAGCGTCGAACTGATCAATCCACCAATCAAGACAATGGCCAGTGGCGCCACCAATGGATTGGTCGATATGGCAATTGGGATAAGCCCTCCAATGGCGGTTAGTGAGGTCAGTACGATTGGCAAAAACCTGACTTCACCTGCTTCCCGGATGGCTTCCTGCAAACCTTTTCCCTGTTGTCGCAGCTGATTGGTGAAATCCACCAGTAAAATGGTATTCTTGACCTCAATTCCGGCCAATGCAATCAGACCTATAATCGCCACAAAAGACAGCGAATTACCGGTTAACCATAACGCTACCGCAGCACCTACTACCCCTAAAGGAATTACAGACAATACAATCAGTGTACTTTTAAAGGTTTTAAACAATAGGATCAACACGGCAATAAATAAAAAGACGGTCACCAATATGATGTTCATAAAGCCACCAAAAGAATTGTTTCTGGATTCGACCTCACCTCCCATTTCATAGCTGTAACCAGCAGGAAGTTTCAGTTTATTCATTTTCAGAACTACGTCATCGATGACCCGGTTCACCAGAAAGCCTTCCTGTACATGCGCCTGTACCGATACGACTCTTTTCTTCTCCTGATGGTTAATCACGGCTGGTGAGGCATCCAGTTTCAGCGTTGCAATCTGATTCATGGGAATCGCATTGCCTTGTAAACTGTTGACATACAAGTTTCTGAAAGCATCCATTCCCGGTCTGCCCTCTTTAGTCCTTGTGAGCAATACTCCATAACCATTTTTATTGTCGTTGTTATAGAACGTTCCCATGCTCAGGCCTGTTACCGCTAATCTCGCGGTTTGGTCTATATTTAAGGTAGGGACGCCTAACAACTGGGCTTTTTCTTTATTCAGGACCACCCTGATGTCGCTTTTGAGCAGCGCTACCGGATTATTGATATACATACTGCCAGGGACTTCATGTAACAGCTTTTCGACCTGGATCGACAATGTCCGCAAAGAATCCAGGTTATCTCCAAACAACCTGATTTCAACCGGTGCAATCACTGGTGGTCCTTGCTGAAAATTCTTCACCTCAATCTTTGCGCCCGGATAATTTGCCCAGTGAAGCTGTAATTTCTGAATCAGCTCCAGCTTTTTATCCGGCGAAGTATCCTCATCCAACTGTACAAATAACTGCGCAAAATCGCTTCTGTCATTTTCCGGGATTTCGTTATAATAAATACGTGGATTTCCCTTTCCTATATTAGAAGAAAAATACCTGACCTCAGGCTGTTGTTTTAATTCTTTTTCGATGGCACGGGTAATGCTATCTGTATAAGAAAGATTAGATTGGTTGGGTGTGGTAATGTTCAACAGAAACTGCGGCTTCTCTGAAGCAGGGAACAAACTAAAGCCGATCACCTTAAACAGCATGATGGAACCCGCGAACAATGCCACCGCAACCGCCATCGTAAATAAAGGTCTTCGAAGTGCTTTTTCCAGCAAAAGCGCATAACTTCCATGAATCAGTTTTTTCAAACCACGCATCAGGAAATTTCCTTCCGGATTTCCCAGGTGGTTTTGCAAAAGACGGCTTGATAAGAAAGGGATAATGGTTAGAGAAACCAGCATGGAAGCCATTACACAAAAGATAACTGCCAGTGGTAAAGACCGGATAAAATCTCCGGAGCCTTCTGGTAAAAAAACCAGCGGCATAAAGGCAATGACCAGGGTAATCGTACAACCGACTACTGCCAGTCCGATTTGTTTTGTGGCCTTTAGCGTGGCCTCCATCCGGCTGTGCCCTTCCAGCATCCAACGTTCAATATTTTCCACCACGACGATACTATCATCGACCAGTAAACCCAGGGCCACCACCAATCCGACGATACTCAGCTGATTGAGGTTAAAACCAAAAAGCTGGAGCAATACGATTCCTATGGCCAGAGAAAGTGGAATCGAGATCATCACGATTACTGCAGGTCTGATTCCTAAAGGAAGCAGGGTGACAGCAACCAACATGATGGCGATCATAAAATCAAAGCCTAAGCCAGAAAGGCGTCTGTTTACATTATTGGCCTGATCAAAATTCTGGACCAGATCAATGTTGGCGGGTAAGGTCTTTTTGAAATTTTCCAGTACGGGAAGGTAGAGTTTTTGTGTTTTACTGATGTTTTCCCCTTCTTTCTGCGCAGCAGTTACAAATAAACAACGGTGACCGTTTAACCGGGTAATGTGTTTTTCTTCTTCATAACCATAATATACCCTGGCCACATTTTTCAGGATGATGTTTTTCCCGCCTGCAGCATAGACAACGGTATTTTGAACGGCATCCAGCGTTCTGTATTCGTTGGTCACGACATTGAAGGTCTGATGCGCAGCGTCAATACTTCCTCCCGGAATGCTGGCCATTTCGCTATGCAGGCTATTGGTGATGGCGCTCAACGGCAGGTTCATTTGTGCCATCTTTTCAAGATCCAGCTCTATGCGTACCTGTTGTCTGGGCAGGCCGAAAACAGATACCTTTTTTAATGCACTTACCTTTTCCAGTTCATCCTGAAGTTTTTCTGCAAAATACTGCATCCGGTTCCTTGGCGCATTTTCTGAAACCAGGGCTACCTGCAGGACATTTACATCTGAAGGCTGTTGCTTTTGAACTTCTATGCTATAAATATCTGCAGGCAATTCCGGCCTTTTGCTGTTCACTTCCCTTACAATTTCCTGGTACTTCGCTTCTACATTGCTGCTGTATTTATATTCGACCCTTAACACCGCCACTCCGTTAGAGATGTTGGTACGGATCCTTTTGATGTCGTCCAAACCGGAAATCGTTTTTTCAAGTGGGGTAACTACCCGATCTTCAATGTCTCTCGGACTTGTTCCGGGATATACAATAATGACAGAGAAAAAAGGCGCATGCATTTCCGGATCTTCCGAACGGGGCATGCTGAACATGGTTGTGATTCCCAGTACGATGATCATGAGAAAGATCACCAGGGTAAACTGGCTGTTCTTTACTGCGTAATCTGATATTTTCATTTTTTCTCCTTTAATGGTGAATGGATGGTGATGGCACTCTGATCTGTCAAATACGCTGATCCGGAGACAATTAAACCTTTTGCGTCCTGTAAACCATCGCTAATGGTAACGGTATGGTCTTCAATTCCGGCAATGGTTACTTTCACTTTCTTCGCAGTCTTATCATCATTGGTGATAAAAACATAACCCGTACTGCCATCTCCATCCAGCAAAGCTTCATAAGGTATTTTCCAAACGCCTTTATGCTCCGTCTTTCCGGAAGGATTGATGGTGGCTTTTCCGAACATCCCTGAGGCAATTTGTGGCTTTTTGCCTGTTAAGGTGATATGGGCAGTAAAGGTCCCTGTGGCAGGATCAACACCTTCCGATTTACGGCTGAGGAAACCTTCCATAAATTGTCCGGGCAATGCAGTCGTTTCCACCTTTGCCGGATCGTTCAATTTCAGCAGTGCCCATTCCTGATCACTGATGCCTACTTTCAACAACCATTTTCCGGATTGGGCACCATTGGTTTGTAATACGGCTGTGCCGGGAGAAACCTGTTGGCCCGCATCGGCCAGTTTTTTCAGGATATAGCCATCCTGCGAAGCATGGATTTCAGAATACCTTCTGTTAAAAGCAATGAGGTTGACCTGTTGTTCGGCCAGTTGAAGCGCCGTTTTGCTATTCTGCAATTGCTCCAGCGTTGCTACGCTGTCCGCATACAGGTTTTTAGTGCGCTGATAATCACGCCTCGCTTTTTCCTGATTCAGCTGAACTTGCTGTACCTGTGCATTGATTTCAGTCAGGTTTAAGGTGGCCAGCAACTGACCTTTCCTCACCGCATCTCCTTCTTTAACGAGCACACGATTGATGATCCCCCCTGTTTTGAAGGATAACATCACTTCGTCGTCGGTGGTAAACTCTCCCGATACGGTAACCGGGGCATTGCTATGTTCCTGGTTCAGCAGCATTACCTGAACCGGAATATTGTCTTTTGCGGTTGTTTTAGGTTCAACCGGTTTTGAGCTATTGCAGGCATAATAAAGTGGTGTGCACAACAATAGGGCTGCATAATGAATGGCTTTCATGTATATGAATTTTAATGAGGGTTATGGATTGGATAGCTGGCCTGGTCGCGTTCCAGTTGCGCAAGTGTAATCTGTAAATCTGCCTGAGTTTCCGCCATGCGCAATCGTGCATTCGTGAGCTGATCCTGGGCATCTATTAATTCGAGGTACAACAACTGACCTGCGTTATAGGCTTTAAGCTGGTCCTTATAATATTTGCTGGCCAATGTTAAACCCGCAATCGCACTGTTACATGCAGCTTTGGCCGAATTGTAATTGTTATACGTCTGAAGAAGCTGTAACCGGAGGGATTGTTCTGTTTCTTCTATTCTCGCCTGAGTGACTTTGAGTCCGGATTGTGCCTGTGCCGCACGGAATTTATTTTTACCACCGGTAAAGATGTCCCACTGCAGGTTTACTCCCCAAAGGTAATACCTCGTTTTATCGTTGACCTTAAAATCTGTTCCCTGAGAACCCAGATCCAGAAAAGTGCTGAGCTTAGGAATGATATTGGAACGTTGCAATTTGTAGTCAAGGGTATTTGCCGCTTTCAATGCCTGCAATTGTTTGAGCTCCTCGCGACCAGAAATACCGGTTAGCGTATCAGGCGCTGTAATGATTGTCGCCATTTCAATTGTATTTATGGAATCTTTTAAAGGGCGGTTGAGTAAGAAGTTAAAATAAGCCTTTGCATTTCCTACATTACGCTGTGCATTGATCAATGCGGCATTAGTTTTTTGCTGCTCCGTTTGTGCGCGAAGCAGTGCGGTTCCGTTTCTGACTCCATTTTTAAGCAGGCTGGCATTGACACGGATATTTTCTGCAATGAGCAACAGCGCACTTTGATAAGCCTCCACTCCCTGTAATGCCTGGTAATAATGGTAGTAAGCCGTTTTGATGTCTTTTACTAAAGTTCTTTTATAAACATTCACCGCAGCCTGCTGACTACTGATGAGTTGTTGTTTAATCTCTTTATTGTAGCGGATCTCGGCGTTGATCAGAGAAAGAGAGGTTCTCAGTTTCACATCATAAAAATTATCAGGATTGAGTAAGAACGACTGATTGGGGAGCTGAGGAAATTTGTTGGAAGCGGTTAATTCATTTAGTGCTGCATACACTGGATTCACCAGGTCTCCTACCGGTACATCAATGGTACGGCCACCATCTGCTTTGGTATAACTGCCGAGCATGCTTACTGTTGGCATATACATGGCTTTCGCTTCTTTCAAAGCAAACATTGCTTTTTCCAGATCGAATTGTTGTTGCCTGAGCCCCTGATTCTGGGCGAAGGCAAAGGCAATGTAATCGTCCAGCTGCCGGTTTTCTTCCTGAGCTGCTGCAGGCCTCCATAAAGCCAACACACAGGCAATGAAAGCAATAGAAGTTTTAATAAATGATGTGTACATAGTGAACAGTGTTTAGTAGTGGTGCAAAAAATTTTGACGCTCAGGTCAGGATTATTTAGTTATTAATGGTGTATACATAATAAACAGTGTTTAGTAACAAGGCAAAAAAAACCTAGACTTGAATGGAGTCCAGATATTCTTCTACCGCCTTAAATAATATGGGTTTAATTGATTCTTCCTCAATTGCCATAACTTTCAATCTGCAACGGAGGTTAAGTGACACCAGTCCATGCATCATAGACCAAACCTGCAAACCGGCCTGCTTAGGATCTTTGAAAATTAACAGCCCTTTTTTCATGCATTCTTGCAAACAATCCGCCAAACAATTAAAGGTCGCCAGCCCATTGTCTTTATGAAGTTCTTCGTCTACGTTCATTGGTGCCCGAATGATAAACATCAGGTCGTACAACTCAGGGTTCTCCAATGCGAAAGAGACATAGGCCTTACCCAATTGCTCCAGTCTCTCTACGGGATTTTTGCTGATTGCTTTTGCCTTGAAGGTTTCCAGTAGTTGCAAAAAAGCCTGAGCTTGTACTTCATACAACAATTCGTCTTTGTCTTTGTAATATAAGTAAATGGTCCCAGGACTATATTCGATGGAATCTGCGATATTGCGGATAGAAGTTTTTGCATAACCATCTTCCAGGAACATTTTCATGGCCGCTGTCGTGATCATTTTCTTCATCTCCCCTTTTTCACGTTCTTTTCTTTCTGAGATTCCCATGGCTTTATATTAACACCGCAAATATACTGAATGGTGTTCAGTAAATCCAAATGAATTCTGAAAAAGATGTTTTGTTGATTAATAAATGGGTAATATTACCTCCGGTATAAATTAGCAGGATGTCGGACGAACAAGTTATTAAGCTTATTGAAGAAGAATTCAAGATAAAATCGCTTGGGGCAACTCAGCAATATCTTGAAATACATGATCCGATATATGTTAATCATCAACTCAGCATAGCCCGAATAGATCGTGAAGCGTCAGATGGAGTGGTTATTGCCTATTTACCGGTACAAGGAGCTGATTTCTATTTTGCCGTTTATATAAATGCTATGGCTA
>Ga0307414_10001272_pt1 | contig 13012 bp, 10 predicted proteins | sample DK1Ometagenome_FD_203804 | JGI IMG/M metagenome (GOLD analysis project Ga0307414, IMG submission 203804) | Maize rhizosphere microbial communities from greenhouse at UC Davis, California, United States - DK15-O-3 | ecosystem: Host-associated > Plants > Roots > Rhizosphere > Soil | place: USA... | reverse complement strand
GCGCGATCAAGGCGATGGAACCGCTCGTGGAGGCGATCCGGCAAGAAGGCAAATCAATCTGCATCTCGCCCGAGGGCACGCGCAGCCTGACGCCGAAGCTCGAACCGTTCAAGAAAGGCGCGTTCCATCTGGCGATGCAGGCGGGGGTGCCGATAGTCCCGATCGTGATTCACAACGCCACCGACGTCGCGCCCAAGAATGAGTTCGTCATGCGCCCCGCGACGGTGCGCGTCACCGTGCTCGATCCCGTCGATACGTCGGAATGGAGCCCGAGGATGATCAACGCGCACGTCCGCGACGTCCGCAACATGTTCCTGCGCACGCTCGGACAGGCGGAAGAGACGGTCGCGGAATCGGTAGCAAAGGAGCCGGCGCCTGAGGTGAAGGCTGAAAAGCCGGCGCCGAAAAAGGCCCCGGTCAAGAAAGTGGCGGCGACGAAAAAAACGCCTGCAAAGAAATCTTCCCCGGGCAGAGGAAGGACAGCCTAAAGCATGTATCATCTCGTCATTGCGAGCGAAGCGAAGCAATCCAGAGCGGCTTGCTCAACACTGGATTGCTTCGCTTCGCTCGCAATGACGGAGAGGGTGTGAGCCATGGCTGACGGAACGCCGCGCATCCCCTCCGCGATAGATGTCGGTACTACCGATCGCCTCTACATCATCGATGCCCGCAACCGCATCGAGCGGCGGATCCTGCTCGACTGGATCCACGCGACCTCGGGCGATCAGGAGCCCTTGTGGGTCAGCCTGTCGATCTCCGACGGCGACCATGCGCTCGACCTCGATCAGTTGAAGGAACGCCTTGCCAGCGGGTCCGAACGGCCGGTCGTACCGCTGCGCGTCGCGTGGCGCATCCCCAATTTCGAGCGCGACCGCGCTCTCAAGCTCCGTCACCTGATTTTCGGCGACCCGCGCCAGCCGGGATCGCTGCGCGCGCGGTTGATCCTGCTCCGCGACCGCCGCCGCGCGCAGATACTGGTGGGGGAGGCGGCGACAGGGGCGACGCTCAACACCCGCTTTCTCGCCCAGACCGGCGGCGGCTGCGACGAAGACGGCACCGAATATGCGGGCTTTGTCGCGCGGCAGGCGGGGCTTGCTCTCGATGTCGCCGAACGCGGCATTCGCGGCACGCGCTACAAGGTGCCGCGCTTCGTCGCCGACGGCCTGCGGACCAGTCCCAAATTCCGCGCCGCGCTCGCCGAGCTGTCCGAAGCGACCGGCCGCCCGGTCGCCGACCTCTTCCGCGAGGCGCGGCCGCTGATGAAGGAGGTCATCGCGCGGCCTTCGGCGCTCTTCCTCGACCTCCGCGCCCGCCTCGACCGCATGATGTTCGGCGGTTACGCGCCGGAAATGGAAGTTGACGCTGCCGAACTCGCGCGGCTTCGCTCGATTTTGCGCGAGCATCCGACGGCGATCCTCTTCACCCACAAAACCTATATCGATGGCGCAACCCCCAGCCGGCTGACCTATGAGAATGACTTGCCGATGCTCCACAGCTTCGGCGGCGCCAATCTTGATTTTGCGGTGATGGGCGAGTTTTTCCGCCGGTCGGGGATGATCTTCATCCGCCGCAGTTTTCAGGATCAGCCGGTCTATAAGGCGGTGCTGCGCCACTATATCGCGTGGTTGCTCGCCAAGCGTTTCCCGCTGTCATGGGCGTTCGAAGGCACGCGCTCGCGGCTCGGCAAATTGATGCCGCCCAAATACGGGCTGATGAAATATGTTCTCGACGCCGCGCACGCCACCGGCACGCGCGATGTGCATTTCGTCCCCTTCGTCACCAGCTTCGACCTCATCCGCGATGTCGAGGAATATGCCGCCGAGCAGACGGGGCGGAGCAAGAAACCCGAATCGCTGAGCTGGTTCCTCGGCTATATGAAGAGCCTCAGGGAACCGTCGGGCCGCATCCGGCTCGACATCGGCGAACCCGTGGTGATCGACGAGGCGCCCGGTCCCGACGACAAGCGCGCGCTCGAGAAGATCGCCTTTGCCGTGGCGGTCGAGGCGAACCGGGTGACCCCGCTCACCGTCACTTCGGTGATGTGCCTGATCCTGCTCGGCACCGCGCCGCGCGGCGTCACGGCGGCCGAATTGCTCGCCACCATCGGCGCGGTGACCGACTGGGCGCGGGCGCGGGGCATCCGCCTCAGCCGCGAACTCGAAAGCGGCGGCGAGGCGGCGCTGTCCGCGACGATCGACACGCTTGTCGCGAGCGGGCTACTCACGCGCTATGAGGCGGGCAGCGAAAATGTCTATTCGATCGAGCCCGCGAAGCATCCGATGGCGAGCTATTATCGCAACATCATCGCGCATCATTTCCTCGACCGCGCGATGATCGAACTCGCGCTGTGCGAACTGCGCGATGCCGACAGCCGCGACGCGACCGCGGCCTTCTGGGCCAAGATTGACCGGCTGCGCGACCTCTTCAAATTCGAATTTTTCTATCCGCCGCGCGACGAGCATCGGGCGGCGCTGGAGGCCGAACTCGAACGCATCGACCCCGTGTGGGATCGGCGCCTCGCCAGCGGCGACCGCGGCGTCGCGCAGCTGATCCGTCGCTGTCAGCCGCTTGTGGGTCACGCGATATTGCTGCCCTTCGCCGAGGCCTATTCGGTCGTCGCCGAAATATTGGCGCGCGCGCGGCCGGGTGACGAGATCGACGAAAAGACGCTGCTCGACGCGGCGCTGACCGAGGGCAAACAGGCCTGGCTGCTCCGCCGGATCAGCAGCGAGGCGGCGATCGGGAAATTGCTGTTCGCCAACGGGCTGTCGCTCATCCGCCACATGGGGCTCGCCGAGACCGCGACGCCCGACAGCCTGATCGCGCGCCGGGCGCTGCTGGTCGAACTGCGCGGCCTCGCCAATGTGATGGAATCGATGCGCCTCACGACGCTGGCGCTGGCCGATCGTTTGCCGACCCGAGGAGGATCAGATGCTTAAGCAACTCAGCGCGCAGGACGCCCAGTTCCTCTACACCCAGACCGCAAACAATCTGACCCATATCATGGGCGTCTATATCTACGACCCCTCGACCGCGCCGGGCGGTTTTGTGCGCTTCAAGGATATCATCCGCCACGTCGAAAACCGCGTCGACACCTCGCCGCTATTCAAGCGCCGGCTTCACCGCCTGCCGTTCGACATGGACCATCCCTATTGGGTCGAGGACGAACATTTCGATATCGAGGCGCATATGAGCCACGCGCGCCTGCCCGAACCCGGGGACTGGCGGCAATTCTGCATCGCGGTCGCGCGCTATTTCTCGAAACCGATGGATATGAACCGCCCGCTCTGGGACATCTACATCATCGAGGGGCTCGACCGCATTCCGGGCATTCCGAAGGGCAGCTTCGCGATGCTCCACCGCGTCCACCATGCGGCGGTCGACGGCGCGTCGGGCGCACATGCCTTTATCGCGATGAGCGACATCGACGCAAAGGGCACGCCAGCGATTCCCGAACCGCCGCCGGTCGAGGACCTCGGCAAGGCGCCGTCGAGCACCGAAACGCTGTCGCGCGCCTGGTCGGCATCGATGCAGTCGCCGGTCAAGTTCATGAACGCGCTGATGAAGATGTCGCCCGCGATCATCTCGTCGGCGCGCAAGTCGATTGCCGAGGGCGGCATGACGGCGGGCGTTCCCGAAACGCGCTTCAACGCCCCCATCGGCCCGCACAAGATGTTCGACGGCACCTCGGTGGCTCTGATCGATGTGGCGGAGGTCCGCAAGAAGGTCCCCGGCGCGACGGTCAATGATGTCGTGCTGACCACCGTCGGGGGGGCGCTGCGCAAATATCTGGCGAAGCATAAGGAATTGCCGAAGGACAGCCTGGTCGCGGTCGCGCCGATCAATTTGCGTGGCAAAGGCGGAAATGCGTCGAAGCCGGGCAATCAGGTGTCGGCGATGAGCGTGCCGATCCGCACCGATATCGCCGATCCGCTCGAACGGCTCGCCGCGGTCCGCGATTATACGGTCGAGGCGAAGGAAGCGAAGGCAGGCGTCAGCGCGCGGATCATGACCGACCTGTCGCAGCATATTCCGGGCGCAACAATGGCGGCGGTCGCGCGGCTGGTCACCAGCGAAAGATTCGTGGTGCGCGGGACCAATCTTTTCATCTCGAACGTGCCGGGGGCGCAGGTGCCGCTGTATCTTGCGGGCGCGCAACTGGTGCAGCAGCACGGGATGGCGCCGCTCGCGAACAATATGGGGCTGTTCGTCGCGACGCCGAGCTATAATGGACGGATCGCCTTTTCGATCGTCTCTGAACGAGCGGTGATGCCCGACATCGCCTTTTTCCGCGAATGCATCGACGAAAGTTTCGCCGATTTGATGGCGGCGACACCGAAACCCGAAAAGGCAAAGGCCGCTACGGCAAAGCCGAAAGCGGCGCCGAAACCTGCCGCCAAATCTTCGGCAAAACCGAAGTCTGCGGCCCAAACTGCGACAAAGAGCAGGGCGAAACTGGTTGCTAAAGCGAACGCAACCGGCAAGACTCGCAAAAAATAAACCATGCTCTCGCAGGATTACCGAATGCTCTTCACCCCGACGCTCAGCGCCGACCGCGATCTGGTGACCGCCACCGACTATGCCGCATGGGCAAAGGCCGCCCGCGAACATGACCGGAAATCGGGACTGCAGGCGTGGCGCGATGCCGACGAAAGCAAGCATTTCGATTATAAGGCGATCCGCGCGCGGCTCGAAAAGCTGCGCAAGCTGTCGGCGGCGGGCGACGTCAAGGGGCTGCTCTTCGTGCTCAACGAAGGCATCCACGGCAATATCGACGGCATGGGGCACGAGCGGCTGTATCAAAAGGCCCGCTTCGGAACGAAAAAACTGATCGAGGACTATATCGCCGAGGTCGTCGCATCGCTCGACAAGATCGCCGCCGCGCGCAGCATCAGCCGTGACGAAAAGCGCGATTTTTTCCGCCGCGCGCAGCATTGCTATGGCCGCTCGGCGCTGTTGCTCTCCGGCTCGGGCAGCTTTCTGTTCTTCCATATCGGCGCCGTGAAGGCTTTGTGGGAAGAAGGCGTCCTGCCCGCGATCATGTCCGGGGCGAGCGGCGGGTCGATCGTCGCCGCGGTCGTCTGCACACGCAAGAATGCCGATATCGGCGCTTTCCTTGCAAGCGAGCGCCTCGCCAACCCGGCCCGCGATCCCGAGCAGAGGCGGCTTGTGCCCGACGAAGTGCGCGAGCGGCTCGCCGACCTGATCCCCGACCTGACCTTTCAGGAAGCCTATGAGATTAGCGGCCGCCACCTCAACGTGTCGGTCGCCCCGGCGGAAAAGCATCAGAACGGCCGGTTGCTCAACGCTATCACCGCCCCCAATGTGCTGATCCGCGAAGCCGTGCTGGCATCGTGCGCGGTGCCGGGCGTGTTCCCGCCGGTCATGCTGATGGCGCGCGACGACAGCGGCGCGCGCGTGCCCTACCAGCCCGACCGGCGCTGGGTCGACGGATCGGTGACCCACGATATCCCGACCAAGCGGCTCGAACGCCTTTACGGTGTGAACCACCATATCGTCAGCCAGGCGAACCCGATCGCGCTGCCCTTCGCGACCGACACGCGCAAGCAGATGGCGCCGATCGAGGCGATCCAGCATGCGTCGATGACGACCTTCAAAGCGTGGCTCAACGCGAATATGGTGATCTTTCAGAAGCCGCTGGGATGGGTGCCGCCGCTCAACAGCCTCGCCAATATGGCGCGATCGGTGATCAACCAGGAATATACCGGCGACATCAACATCATCCGCCCGCCGAAATTCTGGTCGCCCACGAAGATCCTCTCCGACCTGTCGCAAGACGACATCGACGAGTTGATCGACACCGGCGAACGAACCGCATGGCCCAAGGTCGAGATGGTCCGCACCCAGACCGCGATCAGTCGCGCGCTCGAGGGGATTTTGGCGAAGATCGACAAGTCCGGCGACGACGGCCCCGGCCACCGCAGCGCCGCGCTTCAAAAGGCGGTGCGCTGAGCATGGCGGCGGGCGCGGTGATCCTGCCGGCGGGATCGGCGGGCGCAGGCGCAAAACTGCACGTCACCCACTGGCTGCCCGCAGGTCGCCCGCGCGCCATTGTCCTGCTCGCGCATGGCTATGCCGAACATGCCGGGCGCTATGACCATGTCGCGAAGCGGCTGACCGGCGCCGGCTATGCGCTCTATGCGATCGACCATTGGGGGCATGGCCGTTCCGACGGCACCCCGGGTTTCGTTCCGCGCTTTTCGGCCTTCACCGACGGAATGGCGGAACTGCTGACGCTGGTCGAAGTCAATCATGCCGATACGCCGCGCCTGCTGCTCGGGCACAGCATGGGCGGGCTGATTGCGACCCTGTTCCTGATCGAGCGGCAGCAGGCGTTTGTCGCAGCCGCGCTCTCGGGCCCTGCGATCCTGCCCGCTGCGCCCCCCTCGCGCTTCACCGTCTGGATCAGCCGCTTCCTCTCGCGCTTCTTTCCGCGCCTTGGCGTGTTGGCGCTCGACGCCAGCGGCGTGAGCCGCGATCCCGCGGTGGTCGCCGCCTATCAAGCCGATCCGCTCGTCTATCCGGGCAAGATCGGCGCGCGGCTTGGCAAAGAGTTTATGGATGCCATGGCCGCGGCGCAGGCCGGGGCGCCCACAATCACGCTGCCGATTCTGATCCAGCATGGCGAGGCCGACCGCCTGACCGCGCCCGACGGTTCGCGCTATTTGTTCGAGCATGTGTCGTCGGCCGACAAGACGCTCAAAATCTATCCCGGCCTGTTTCACGAAATTTACAACGAGCCCGAACAGGATGCGGTACTCGACGACCTGCTCGGCTGGTTCGACGCGCATATCGCCCGCTGACACGCCGCACGGCGGAACTCCCGTCACTGCCAGCCGTTCTTTTCCCCGAGGAGAAGACCCATGGCCGAGACCAAAATCTTTGCGCGGCTGAAGGCCGATCATGACCGCCACCGCAAATTGCTGGGGCAGATCGACGACACGAAGGGCGACAGCCCCGAACGCGAAAAGCTGTTCGAGGCGTTTCGCGTCGAAGTGACCGCGCACGCGGCGTCGGAGGAAATGTCGCTCTATGCGACGATGCTTGGCAAGCCGGACCTTCGCGACGAGGCACAGCACAGCGTCGCGGAGCATAAGGAAATCGACGACCTGCTGACCGAGCTTTACGAGATGGATTTTGCCTCGACCGGCTGGCTGACGCGCTTTCGCACAATGAAGCACCGCTATCTCCACCATATCGAGGAAGAAGAGGAAGAGATGTTCCCGGAGGCTGAGGAAGGCCTGTCGGAGGCGAAGAAAAAGGAACTCGCGGTGATCTTTGAAAAGGCAAAGCCGAAGGAGAAAGCGAAGGCAGCGGCCGAAGAGCCGTCGAGCGAGGAGGCGAAGGACTAGCGCGCGCCTCGACTTTTGGCGCTTTCCTCGCCATAGGCGCGCGCCATGACTGACAGATTCGCTTTCTCGATCGCTGCGACCGATGGCGCCGCGCGCACTGGTACCATCACCATGAAGCGCGGCGAGATTCGGACCCCGGCCTTCATGCCGGTCGGCACGGCGGCGACGGTGAAGGCGATGCGGCCCGCCGAGGTTCGCGCGACCGGCGCCGACATCATCCTTGGCAACACCTATCATCTGATGTTGCGCCCGACCGCCGAGCGGATGGCGCGGCTGGGCGGCTTGCACAATTTCATGGGCTGGGACCGGCCGATCCTGACCGACAGCGGTGGTTATCAGGTGATGAGCCTGTCGGCGCTGACCAAACAGAGCGAGGAAGGCGTCGCTTTCAAAAGCCACCTCGACGGCTCGCGCCACATGCTGACGCCCGAACGCTCGATGGAAATCCAGCGGCTGCTCGGCAGCGACATTGTGATGGCGTTCGACGAATGCCCGCCGAACGGAGTCGATGCCAAGCGCGCCGAGGCAAGCATGGATCGATCGATGCGCTGGGCAGCGCGCAGCCGGGCGGGTTTCGACGCCGGCGGTGAGCATGCCGAGCGGTCGGCGCTGTTCGGAATTCAGCAGGGATCTCTCGACGAGACATTGCGCGCGAGTTCGGCCGCGGCGCTGACGGATATCGGCTTCGACGGCTATGCGATCGGTGGGCTCGCGGTGGGCGAGGGGCAGGAGGCGATGTTCGGCGTCCTCGATTTCGCACCCGCGCAGCTTCCTGCCGACAAGCCGCGCTATCTGATGGGGGTCGGCAAGCCCGACGATCTGGTCGGCGCGGTTGCGCGCGGGGTCGATATGTTCGATTGCGTGCTGCCGACGCGGTCGGGGCGCAACGGCCAGGCCTTTACCTGGGACGGCCCGCTCAACATCCGCAACGCGAAGCATGCCGAAGATATGGGGCCGCTCGACGCGTCATGCGCCTGCCCGGTATGCGCCACCTGGTCGCGCGCCTATCTCCATCATCTCGTCCGTTCGGGCGAGATGCTCGGCGCGATGCTGATGACGCAGCATAATCTGCATTTTTATCAGGATCTGATGCAGGGAATGCGCGATGCGATCGCCGCCGGGCGCTTCGCGGCTTTCCAGAGCGATTTCGACGCGCGTTACAAGCGCTGACCGGTCTGGACGCCGATCAGTCGAGTTTGTTGAGCAGGTCGAGCATGGACTGCGGGATCACTTCGTCGACCGCAGACTCATAAGCGCGACGCAGGGCGCTATTCACGTCCTGCGACTTGCTGGGGATTTTCTTTTCCGCGTCGTTTCCGGCCGGCTTTTTGGGCGACGGGCCAGATTCAGACGACATTATCAAAGCATCCGTTGGACATATGGCCTGTTGCTAACCGCGCATACACCAAACTGCAATGCGCCTTCGTTCGTTCGGTATGAAACTATTTTGCGGCTAAATCGTTCCGCTATGGCATAATTATGTCGGGCGCGGGCGATGTGTACGCGCTATTGTCCCGCTTTTCTGCGGGTTTCGAGGCAGGCTTGGGCCTGTTTGAGGAGGAATTATATGTCATTGGGTCAGGCGATCGCGCCGCATCTTCCCTATCTGCGTCGTTATGGCCGGGCGATTTCGGGGAGCCAGCAGAGCGGTGATGCGCTGGTTGCGCGCCTGCTCGAGACGCTGGTGGCACATCCCGACGCGGTCGACATTGGTCACGACCTGCGAATCCAGCTCTATCGTATGGTCCATGACAATTTCGGCCTCGTCTCTGAACAGGCGGCGGGTGACGAGCCCGTCGGCGCCGACATTGCGATCGCCGATGCCCGCTTGCGCCGCATCCCGTCGCTCGCACGGCAGGCGCTGCTGTTGACCGCGGTCGAGGGTTTCAGCGCCGAAGACACCGGCCGCATCATCGGTCGCGATGCCGATGCCGTGCGCGGCCTCATCGCCGAGGCGACCGACGAGATCGACCGCCAGACGCGCGCGCGCATCCTGATCATCGAAGACGAGCCGATCATCGCGATGGATATCGAAATGATCGTCCGCGACCTCGGCCATGACGTCGTCGGCGTCGCGACCACACACCGCGAGGCGGTTGACGAGGCAAAGACCCACAAGCCGGGGCTCGTCCTCGCCGACATCCAGCTCGCCGACAACAGCTCGGGGATCGAGGCGGTGCAGGAAATCCTGACCGACCTCGCCGTCCCCGTCATCTTCATCACCGCCTTCCCCGAGCGGTTGCTGACCGGCGACCGGCCCGAACCGGCCTTCCTGCTCACCAAGCCCTATCAGCCCGCGACGCTGCGCGCGGCGATTTCGCAGGTCCTGTTCTTCGACGAATCGACGGTTCCCGCCTGATCCGCTTCCCGATCACACTGACCCTTGTCACGCGCGGCAACGCGGGTGATAGGGCAGGGTGATGACCGCACCGGATGTTCCCAGCCGCCAGTCGGCGCTCGACCGGCTCTGTGCCAACGCGCCCTTCCTCGCGCGGCTGGCCGAGCTTAACCCCGACGATGTGACGCGCTTTCTGGCCGAGGGCACCGACGCCGCGCTCGCGGCGGTGACCCCGTCGCCGGTCGACGACGATATCATGGTGCGCCTGCGCCGCTGGCGCGGACGGATCGCGTTGCTGCTCGCGCTCGGCGACCTGTCGGGCGAACATGATGTCGCGGCGACGACGCGCCACCTGACGGTCTTTGCCGACGCCGCCTGCGATGCGGCGCTGGCCGCGGCCTTCGCCGAACGCGTGCCGGGCGAAGTGCCACAGGGGCTGGCGGTGATCGCGCTTGGCAAGCTCGGCAGTCACGAACTCAACTACTCCTCCGACATCGACCCGATATTGATCTTCGATCCCGAAACATTGCCGCGCCGCTCGCGCGACGATCCGGGTGAGGCGGCGGTGCGGATCGCGCGGCGGATGGTCGAGATTCTGTCGGCGCGCACCGGCGACGGCCATGTGCTGCGCGTCGATCTGCGCCTCCGCCCGCATCCCGAGGTGACGCCCATCGTGCTGCCGGTGAATGCCGCCATCTCCTATTATGAGTCCGAAGCGCTCGCGTGGGAGCAGGCGGCGTTCATCCGGTCGCGCGCCTCGGCGGGGGACCGCCTGTTGGGCGAGCGATTCCTGTCGGCGATTCAACCCTTCATCTGGCGCCGCAGCCTCGATTTCCGGCAGCTCAAGGAAATCGGCGCGATGAGCGACCGCATCCGCGACCATTTTGCGCAGGGTCAGGCGTTCGGCCCCGGCTATGACCTGAAACGCGGGCGTGGCGGTATTCGCGAGATCGAATTTTTCGCGCAGGTGCATCAGCTGATCTATGGCGGCCGCGACCCGTCGCTGCGGCCGCCGGCGACGGTCGATGCGCTGGCGGCGCTTGCGGCTGCGGGGCGTATCGAGGCCGAGGTCGCCGAACGGCTGACGGGCCATTATGCGACGCTGCGCCGGATCGAACACCGGCTGCAGATGATCGAGGATCAACAGACGCACAGCCTGCCGACCCAGCCCGCGGCGCTCGATTGCGTCGCGCGGCTCGACGGACACGCCGATGGCGCCGGCCTGCTCGCGGCGCTCCTGCCTGTCGTTACCGATGTCGGCGCCTGTTACGACCGGCTCGTCGTCGAGCGCGCGGCGACGACCGGCCTGCCGCGCGACGAGGGCGAGTTGGCGGTCCAGCTCAGCGCGGCGGGGTTCGACCCGCCCGACGCCGCGCTGCGCAGCATCGCCGAATGGCGCGGCGGCAAAGTGCGCGCGCTGCGGAGCCCGGCGGCGCTCGATGCGCTCGAAACCGCGCTGCCCGAACTGGTGAAGGCGCTTGGCGCTGCGCCCGATCCGCAGGGCGCGTTGCTGCGCTTCGACAAGCTGGTCGCGGGGCTTCCCAGCGCGATCAACTTCTTCCATCTGCTGGCGGCGCAGCCCGCGCTTGCGAAGATCGCGACGCGCATCCTGTCGATCGCGCCGACGCTTGCCGACGCGCTCGGCGCGCGGGTCGAGCTGATCGAAGGGCTGATCGACCAGCGCGCCTTCGATGCGCCGGCGACCAAGGAACAATTGCGCGCCGAATGGGCGCCGGGGCTCGCCGGGCTCGACTATGAACGCCTCCTTGACCGCGTGCGCGACCGCGTTGGCGAGCGGCGCTTCGCCTATGGCGTGCAGTTGATCGCCGGGGCGACCGATCCGCTGGTCATCGCCTGCGGCTATTCCGAACTCGCCGAGGCCGCGCTCGGCGTGCTTGCCGATGCGACCATAGCCGAATTTGTCGCGGCGCACGGGCGGATTCCTGACAGCGAACTCGTCGTGCTGGCGCTCGGCCGGCTCGGCGGACGCGCGCTGACCCATGCGTCGGACCTTGATCTCATCTATCTCTTCACCGGCGATCATCTGGCCGAATCCGACGGGCCGCGTCCGCTTGGCGCGACGACCTATTATAACCGCCTCGCGCAGCGGGTGACGGCGGCGATGTCGGTGCCGACTGCGGCGGGCAAGCTCTATGACGTCGATACGCGGCTCCGCCCGCAGGGCGCGCAGGGGCCGCTCGTCGTCACCCTCGACAGCTTCGATCGCTATCAGCGCGAAGAGGCCTGGACGTGGGAGCATATGGCGCTGCTCCGCGCACGGCCCGTCTATGGATCGGACGGCGCGCGCGCCGAGGTCGGGCGGATCGTCGCTGACCTGCTCGCGATCCCGCGCGATCCCGGGAAGCTCGCGGCCGATGCTGGCGAGATGCGCGACAAGATCGCCGCGCATAAGCCCGCCAATGGCGCGCTCGACATCAAGGGCGGTCCCGGCGGACTCGTCGACCTGGAATTTGCGATGCAGGTGACCCAGCTTGCCAGTGGCCAGTGCCATGATCCGAATATCGCCGCGGCGCTTGCGTGCATGAAGGCGGTGGGGCTTGCCCCGGTGGAAGTGTGCGAAGCCCATGGATTGCTCGCGCGGATGCTGGTGATGCTGCGGCTGACAGCGCCCGAGGGTGAGCCCGCGACTGCGGCGGCGCGGCAACTTGTCGCCAGCGCGTGCGGCGAACCCGGCTGGCCGCAACTGCTTGCCGCGCACGATGCGGCGCGGCAGGAGATCGCCAACTGGTGGGCATCGATTCGGCTCACCGCATTCCCCCCGCAGGAGACAGCAATATGAGCGGCCTTTCGATCGGAGACGCGATTCCCGTGGTCAAACTTCTCGATGCCGACGGCGCGGCGATCGAACTTGCCGCGATGAAGGGCGCGCCGCTGGTCGCCTATTTCTATCCCAAGGCGGATACCCCGGGCTGCACGACCGAGGCGCAGGACTTCACCCGCCTTGCGCCCGAATTCGCCCATCTGAACGCGCAGGTGCTGGCGGTGTCGCGCGATGCACCCTCGAAGCTCTGCAAGTTTCGCGACAAATACGGGCTGACCGTCCGCCTTGCTTCGGATGAGGAGGGCGCGGTCTGTGAAGCCTTTGGCACCTGGGTCGAAAAACAGAATTACGGCCGCACCTATATGGGGATCGAACGCTCGACCTTCCTGTTCGGCGCCGATGGCAAGCTGGCGAAAGAATGGCGCAAGGTCCGCGTGAAGGGCCATGCCGATGCGGTGCTCGAGGCTGCAAAGGCGCTTTAAAACGCTACCGTGAACTTCACCCGTTCGCGTCGAGGCG
>Ga0307414_10001271_pt1 | contig 13013 bp, 8 predicted proteins | sample DK1Ometagenome_FD_203804 | JGI IMG/M metagenome (GOLD analysis project Ga0307414, IMG submission 203804) | Maize rhizosphere microbial communities from greenhouse at UC Davis, California, United States - DK15-O-3 | ecosystem: Host-associated > Plants > Roots > Rhizosphere > Soil | place: USA... | reverse complement strand
CTCTTGTTCCTGCTGGCGGGCCCGCGCGCGCGGCTGATCGTCGCGGCGGCGATCCTCGCGCTTTACTGGCCGCTCGCGCTGCTTCCCTCGCTCGATGGCGTGACCACCGACATCTGGGTGCGCGGGCATAATTTCATCGCTTCGGTCGACCGGCTGCTGCTCGGCAACCACCTGTATGTGAAAGGGCCCGAAGGCTATGATCCCGAGGGGATATTGGGCACGTTTCCGGCCATCGCGCAGGGCCTGATCGGGGTCGCGATCGGCGAACTGCTGATCCGCCGCCAGGGCCCGGCGGCACGCGAGCTGGCGATGATCGGCGCCGCGATGCTGGTCGCCGGCGGCGCCTGGAGCCTCGCCTTTCCGATCGTGAAGGACATCTGGTCGAGCAGCTTCGTGCTGGTCACCAGCGGTATCACCGTCCTCGCGCTCGCGCTGCTGCATCACTGGCTCGACCGCGAAGGCCGCAAGCCGGGGGTTGCCGCGACCGCTATGCTCGCCTTTGGCGCCAATGCGATCGCGGCCTATACGCTCCATCAGGTGACGGCGGGCGTGGTGACGTGGGACCTGTTGCTGTTGCCGTTCCGCGCGCTGCGCGCGACGCTCGGCGATCCGGTCGCGTCGCTCATCCCCGTCCTCCTCTATATGCTGTTGATCTGGGGCGCGATGGAGTGGCTGCGCCGCAAGGGCTGGATCATCAAAATCTGATCCGCCCAAACATACCTCTTGATGAGACATATATAACCTATATAATACCAATAAACCGGATGCGCGATGCTTCCGGTCGGAGACCGACGAATGACGCCGAACGCCGCAGTAGACGGACGAATGACGCTGATGGAACGGGAAGCCGGGGAGGCAGCGGGTGCGGTCGCCGCGATGCTGGCGGCGAATCGCGACGCCTTCGCAGCGATCGGGCGGCGCCTGCGTGCCTCGCCTCCCGTGGCGGTCGTGACCTGCGCGCGCGGGTCGTCGGACCATGCGGCGACCTATGCCAAATATCTGATCGAAACGATGACGGGGACGCCCACCGCGTCGGCCGCGCTGTCGATCGCGTCCCTTTACGACGCGCCCGCCCTCGCGGGGAATCGCCTGTGCCTCGCCATTTCGCAATCGGGCAAAAGCCCCGACCTGCTGGCGGCGGTCGAGCAACAGCGCGATGCCGGCGCCTTCGTCGTCGCGCTCGTCAACGCCGAGGGTTCGCCGCTCGCGGGCCTTGCCGATGTCGTGATCCCGCTTTCGGCCGGGGTCGAGCGGTCGGTCGCGGCGACCAAATCCTACATCGCCTCACTGGCAGCAATCGCGGCGCTGGTCGCCGCATGGGCCGAGGATGACGCGCTCGAAGCGGCGCTGACCGCCCTGCCCGGCCAGCTCGAGCAGGCGTTCGCGCTCGACTGGTCGCCGGCGGTCGCGGCCTTTCGCGGCGCGACCAATCTATTCGTGCTCGGCCGCGGCTATGGCCTCGGCGTCGCGCAGGAAGCCGCGCTCAAGTTCAAGGAAACATCCGCGCTGCATGCCGAAAGCTTCAGCGCCGCCGAGGTGCGCCACGGCCCCATGGCGATCGTCGGCGACGCCTTTCATGTGCTGGCCTTCGGCGGCAGCGACCGTGCGGCCGCCAGCGTGCGCGACGCGGCGGCCGAGTTTCGCGGGCGCGGCGCCACCGTGCTTCTGGCAGATACCGATGGCGACCTGCCCGTCCTCGCCGCGCACCCGGCGATCGAACCGGTGCTGATGATCCAGAGCTTCTATCGCATGGCGAGCGCGCTGGCGCTCGCGCGCGGCCAGGACCCCGACTCGCCACCGCACCTCAACAAGGTTACCGAGACCCTATGATCTTTCGTTTCCACAACGGCCGGATCGCGCTGCCGGGCGGAGCCGTCGAGGCGGCGGATATTGCCGTCGCCGATGGCACCCTCACCGCGATATCGAATGCAGGCGATGCGCCCGCGGACCGCGAGATCGACCTGGAGGGCGGCTGGTTGCTGCCCGGCTTCGTCGACACACAGGTCAACGGCGGCGGCGGCGTATTGTTCAACGATCAGGTCGATGTCGATGCCATAGCGGCGATCGGCGCCGCGCACGCGCGCTTCGGCACCACCGGTTTCCTGCCGACGCTGATCAGCGACACGCCGGCGCAGATCGCCGCCGCGCTCGCCGCGGTCGACGCCGCGATCGAGCAAGGCGTGCCCGGCGTCGTCGGCATCCATATCGAAGGGCCGTTCATCAACGAGGTGAAGCGCGGCATTCACGAAGCGCATCGCATCCGGCGGCTCGATACCGAAATATTGGCGACGCTGACCGCGCCGCATCGCGGGCGCGTGATGCTGACGCTCGCGCCCGAGCTGTGCGACGAAGAGGATATTCGCACGCTGGTGCGGCATGGCGTGATCGTCAGCGCGGGGCACAGTGACGCGACCTATGACGAGGCGCAGCGCGCGATCGGCGCGGGGCTGTCGGGCTTCACCCATTTGTTCAACGCGATGTCGCCGCTGCATCACCGCAATCCCGGCGCGGTCGGGGCGGCGTTCGATTCGGACAGCTATTGCGGACTGATCGTCGACGACGTCCATCTGCACCCGGCAGTCGTGCGGCTCGCGGTGCGCGCCAAGGGCAAGGAGCGTATCATGCTGGTCACCGACGCGATGCCGAGCGTCGGCACCGACGTCAGCGAATTCACGCTGCAGGGCAAGCGCATCGCGGTGAAGGACGGCGTCTGCATTTTCGAGGACGGCACGCTCGCGGGCACGCATCTCGACATGGCGTCGGCGCTGCGCAAGACGGTCGAGGTCACCGGCCTCTCCGTCCTCGACGTGTCGGTGATGGCGAGCACGACGCCCGCCGCCTTCCTGTCGCTGGAGGATCGCATCGGTTCGATCGCGCAGGGACAGCGCGCCGACTGGGTGTGGCTCGATGCCGGGCTTGCGCCGCGCGCGACGTGGATCGGCGGACAGATTGTTTCGGAATCGGCACGGGGCCCTGCGCAAGCCGTGCAATGATACACAAGCCGCATGATAAGCGGCGGAAGTTTTGGGGATTATAGCGATGGGCCTGATCATCACCTCTCCGCTTAGAGGATGGGCGACGACACTGGACGATGTGCCCGATCCGGTTTTCGCCCAGCGGATGATGGGCGACGGGGTCGCGATCCAGCCGCTCGGCGATACCGTCGTCGCGCCGTTCGACGGCGAAGTGGTGACGCTGCACGAGGCGGGTCACGCGGTCTCGTTGCGCAGCGCCGAGGGCGCCGAAGTGCTGATTCATATCGGGCTCGACACGGTGATGCTGAAGGGCGAAGGCTTCACGCCGCTCGTCGCGGCGGGCGACACGGTGGCGCGCGGCGATCCGCTGATCCGTTTCGACCTCGATGCGGTCGCGCTGGCGGCGACGAGCCTGATCACCCCCGTGATCGTGACCAATGCCGAAGCCTTTGCGATCAGCCGCCACACGACCGACGCCGCGATCGGCGCGTGCGAGGCGCTGATGACGCTGGTGCCGGTGCAGGCCGACGCGCGCCGCCGGTCGGATGACGGGACATTGGTCGAGCAGGCGGTGACGCTGTCGTTGCCGCACGGCATCCACGCGCGACCCGCCGCGCGGATCGGCGAAGCGGCGCGCGGCTTCGAGGCGGACGTACATCTGGTAAAGGGCGACAAGCGCGGCGATGCGCGAAGCACCGTCGCGCTGCTCGCGCTGGGCACCGCTTTCGGCGACGAGGTGGTGGTGCAGGCGCGCGGCGATGACGCCGAGGCGGCATTGGCAGCAATCGCCGCGCTGCTCGCGACCGACATGGGTGAGGCGCCGGCAGCGGCGGCACCCGCGCCCTTGGCCGCGACCAATCCGCTGCGCGCGGGGCAGATCGGCGGCGTGATCGCCTCGCCCGGCCTCGCCATGGGGCCTGCCGCCCGGTTGCGGCAGACCGAAATCGCCGTCGCGCGCGAGGGCAGCGGAACTGCCGAGGAAAGCGCGGCGCTGCTCGCGGCGCGGGACGCGGTTCGCGCGAGCATCGCCGCGCGCGCCGACAACGCGGGCGGCAGCGTCGCGTCGGTGATGCAGGCGCATCTTGCACTGATCGACGATCCCGAACTGCTCGCAGGCGCGGAGAAGCGCATCGCCGAGGGATGCAGCGCCGGTTTCGCGTGGCGCGGCGCGATCCACGACCAGATCGACGCGATCCGCGCGACAGGCAACGCCCATTTGATCGAACGCACCGACGACCTGATCGACATCGAGCGGCAGATGCTCGCGGCGCTGACCGGAACGGCGCTGGGCGACGCCGTGGTTCCGGCGGGCGCGATCGTGGTGGCGGAGGATTTGTTGCCGTCGCAGCTGGTGACGCTGGCCGCGGCGAAGCCTGCGGGCCTCTGCCTCGCGCGCGGCGGTCCGACCTCGCATGTCGCGATCCTGTGCGCGGGGATGGGCTTGCCCGCGCTCGTCGCGATGGGCGATGCGCTGGACGGCGTCGAAGACGGCACGCCGCTGCTGCTCGACGCCGAGCTGGGCCACGCCACCGCCAATCCATCGCCCGCCGATACGGGCGCCTTCACCGCCCGGCTCGCGAAGCGCGACGCGCGGCGCGAAGCGGCGCGGGCGACGGCTAACGACGCCTGCCACGGCGCCGACGGCGCGCGCATCGAAATCTTCGCCAATATCGGCACGGTCGAGGACGCCGCGCTCGCCGTGGCGCAGGGCGCCGAAGGGTCGGGCCTCGTGCGCAGCGAATTTCTGTTCCTCGATCGCGACACCGCGCCGTCGGAGGAGGAGCAGCACGCCGCTTATCAGGGGATCGCCGATGCGCTGGTGGGCAAGCCCGTCATCATCCGCCTGCTCGACATCGGCGGCGACAAGCCCGCCGCCTATATCCCGATCGATGCCGAGGAAAATCCGGCGCTCGGCCAGCGCGGCATTCGCGTCGCGCTCGCGCGGCCCGACCTCCTCGAAACGCAGCTTCGCGCGATCCTCCGCGTCAAACCCGCCGGGCAATGCAAGATCATGATCCCGATGGTCAGCAGCATCGACGAACTCAGGCAGGTTCGCGCGATCGTCGAGCGGCTGCGCGGCGAAATGGGGATCGCCATGCCGGTCGAGGTCGGGGTGATGGTCGAGACGCCGGCGGCGGCGATGACCGCCGACCTGCTCGCCGCCGAGGCCGATTTCCTGTCGATCGGGACGAACGATCTGACCCAATATGTGCTGGCGATGGACCGCGGCAATCCCGCGGTCGCCGCGGGGGTCGACGCGATGCACCCCGCGGTGCTGCGGATGATCGGCGAGACCTGCCGTCTCGCCGCCGTTCACGGGCGCTGGGTGGGCGTGTGCGGCGGCCTTGCGTCCGATCCCGCGGCGCTGCCGATCCTGGTCGGGCTGGGCGTCACCGAATTGTCGGCGGTGCCCGGCTTCGTCGCCGAGGCGAAACAGATCGTGCGCGGGCTGACGTTGGTCGAGACGCGCGCCCATGCCAGGCTCGCGCTGCAATGCAAGTCGGCCGCGGAGGTTCGCGCGCTCGCCCGCGCGTTCGAGGAGACACGATGATGCGGAAGATTCTCGAAACGCTCCAGCCGCTCGGCCGCGCGCTGATGCTGCCGATCGCGGTGCTGCCAATCGCCGGCCTGCTGCTGCGCATCGGCCAGCCCGACCTGCTCGACATCGCCTTCATCTCGGCGGCGGGCGCGGCGATCTTTGAGAATCTCGGCATCTTGTTCGCGATCGGTGTCGCGGTCGGCTTCGCGCGCGACGGCAATGGCGCGGCGGCGTTAGCCGGGGTCGTCTGTTACCTCGTCACGACGACGGGCGCGCAGACCTTCCTGACCGCGCCGGCCGACGTCGGCGCCGGATGGCCCGAGGCGGCGGCGGCATTGGCGGGCAAGAATTGGGCGCTGACCCAGATCGACAAGCTCGAGGTGCCCATCGGCATATTGTCGGGGCTGATCGGCGGCAATTTCTATAACCGGTTCGCGGCGATCGCGCTGCCCGAATATCTCGCTTTCTTCGGCGGACGGCGCTTCGTGCCGATCGCGAGTGGGGTCGCCGGCCTGCTGCTCGCCGCGGTGATCGGCTACGGCTATGCGCATATCAGCGGCGCGATCGACGCGGCGAGCCGCACGGTGGTCGAAAGCGGCGGCGCGGGGCTGTTCGTCTATGGCGTGCTCAACCGGCTGCTCATCGTCACCGGCCTCCATCACATCATCAACAATGCCGCCTGGTTCGTTGTCGGCGACTTCGGGGGCGCGACGGGCGACCTCAGGCGCTTCTTCGCGGGCGACCCCAATGCCGGCGCATTCATGTCGGGGTTCTTCCCGGTGATGATGTTCGGCCTGCCCGCCGCGTGCCTCGCCATGTATCACGAGGCGCGTCCCGAACGGCGCAAGGCGGTCGGCGGGATGCTCTTCAGCCTCGCCCTCACCAGCTTCCTGACCGGGGTGACCGAGCCGATCGAGTTCACCTTCATGTTCGTCGCGCCATTGCTCTATGCGATCCACGCACTGCTGATGGGCGTGTCGATGGCGCTGATGGACGCGATTGGCGTGAAACTGGGCTTCGGCTTTTCGGCGGGGCTGTTCGATTATGTGCTGAATTTCAGCCTCGCAACGCGGCCGTGGATGCTGCTGCCGGTCGGGGCGGCTTATGCCCTGCTTTATTATGGCCTGTTCCGCTTCTTCATCCGCCGCTTCGACCTGACGACGCCGGGGCGCGAGCGGGGCGAGGTCGCCGAGGCCGCGACCGCGTCGGCGGGCGGCGCACGCGGCGAGGCGTTCGTCGCGGCGCTCGGCGGGGCGGCGAATTTGGTGAGCGTCGAGGCGTGCACGACGCGGCTGCGCCTGATCGTCGCCGAGCAGGCCGCGGTCGACGACGCCGCGCTCTCGGCGCTGGGCGCGCGCGGTATCATCCGGCCGTCGGAGAATGCGGCGCAGGTCGTGCTCGGGCCGGTCGCCGATCTGGTCGCCGAGGAAATTCGCGGCGCGCTGGCGTGGGGCGGCGGCGCTATCGCGCTGGCCCCGCAAGCGAACCGAGGCAGCGAAGATGCGATGCTGCCGGGCGACATTGCGGGCGCACTCGGCGGCGCCGCGAACGTCCGCACCGTCCATGCCCTACACGGCCGCTACCGGGTCGAACTTGCCGACGCGGCAAAGGTTGACGAAGGCGCGCTCGCGCGGCTGACGCGCGGGCTCGTCCGGCCGCGGCCCGATGTATGCCATATCCTGATCTGAACAGGGCGGCGGTCTTCCCGCCGTTTGCCCTTGGCGCTCGCCGTGGTTCTTTCCGAACCCGGTGGGCGCCGCTCAGGCGGGCGACGACAGCTTCATCAGGATGAGCCCGCTGACGATCAGCAGCGCGGCGGCGATCCGCATCGCGTTCGCCTGTTCGCCGAGGATGAAGACGCCGACGAGGAAAGCGCCGACCGCGCCGATCCCGGTCCAGATCGTATAGGCGGTGCCGAGCGGGAGCGACTTCATCGACAGCGCGAGCAGCGCGAAGCTCACGATCATCGCGACGATGGTGATGGCGGTCGGGCCGGGGCGTGTGAAGCCGTCCGACTGCTTCATCGAAAAGGCCCACACGACTTCGAAAATTCCGGCGATCGTCAGGTAAATCCAGGCCATGGCAGCCCTCCTTCAAGTGCCGCCGGGCCGTCCCGGACTTGAAGACCCGCAATAACGGGCGAGGACGTGGCCCCTAGCGCGAAATATCCTGCGCGGCGCTGGACACGCGGTCAAGCATCGAACGCGAAAAGGGCGCAAAATCGCCGTGCAATCCATGTTTGAGCGCCGCCAGCGCAAGGCCGTGCTTCGCTGCATCGGTCAGGCTCTTGCCGCTCCACAACCCGTCGAGAACGCCCGCCGCGAATGCGTCGCCGGTCCCGACCCGGTCGATCACCGGGGTGACGAGGGTGGGATCGCTTGCGCCGCGCTCGTCGCGGGTATCGATGCGCGCGGTGATCCGGTGGGCGTCCGGGCCAAGGATTTCGCGCGCGGTCGAGGCGATATGTTCGAGCGCGGGGAAATGATCGAACAGCGCCAGTGCCGCCTCACGCCGCCGGTCCTCGCCCTCCCCCGAAAAGTCGCGGCCCAGGAGCAGCCCGGCGTCGCGATGATTGCCGAAAAGCAAATTCGCCTGCGCGACGATCGGCTTCAGGATCGCCGCCGGATCGGGCTGCCACCTGTCCCACAGGCGCCCGCGCCAATTGCCGTCGAAGGACACGCCGATCCCGGCCGCGCGGGCGCGGGTGACGGCTTCCAGCGTGGCGGCGGCGCTGTCCGGCCCGAGCGCCGGCGTGACGCCCGAGACGTGAAGCCAGCCGATGCCATCGAGCAAGCGGTCCCAGTCCCATTCATCAGTCCGCATCGCGGCAAAGGCCGAGCCGGCGCGGTCGTAGACGACCTCGGCGGGGCGCATCGGACCGCCGGGGAGATGATAATAGAGGCCCATGCGGCCCGTGGGGCGGCGCACCGACGCGATGTCGACGCCGTGGCGGCGCAGTTCGCCGAGGGCGCCGTCGCCGATCGGCCCTTCGGGGACCGCGCTGATCATCGACGTAGCGCGGCCCAGCGAAGCGAGCGCGACCGCGACATTCGCCTCGGCGCCGCCGACATGCGCGCCGAAGCGCGCCGATTGCAGCGGCAACTCGCCCTGCGGAATCGAGACGCGCATGACGATTTCGCCGAAACAGGCGATGGTGCGGGGCGGAGCGATCATATGTTAGGCTCTAAATCCGGTTTCCGCGGTGGCGGTGCAGGCGATCGTGGCCGCAGAGCCGAAACAAGCGGTCGCAGTCTGGCCGATCGCGATCGGGTGAACGCCAGTGATCGCGCCAGCGGAAATCCATTGCCCGGGCTTCAGCTCGATCACGCCGCGGCGGTGAAGATCGACGAGGAAATCGAGCGCGCCCCAGGGGCCGTCGAGCACGTCGATCGCACGCCCGCTGCCGACCGACGCGCCGTCGATCGACGTTTCGACCGCGAGCGCAGCGAAATCGCCGATGTCGAGCCGGGGGCCGAGCAGCAGGCCGTTGTTGATGCCGATGTCGGCGACGATGCCATAGGGCGCATGGTCGTGGACGTCGGGCGCGGGGGAGCTTGCGACCTCGAACCCCGCGCGGATCTCGTCGATCCAGCGGGCGCCGTTGTCCGCCGTCACGCGGTCGTCCGGCACCGCGCGCAGGCGCAGCATCACCTCGGACTCGATCGCACCCGCACCGCCGTCGAAGACCAGCGCGTCACCCGGCGCATCGCCGTCGAGTTCGGCGATGCGCAGCACCGGCCCCGCGACGCGCTCGGCGCCGAGCGTCTCGACCAGCGCGGGCGGGACCCGCCCGACCTTCCAGCCGAGCACCGGCGCGCCGAGCGCGGCGGTCAGCCGCCGTTGTACATCATAAGCCTCCGCCAGCGTCGTGGGCACGGGCGCGGGAAAGGCCGGAAGCGCCCGCCCCGACAGGCGCGCGGCGAGCAGCGCCGCAACCGGATCGGGCGCATCGCGCATCAGGCGAGCTTTACGCTCAGCAGATAACGCTCGCGGCTTTCGGCCGACTGGCGGCGCAGTTCGACCATCGCGCGTTCCTCGGTCTCGTCGAGCATCGATTCGAGCAGGCGGTTGAAATGACGCCGCATCGCGAGCCGCGCGCCGCCCGCGTCGCGATTGCGCAGCGCCGCGACCACGTCGGCATGTTCGGCCTCGCGCGCGGCGCCGTCCTTGCGGCAGACGAGCGAATGGCTGCTCCGCACTTCGGGCAATTCCATGCGCATCCGCCACAGGCTTTCGATCACATGGATGATCGCCTTGTTGCTCGATGCCGCGGCGATCGTCATGTGAAACTCGCGGTCGATCGCGCTGATCTCTTCCTCGCTCTTGCTGTCGTCGGCCATTGCGACGAGCAGTTCGTCGAGCTTCGCGAGCGTTTCGGCCGAGATCGTCGGGGCGGCGAGCGCCGCGGCCTCCGCCTCGAACAGCGAGCGCGCCTCGGTCAACTCGAACGCGCTGACCTTGGGCAATATCGCATTGTCGCCGGGCAGCACCGCCTCGACATAGGCACCCGCGCCGGTGCGGATGTGAATCCACCCCGTCGCCTGCAACGCGATCTCCGCCTCGCGGATCGTCACCCGGCTGACCTCGAAACGCTCAGACAGCTCGCGCTCGCCGGGCAGCCGGGTTCCGGGCGGATAGGTTCCGTCCAGAATCAGGCGCCGGATCGTGTCGACGACATCCTCGAAAAGGCGGCGTTCGGCCATGGTCAATCTTCTCCCCACGTGAGCTTTAGGGAGTACATACAATCCGGTATGACAAGTTTGAAGCCCATGACCGAAGTTAGTTTCCGTTCCGCCTAAATCCGCGCCCGCAGACCGATGAAATATTTGGATCCATAATAATGATATTGGCGGCTGCTGCCATAGACCGGCATATAGGTCGACTTGGGCTCGTTGAAGAGGTTGAGTGCCTCGAACCGTAGCGAAACCCCGGGCATCAGGTCGAGCGAGGCGCGGAAATCGACGGTTTCGCTGGGTCCGACGAAGCGCAACTGGCTGTTGCCGCCGACGAAGTCCTGGAAATATTTGCTGCGGTAATTGTAGATCGCCTGCAGCGACACCGGGCCGATCTCGTAATAGGCCTGCGCCGACAACACATGCTTCGAATAGCCTGACAGGCCGGCGGGGGCGATGAGACCCGGCGCTACCGTTTCGGTCACCGGATTATATTCGTCGCCGAGATTGACATCCTGGGTTTCGAAATTGGAGTCGGCATAGTTATAGCTGACCTTGGCGCCGAGCCCGTCGAGCGGCTTCGGCAGGAAGCTGAAGCGCGTCGCGGCGGTGAGTTCGAGGCCATAGATGCGCGACTTGTCGGGGCTGTTGCGCGTCTGTGTTACCGGAACGGTGACCTGCTCGCCGTTGATCGTGAAAGTCTCGTCATAGACGACCGGCTGGAAGCCGCCGTTGAATTGCTTGTAATAGACGGTCGCCGAAAGCAGGCTGTCCTTGTTCGGATACCATTCGATCGCGGCGTCGGCGTTCCACGACATCAAAGGCTTGAGGCCCGGGCTGCCGTTGGCGCGGACATTGTCGATCGCCTCTTCGATCGAGGTGAAGCCGCCGTCGTCGCCGTCGCCGAGCGTGAAGGTGCGCCCGGCGCCGAGTGCGCTGGGGTTCGGGCGCGACATGGCGCGATAGCCCGCGACGCGCACCAGCGTGTCGGGCGCGACCTCGAAGATCGCGTTGACGCTCGGCAGGATGCGCGTGCTGCTGCTCTCGATCCGCACCGTCTGGAAATCGCTGGTCTCCTCGAGCGTGAACCGACCAGGGTCGGTGTCATCGGGAACGAGGATGAGGTCGCTGCGCAGCCCGTTCGACGTGACGTCGGTCCTGACGACGCGGACGCCGAAATTGCCGCGGACCGGCATGGCGCCCAGATCGGCGTCATACTCGGCCATCACATAGCCCGCGAGCGTGCGTTCGGTGACGTCGCGGTTGGCGGCCGCGCGCAGTTCGTCGGGCAGGCCCGGATCGACGGTGCCCAGATATCCGCCGAATATGCAGTCGACGTCGAAGGTCGCCCAGCTGTGGATGCTGTTGCCCTCGGCCGCCGACAGATAGCCGGTCTGCGGGAAGGCCTGGCGGCACTGGTTGTTGATCGCCCGCTCTTCCTCGATATCCGATGTCAGCTCGAAATCCTCGTTGCGCAGATCATAGTCGCGAAAGGTGAGTTCGGACCAGCGGCCGCCCGCCGAAATCCGGCTGAGGAAACCGTCGAGTTCATAAGCGGCGTCGAAGCGCCCGGCGATGATCTCGTTGCGGCGCTTGCTCTCGTCGCGGCGCAGGCGCGCGTCGTCCCAAAAGAGATCGTGATTGTTGAGGTCGAAGCGCGGGTCGATGGTGATCGTCGGGACGAAGCCGCCCGGCGCGAGTTCGTAGATATAGGGAATGCGCTGGTCGCCCACTTCGGTGCGATCGCCGTTGATGTCGTTCCGGTCGGTGCGCAGGCGGAAATTGCGTTCGATCTCCTTGCGGATCGTGCGCGAATAGCTGCCGTCGAAGGTCAGCGTCAGCCGGTCGTTCGGCATCCATTCGACCGACAGGCCGCCGCCGAGATATTCCTCCGAACGCGACAGTTCGGAACCGTTCGATTCGAGCGAGCTTGATCCTTCGAGATAGCGGACGATGCCATTCTCGTCATATTCGACGTTGGTCAGGCCGCGCCGCGCCTCTGAAATGGTGAGGTCGCGGCGGCTTTCGACGAAGGTGCGGTCCGAATATTGGACGTCGAGGTTGACGTTGAACTGGTCCGACGGGCGCCACTGGATCGCGCCGAACGCCGCATCGCGCTTGTCGGTCTCGCTGATCTGGCGAAAGATGTAGCTGTTGGGAACAAGGTAATAGGGGTCCTGCCCATAATCCTCGCGCTGGAGTTCGTCGCAATTGCCGCTGGCGGCATTGTCGGCGCGGCACGCGACCCAGGTGCTGCTGGCGGCGTAGGTTTCCTCGGGGTTGTTGGTGTCGTTGCGCTGGACGCCGATCGCGATGCCGATCGTGTCGTTCGCGAACTGGTCGACATAGCTCAGCGTCCCGCGCCAGCCAATGCCGCCCGATCCACCGACGATGCGGTCGCCATAGGGATTATATTGCGCCTTGATCTCGCCCTGGATGCGGCGCTTGCCGAAATCGAGCGGGCGCAGCGTCCCGATCTCGATCGTGCCGGCGACGCCGCCCTCGACGAGGTCCGCCTGCTGGGTCTTGTAGATCTTGATATTGTTGACCAGCTCGGAAGGAAACTGGTTGAAATTGACCGAGCGGTCGCCGCTGCCGTTGGTTGCATCGCGGCCGTTGAAGGTCGCGTTCGAGAGGAAGGGGCCAAGCCCGCGCAGCGCGATTTCCGACGCGTCGCCCTTTTCGCGGTGCGTCGTCGCGCCGGTGATCGTCTGGATCGCCTGACCGACCGACAGCGCGGGAAGGTCGCCGATGTCATCGGCCGACAGCGCGTCGACGATCGCGGTTTCCTCGCGCTTGGTGTTGATCGAATTCTGGATCGTCTCG
>Ga0307414_10001270_pt1 | contig 13013 bp, 9 predicted proteins | sample DK1Ometagenome_FD_203804 | JGI IMG/M metagenome (GOLD analysis project Ga0307414, IMG submission 203804) | Maize rhizosphere microbial communities from greenhouse at UC Davis, California, United States - DK15-O-3 | ecosystem: Host-associated > Plants > Roots > Rhizosphere > Soil | place: USA... | reverse complement strand
AACTTCTGAAGGTGGATTATTAGAAGTAAGAGTCGGTTCTGCAACTGGCAATATACTGGCGACCGAAAAAATTCAAGGCACTCAACAATCAGGAGGGTTTGGTGGTTTTGGCAGATCAAAATCTGTTCCCGTTAAAATAAACACATTGGGTATTACTGGACCCCAAACCATTGTACTCGTGTATCGTGAAGCTGAAACTCCTGGTACCGATCAAGAAACTTTAGATATGGCAGCTTCGGCCGACGTTGCTTTAATCTTTGTCGGCACCGACCAAACAACGGGAAGAGAAGAATCCGATCGTTTTGCCATAACCTTACCGGGGAACCAAAATGAACTCATTAAATCGGTTGCTACTGTTAATCCAAATACTATTGTGGTCATGCAAACCATGGGCATGGTAGAAGTTGAACAATTTAAAAATTCCCAAAACATCCCGGGTATTATATGGACTGGTTATAATGGGCAAGCACAAGGCACCGCCATGGCTAAAATTTTATTTGGTGATGTGAATCCGGGTGGTAAACTTAACGTTACTTGGCATAAATCATTAAACGATCTTCCTGATTTTAATGACTATACCTTGCGTGGCGATGGCACGAATGGAAGAACGTATTGGTATTATAGCAAAGATGTTTCGTATGAATTTGGATTTGGCCTGTCTTATACCACCTTTGAATATAGTAATTTTAAGATCAATAAAAATAGCATAACTCCTAATGATAAAGTAACCATTAGTGTTGATGTTAAAAACACAGGGGCTGTTGATGGTGATGAAGTGGTTCAAATATATTTAAGAACTCCAGATAGTCCTGCTTCTATGGAAAGACCTATTAAAAGATTAAAAGGTTTTAAAAGAGTTTCCATACCAAAAGGGCAAATAAAGACGGTATCTATCGATATAGACTGTAAAGATCTTTGGTTTTGGGATGCTGAAAAAGATAAAATCACTTTCGATCAAGGAAATTATATTTTTGAAATTGGAGCATCTTCCAGAGCTATTAAAGGACAAGTTGAAGCCAAAATGAGTGGTGATTATAAACCGATATTAACGACTGTTGTTGCTGAAAGTGATAAAGTGGTTTTAAAACCCGGAGACATGGTTCAAACCACTTTAACAGCAGCCATGTCTGATGATAGTTTTTTCGACATATCCAAAGCTAAAGTAGTTTACAAAAGCAATAATCCATCGGTGGTAAAAGTTGATGAAACTGGAAAAGTAACAGCAACTGGTATTGGAGTCGCACTAATTTATGCTTATGTAACTGTTGATGGCACCACCGTTTCAAATAATTATCCACTGAAAGTCATACCTGACATTAACCCCAAGTCCATTACCATCAATGGCAAAAGTATTAGCGGATTTAATAAAGATATAAAAGCGTACAGTTATCTTTTAAACAATAAATCAAAAATTCCTGTTGTAAAAGCGTCCGCTTTGGGAGATAACATGACTGTAGATATTGAACAAGCTAAAAGCATACCGGGAACCACCATTGTTAGACTTATTGATAACATCACATTAGAAACAAATACATATTACTTCAATTATGATGTCAATTCCGTTAGTGACGAGTTTAATGGTTCTGTAGGGAATCAATGGACATGGATTAGGGAAAATAATGCCACTAAAAATACTAGTAATGGGTTGTTAACCATTACTAGTGAAGTTGGAGATATTTCAGAAGATACTAATAATGCTAAAAACTTATTATTACAAAGTGCCAATAATGATTGGATAGTGGAAACAAAATTGGTTTGCTCAAGAACGCCTTCCCAACCAGAAAACACGGGAATTCTAGCTTATCAAAATGATAGTAATATTGTTAAATTGATGTTCCGCGCTGTGACAAAAACCACGCGTGCAAGCGGCATTCAACCGGGTACCATCGACTTTATGATGGAAGAAAACGATATTGCAAAATCGGTAGCTAGTTTTAATCTGAAAACAGAAATAATAGGCAATAATCCCTTAATTCTAAAATTAGAGAAAAAAGGGAGCCTATACACAGCTTATTATTCACTTGACGGTGCAAAATTCGAAATACTAGGAACTGTGGATATGCTATTAAAGGATATTAAGGCAGGATTGATAGTCTGTGATGGTGTGATAACACAGTATATGAAAAGTATCTATTATTTTAATTCAGATACCACTAAATTAAATACACCATTTGACGTATCCTTTGATTATTTCCGCATAGCAAATAGTGGGCTAAAAGAATTATAACAATCCTAATTTAACGACTTAAGAACCTATGGTAAACCAATTTATCATAGGTTTTTTTATGATAATCTATTAACATACATGAATTTAATCAACATGTTTAAATTAGAAAAACTGTTAGACTAACTGCTCCCTGGGCGCCAATTACCAAGCATTGTTCAATATCGGCTGTTTTTGAAGGCCCTGAAAGAAATAATCCGAATGTTTTATCTCGTTTTGAAATGATATTATATGCTTCATGCATGTGCAAACAAATATCTTTTTTTGATAGGATTAAAACCAAATCGTTGGTAATAAATGGCAACACACGAACGATAAAATCATTTTCAGAAATCCAAACAGCTCCATTTTCTGCAATACCAAATTGGGCAGCAATAATGGCTAAATCTATGGATTCCAAACTATGTGGTTCAGTTTCTTTTGAAATAGAAATGGTTGCTAATTGGGATTTGTTTGAACAGGAAACAATATGCTTGGCATTTGGATATCGTTTTATTATTTCTTCATCTAAATTTTCTAAATTATCTAGCTGAACTGTGGAGCCTCCAACGAAATTTACATTTGAAATAAACGTTTCGATCAAATCAATGTCCTCATGAAAAACCTCTAAGTCGATTTCTGGTAAAATCTCCAACTCTGGCTTATTTTTTTTAATGGCATTTAATATGGATTCCCTGCTCATGATTTCCTTTTTTTATACCAATCCTCAAAATTATCATGTTCAACTTTTGGTAAATCCCTTGCTTTTCCCCATGTATTTAATTTGGAATTGATGATGAATTTTGGAAGGTGCTTCAACATAAACCGCGCTGATTTTCCCAAGAACCCATATAATTTGGAATTTGCTAGAACACGTCCAGCCATTTTTAAAGTAGTTGCCTTAACAGTAGGCTGCTTAATATCTTTGGTAATGATTTGTCGCCACTGATATAATTGCTCGTGAATATTAATTTTCACCGGACATACATCACTACAAGAACCACATAGCGTGGATGCGAATGGCAACGAACTGTGTTTTTTTAAATCCATTCCTGGTGATAATATGGAACCTATTGGTCCTGGAATGGTGGCTTTATAACTATGACCGCCACTTCGTCTGTAAATCGGACACGTATTCATGCAAGCACCACAACGGATACAGTTTAAAGAACTTCTAAAATGCTCTCTACCCAATTGTTCCGTTCTACCATTATCAACAATAATAATATGCATCTCTTTTCCTAGGGATGGTTTATTAAAATGCGATGAATACGTGGTGATGGGTTGTCCTGTAGCACTTCTTGCCAACAACCTTAAAAAAATACCTAAATGTTTTTCCTGTGGAATGATTTTTTCAATGCCCATACTGGCAATATGAACTTTGGCTAAATGTATACCCATATCGGCATTGCCTTCATTGGTACACACTACAAATCCTCCTGTTTCTGCAACAGCAAAATTAACGCCTGTTAGGGCTGCATCTGCTTTTAGAAATTTATCCCGTAAATGCTTTCTGGCTTCATTGGTTAAATATTGCGGATCGCCATTACTGGGAATCGTGCCCAAATGTTTTTGGAATAACACATCTACCTCTTCTTTTGTTTTGTGAATAGCAGGCAACACAATATGGCTAGGCGGTTCTTTAGCTAATTGAACGATGCGCTCGCCTAAATCGGTGTCAATAACTTCAATGCCACGAGCTTCCAAATACGGATTTAAATGGCATTCTTCCGTGAGCATCGATTTGCTTTTAACCACTTTTTTAGCGTTGTTTTTCAGCAATATGTCATGTACGATTTTATTATGCGCTTTGGCATCTGCTGCCCAATGGATGTGAATGCCATTTTTTTGGGCATTTTCTTCAAATTGAATCAGATAATTATCGAGATTTGAAAGTACATTCGATTTAATGGCAGAAGCTAAATTCCGTAGTGCTTCCCAGCCTTTTACGGTGTTTGCAGCCTTATCCCTTTTATTTCTAACAAACCACAAGGCTTGGTCGTGCCAATTGACTTTCGCTTCATCGTTATTGAATAATTCGGCTTCCTTGGCGTGCGACATTATAAAGTGCTATTTAAGATTTCGGCAATATGCATGACTCTTAAAGGTTGATTGTTCCGATTTATCAAGCCTTCCAAATGCATTAAACACGATTGGTCGGTTCCTGTGATGACTTCCACATCACTATTTAAATGATCTTGGATTCTGTCTTTTCCCATTTTTACCGAAATGGCTTCTTCAAAAATGGAAAATGTGCCACCAAATCCGCAACACTCATCTACCCTATTTAAGGTTTTTAATTGAATGCCTTTGACTTCCTTTAACAGGTTTTCCTCAATGGAATATGGGGCGTCCATACGTTCGGAACAAGAACCAAGTCGTAAACCACGTAAACCATGACAACTTTTGTGAATGCCGACTTTATACGGAAAAGACGCCCCGACATTGGTTTTGACTAAGATTTGAAAGATGAATTGAGTCAGTTCGTAAATATTACTTCTAACATTTATAACATCATCCGTTTGTTCTAAAATATCAAAATGTTTTTTTACGTGATAGACGCAACTTCCTGACGGACAAACAATATAATCGTAATTCTTGAAGTTTTCAATGAATAATTTACAGGCTCCTTTGGATTCCTCTTCATAACCGGAATTTCCTAAAGGCTGTCCGCAACATGTTTGCCCGATGGGATAATCAACGTCAACTCCTAACTTTTCTAAAAGTTCTAAAGTGGCAATCCCAACTTTAGGATATAATTGATTGATATAACATGGTATGAACAGCCCAACTTTCATTTATTTAGAGCTTCTGGAAATGCCAAGTGCCAGCCCTCGTAATTCTGCCAAGCCACGTAAACGACCTATGGATGTGTAGCCAGGATAGGCACTATTGGGTTCTAAATCATGTAACATTTGGTGTCCGTGATCAGGGCGCATGGGCAATTGCACGTTGCGTTCTTTTTCAATTTCCAAAACAGCTTTCACCACTTCATACATATCTGAAGAACCCTCCAAATGATTGTCTTCGTAAAAGCTACCGTCTGCTTCCCTCCTCACGTTTCTTAAATGCAAAAAGTGAATGCGATCAGCAAATTTTCGAACCAATTTAGGTAAATCATTATCTGGATTGGCTCCTAAAGACCCTGTGCAAAACGTGATGCCGTTGGAAGGACTATCAATAAACCCAACCAAATCCTCTAAATCTTTTTCAGATTTAATAATTCTAGGCAATCCCATAATATCCATCGGTGGATCGTCTGGGTGAATCGCCATAACAATACCATATTCTTCACAAACAGGAATCACTTGGTTTAAAAAGAACGATAAATGGGCTTTTAAATCTGCATGCGATAAATTATCATATTGCGCAATCATCTCCTTAAAAACGGGAATGGTTAAATCGTCCACCGTTCCAGGCAAACCTTTTAAAACATTATCTTCTAAAGCCTGCTTTTCTTCGGAAGTCATTTGCGAAAAACGAATTTTAGCTTTTTCTAAAATTTCAGGAGTATAAGAATTCTCAACACCCTCGCGTTCCATAATAAAGCACTCAAAAACCGCCATGTCTACTTTATCAAAACGTAAAGCGGTGCTTCCATCTGGTAATTTCCAAAATAATTCGGTACGAGTCCAATCCAGTACGGGCATAAAATTGTAACATACATTTTTAATACCACATGAAGCAACGTTTCTTAAGCTTTGCTTATAGTTTTCAATACGTTGCAAATAATCACCTTTACGTAATTTGATGTTTTCGTGAATGGGAATGCTTTCTATAAACGACCATTCCATACCATAGGATTCAATAAGATTTTTCACTTTTAAGATCTCTTCAACTTCCCAAACCTCGCCGTTGGCGACATGATGTAACGCCGTAACAACGCCTGTTGCTCCTGCTTGTTTTATGTAGGACAATTTTACGGAGTCATTTACTCCGAACCATCTAAATGTTTCTTGCATGTTTTTATTGAATTTTATTAAACACCACTAAATGCACTGAATCCACCATCAACAGGGATGGTAATACCCGTAACAAATTTTGAAGCATCAGAACATAAATAATGTAAAGCACCGTGTAATTCATCAGCCTCTCCAAAACGTTTCATCGGCGTATTACTAATGATGGTATTACCTCTTTGGGTTAAGCTACCGTCTTCATTTAACAATAACGCTCTGTTTTGATTTCCAATAAAGAATCCAGGAGCAATGGCATTCACACGTAATCCGTCGCCATATTTCAATGCTAATTCTACAGATAACCATTTAGTGTAATTATCTATCGCTGCTTTAGATGCTGAATAGCCCGCAACTCTAGTTATGGCTCTTTCTGAAGCCATGGAAGATATATTGATGATAATTCCTTGTTTGTTTTTTACCATTTCCTTTCCAAAGACAATAGATGGTATGATGCTTCCGAACAAGTTTAAATCAACTACTTTTCTGAAATCATTCATATTGATATCGAAAAAAGATTGTGTCGGCCCAACCGTAGCACCAGGCATATTACCGCCAGCAGCATTAATCAAAACATCTATTTTTCCGTATTTGGAAATAATGGCATCAGAAACCTCTTGAAGACTTTTCTCATCAGTCACATTACATACAAATCCATCAACTTTTTTACTGATAGCCGACATACGTTTTACAGTCTCATCAACTGTATCTTTTTTGTAATGGAGAATAATGACGATAGCATCATTTTTTAATAAATACTCGGCCATACTGCCGCCAAGTACACCGCCGCCACCTGTAACAAGGATAACTTTGTTTTCAATATCAAATAAATTCATTTAAATTATTTTAAAATCTAGAATACAAATTTAAACATAACTTAAATTAATACCATCTTGTTTTATATAAATTAAGAGATACTTTATAATAATTTCTCTGAAAAAAGAAATTGACTTGTAGTTGTCTAAATATTTAATGATAAACTAATTTAATAACATATAAGTACCCATACCTGCAAGATATCCTAAAATTGCCACTATAGATATTTTTTTTAAATACCAAATAAAGTCTATTTTGAAAATGCCCATAATAGCAACCCCAGCAGCAGATCCTATAATTAAAATACTTCCACCTGTTCCTGCGCAATAGGCCAAAAGTTCCCAAAACATACTATCTGGAGGATATGCTTCTAAAGTGTACATGCCCATTGCTCCCGCTACCATTGGTACATTATCAATTATTGAAGATAATAATCCTATCAACAAGTTAACAACATAAACACTGTCAAAATTAGCGTCTAAGACTTGAGATAATTGCAATAAATGCCCACCTACTTGTAATGCCGCCACCGCCAATAATATACCTAGAAAAAATAATATACTAGGTGTATCAATACGTGTTAGAATTGCTGAAATTGAAAGTGATTTTTTATGTTCTTCACTCTTTTTCATGTGCAAAACCTCGGTTAAAATCCACATCACACCCAATCCAAATAAAATACCCATAAAAGGAGGCAAATGTGTAATAGTTTTAAAGATGGGGACAAATAATAAGGCTGCTACCCCTGCTGCAAAAACAACTGTTTTTTCAAATATGGTTACATCGCTTTTTGGATGCGCTAAACTTGTTTGTTCATCAATTATTTCTACTTCACCTTTCAAATTAAAGCTCAACACAGCTAATGGCACAATAGTAGATACCAAGCTAGGAATAAATAGCGCGGTAATGATATTACCTGCCGTAACTTGACCACCAATCCATAGCATAATAGTTGTTACATCGCCTATTGGAGACCACGCACCACCAGCATTGGCAGCTATAATCATCATGGAGGCAAAAATCCACAAATCATTTTTATCTTTTATCATTTTTCTTAAAACGGCCGCCATAACGATTGCAGTCGTTAAATTATCTAAAGCAGCAGATAGAAAAAAAGTGATGAAACTTATCGCAATTAGTAAATGGCTCTTTTTCTTAATCTTTATTTTATCAGTTATTAATCCAAAACCTTCATGAGCATCCATAAGTTCAACAATAGTCATAGCGCCTAAAAGGAAAAATAAAATCTGGGAAATCTCGCCTACCTGTTCCAAAAGAGATTCAGATATAAAATGTAAAGATTCGGTGCTATTAAAATGAGAAAAAATGGCATCACTACCAAAAACAAGCAAAGTCCAACATATAACCCCTAAAAGTAAAGCTGTAGCTGTTTTATTTATGTTAATATTATGTTCTAAGGCTATAGCTAAATATCCTATAACGAAGACTATGATTATGGCTGTATACATTTTGGGTTGGCTATTTTTAGTTGAATAGGTTAATTTGTTTTAAGTTTTTGAGTATGCATTTTTTGAAAACTCATTGGTTTATAATTGAAGTAAACATTTGCTATATATACTAATTTTGGTGTCTTTTAAATGACTTAGGGCATTAATTTAATTCGGCTGTAATTTTACGCAAATTTTCTTGATTTTTTTTTAATAGCATAAATTAAATAATTGTTAAAAATGAAAGTATTTTAAATAACAAACTTGTAATATGTCGGATTATATAAAAGTTTTATTATGCTTCATTTAAAATAATAATGACCTAAAGAGTATAGGGCTAATTACTAAGTAAAATAATTAGGCTAATAGGATAAAAAATAATTCTTAGCATCCAAAACGAGTTTATTTATTAGTTTTTTGATAGTATATGTTTCATTTTTGATATCTTTTTCACATTTATTTAACGCTCTTTGGAATGATTTTTTATAACCTTGTTTGCGCTTAATTTTCATCATATATACATCAATTACTTTAAGCAAAAACCAACTTTATACTTAAACCATGAGACATTTTCTAATTGTTCTTTTATTATTTTCTACATTACTACATTCTCAAATAGATGTAAGTAATAATGTTAAAAACAAAAAACAGTATTTTTCAATTGTAGATGGAACTACAATTGCTAACATTCTATATGATGCATCAGATCATGTACTGATTCAAAAATCTGCCACATTTCTCTCCGAAGATATCGAAAAAGTAACTGGCAAAAAACCTGAGGTTTTAACCTCAGTCAATCAAGCAACAAACAATTTAATCATTATTGGTACTATTGGGAATAGTCCTCTAATCGAAAAATTAATAGCTTCCAAGAAATTAAATGTAGATGCTATACGTGGTGGATGGGAAAGATTCATTATTCAAACCATTCAGAATCCATTGCCCAATGTGAAAGAAGCTTTAGTGATTGTTGGTAGCGATAAACGTGGTGCTGCATATGGTACATTAACCATTTCAGAAGAAATTGGCGTTTCGCCGTGGCATTGGTGGGCAGATGTGCCTGCTAAAAAAAGCGACAATCTTTTTATTAAAAAAGAAAAGTTTACATCAAAAGGGCCATCGGTTAAATACCGAGGTATTTTTCTTAATGACGAAGCGCCTGCTCTAACGGGTTGGGTTGAAGAAAATTTTGGTAGTTTTAATCATGAATTTTACGAGAAAATTTTTGAGTTGCTCCTAAGAAATAAAGCCAATTATTTATGGCCCGCCATGTGGCAACCGAGAGCTTTTGCTGTTGAAGATCCTGAAAATGCAAAAACTGCAGACGAATACGGCATAGTCATGTCCACCAGCCATCATGAACCCATGATGCGTGCACATGAAGAATGGGGAGCAAATGGCGGCGGTGCATGGAATTATGAAACCAATAAAGAAGCACTTCAAAAATTTTGGCGAGGTGGTATTGAACGCATGGGAAATCATGAAAGTGTGGTGACTATGGGAATGCGTGGCGATGGCGATGAGGCTATGAGTGAAAATACGGCGGTAGACTTGCTAAAAAATATCATTTCAGACCAAAGACAAATTATTGCAGATGTTACTGGAAAACCTGCTGAAAAAACACCTCAAGTATGGGCTATTTACAAAGAAGTACAGGATTATTATGATAAAGGCATGCGTGTTGATGATGATATTACCATTTTATTTTGTGATGATAATTGGGGCAATATCCGTATTCTACCTAAAAAAGAAGATTTGAATCACAAAGGCGGTTATGGTATCTATTATCATTTCGATTTTGTTGGAGGCCCTGTTTCCTATCGCTGGTTAAACGTAACACAGATTGAACGTGTTTGGGAACAGATGAATTTAGCCTATGAATGGGGCGTAAAAGATCTATGGATTGTGAATGTGGGCGATCTAAAGCCTATGGAATTGCCTATTAGTTTTTTCCTTGATTTTGGTTGGGATGCAGATATCAAAGCATCTGATTTGCCAAACTATTATGTAAATTGGTCAAGTCAACAGTTTGGAAGTAAACATGCTACAGATATTGCTGATATTATAGCTTTGAGTACAAAATATAGTGCCAGACGCACTCCCGAAATGTTAAAACCAGACACCTATAGTTTGGATAATTATAGGGAAGCCGATAGAATCGTAGAAGAATACACTCAACTTTTTAATAGAAGCAAAAGCGTATATGACAAACTTCCAGAACAATATAAATCGGCATACTATCAGTTAGTGCATTATCCTATTGAAGCCTTAAAAAATTTAAATGAAATGTATATTTCGGTAGGAAAGAATAAATTATATGCCAGTCAAAATAGAGCTTCCACAAATATTTATGCTGATAAGGTAAAAGAAAATTTTTTCAAAGATGCCGAACTCAGCAAATACTATCATGAAACACTGGCAAATGGTAAATGGAATCATTTTATGTCACAAACACGCATTGGTTACACCAGTTGGAGCAATCCTCCAGTAAATAAAATGCCTGAGATAACTTATATTCAAGTCCCTAGTTCGCCCGGACTTGGTTATGTTGCGGAACATGGCATAGGCAGGGGCCGCTTTAGTCGCTCTGGTTTGTTTGCCACTAGCCTTCCTCATTTCGACCCCATAAATAATCAATCCTATTATCTAGAAATTTTTAATACGGGAACTGATAAGTTAAATTATACATTACAAGCGAAAGAAGATTGGATAAAACTATCTTCTGAAAATGGAACTGTGGATCATGAGGAAAAAGTCTTTGTAAGTATTGATTGGAATAAAGCTCCTAAAGGTCAGAATAAAGGTGAAATAATTATTTCTGGTGCTGGCAGGGAATACAAAGTGGAGGTTCCTATTCGTAATGATTTACCTATTGCTATTGGTTTTATAGAAAACAATGGCGTAGTTTCTATCGAAGCTGTAAATTATACAAAGAAAGTCGATTCTAAAACAATCAATTGGACCATAGTTCCAAACATGGGAAGAACTGGCTCTTCTATAACCATGGAGCCTGCAAATGCAGAAAGACAAACACCAAGTAATACATCGCCAAGTTTGGAATATGTTTTCACGGTTTTTGATGGGGGTGATTTAAAAATTGAAACCTATTTATCTCCTTTATTAAATTATAAAAAAAATGAAGGCTTAAAATACGCTATTGCCATTGATGATGAGCAGCCTCAAATAATAAATGTGAATGAAGAAGATACAAAACCAGATTGGGAGTATCCAGATTGGTGGAACAATTCGGTAACCGACCACATTAGAAAAAAACAATCAACACACAAAACTATCAAACCAGGTAAGCATACACTTAAAATATGGATGATAGATCCGGGTCTTGTTTTTCAAAAATTTGTAATGAATGCTGGTGGATTAAAACCAAGTTATTTAGGGCCGCAAGAAAGTGTGTATATGATCGCTAAATAAACAACTTTTAAAACAATTTATAAAAACACCCTTGCAATGTAAAATTGCAAGGGTGTTTTTATAATGTTTCATTTCAATAAACTTTATAAGACATCTTCATCGATTACGTTAAAATTGAATTTGATAAGAATTCTATTTCTTTGCTTTTTAATTAAATTAGCATAATGGTAACAGATGAATTTATAAATTTAAATCAGCTAAGTATTCTACTTGCAGATGATGATTATGACGATTGTATCTTCTTTAAAGAAGCGTTGGCAGAATTGTCATTGTCGGCTAAACTTAGCACTGTCCATGACGGGGAAAAACTTATGGATTGGTTATCAACATTCTCAATACTTAATCCTGAAGCTACTGACAATTTACCTCACGTTCTATTTCTAGATCTTAATATGCCCCGTCAATCTGGTTTTGACTGTTTAATAAAAATTAAACAGATGGAGAGGTTAAAAAATATTCCCATAGTTATATTCTCCACATCCCTTGATATGGATGTGGTTGATTTGCTTTATAATAGCGGTGCAGATTATTATATATGCAAGCCTAGTGAATTTTCGGCATTAAAAAGTATTATTCTCGAAGCTCTCAATCGTACCTGTACCCACACTTTGACAAAGTCAAAAAGAGAACAATTTATTCTCCAGTCCCAACACTAATAATCCGATGCACAGTATATCTACACCTCATTATTTTATGAAAAATGGAGGAGAAATGGGGGAATTAATAAGAGCCAAAAATTGGGGCAACACATCCTTAGGCAATCCTGAAGATTGGTCGCCAAGTTTACAAACTATGGTATCCGTAGTGTTGGAGAATCCATTTGGAATGTATATTGCATGGGGTAAAGATTATACGCAAATCTACAATGATGGGTATAGACCCATATTGGGGGCCAACAAACATCCCATTGCATTAGGAATTAGTACAAAAGAAACTTTCTCAGAAATTTGGCACATCATTGGTCCCATGTTTGATGATGTGATGAAGGGGATACCTGTAAGATTTCCTGATTTTATGCTTCCTCTTGATAGAAATGGATTTATCGAAGAATGCTACTTCGATTTTGCCTATAGTCCCATTAGAATAGAAAATGGTGATGTAGGGGGCGTATTGGTTACAGTTGTTGAAACTACCGATAAAAAGAAAGCCGAAGAACAGCTT
>Ga0307414_10001269_pt1 | contig 13015 bp, 11 predicted proteins | sample DK1Ometagenome_FD_203804 | JGI IMG/M metagenome (GOLD analysis project Ga0307414, IMG submission 203804) | Maize rhizosphere microbial communities from greenhouse at UC Davis, California, United States - DK15-O-3 | ecosystem: Host-associated > Plants > Roots > Rhizosphere > Soil | place: USA... | reverse complement strand
GATTTTACATTTCACAAAGAGAAAACAGCGCCAACTTAGTGTAACATTAACATATACATTTTCAGTATTATTTAATAAAATATTTCTTTAACAAAATTTTTTATTAAAGAGATATTCTTATATTAGATTATTACGATCTAACTAACCTCATCCCTATTATGATCAAAAATCTAAAAAACATCGCTTATGTTGCACTGGTTGCACTAGCGATCTCATCGTGCTCTAAAACCAAAGACGCACCCGCTGCTCAGGAACAAGCAGTAAAAAAAGACAAAGTCTACAATTACATTACCAGTCTGGGATTCCCTTCCAGCAGTATTGTTGACCTTGGAACGGAATACATGGTAGAAGGAGACATCAGTTTCCCTAAAAACATGGAAGTTCCGACTACGGACGGTAGTCCGAAACTAGAGCAATATTATACCGGTACTTTAGTAAGCCCTGCAAATGCAGTTGCAATTAGAGTGTTTGCAGATGCAACTATGACCAGTATGAATGCAGAAATTGCTTCTGCTGTTGCGCAGTGGAACGCTGTAGCCGGTTCAGCGTTACAGTTTAAAATAGTAACCGCGGCTCCTTATGATATCCGCATTACGAATGTGAATCTTGGAAATGGCGTTTGTGGTGCCGGTACTTTTCCTTCGGGAGGACTTGCAGGTAACCTGATCAGAATTAACAAGGCGTATATTGCTATGAATAGTTTCGCTCAGCGTGCAAGAACCATTTGTCATGAATTAGGACATAACATCTCTTTCAGACATACCAACTGGGCAGCTCTCGGAGAAAGTGCTGCCATCAATGTACCGGGAGTAGGCGGAACTGATGCACTTTCATTAATGAACGGCGGTCAATGTGGATCAGGCGCCGCAGTATTGTCTCCAAAAGACAAAGCTGCAACTGCCGCATTGTACTAATCACCCAACTTAATTAACTAATTAAATTATAAACGCTTTTAGATCGTAGTCCCATTCAGGATAGATACTCTTCAAAAAGTATTTATCCTGAATTACGGTTCTTACATGTTCTCGAACTTTTCCCAAAAACCATCTACCGGAAGTTTGGCGAAAATATTTACAGGTTCTTTCTTTACAGGGTGGATAAATTGTAGCCGACGGGCATGTAAACAAATACTTCCCTTTCTGCTTCCCCTCGGATAACCATATTTGTTGTCTCCTACAATCGGGCAACCTAAAGTAGAAAGCTGTACCCTGATCTGGTGTGACCTGCCGGTAAGCGGATCGACTTCAATCAGGTAATAACCATTCAGCTCTCCGATTAACCGATAACTCAATTCTGAACGCTGACTTCCCTCGACTTCCACATTATGCGGGGTAACGACATTTTTCTGCGGATTTTTAACCAGCCAGTGTACCAGGGTACCGGAAGCTTTCGCAGGTTTGTTTCTCACGACCGCCCAATAGGTTTTCTTGACCTCCCTGTTTTTGAAAACGGCATTCATCCGCTCAAGTGCTTTACTCGTTTTGGCAAATAGAATCACGCCACTTACCGGTCTGTCCAGACGGTGAACCACCCCCAGGAAAGCACTGTTTGGTTTATTATAGGTTTTGGCCAGATATTTTTTAACCATTTCATCCAGAGGCTCATCCCCTGTCTCATCTACCTGGACAATATCACCTGCCCGCTTACAGACCGCGATCAGGTGATTGTCTTCATAAAGTATATCTTTTGCTGTTATTGGCATCTTTGTCGTTGGAGCAATTTTAAGCTCTGATTAATATTGCTCTTTTTCGTTAGGGAAATCATTTGATTTCACATCTTTAATATAAGACTGTGCTGCATTTAAAATGCCATCGTAAAGATTTACGTACTGACGTAAAAACCGTGGTTTGAATCCTTTTGTTAAACCAATCATGTCATTTACTACCAATACTTGTCCGTCGCAGTCCGGCCCGGCACCAATTCCTATAGTAGGGATATCGAGGAATTCGGAAACTTCTTTACCAAGTGCTGCAGGAATCTTTTCCAATACTACAGCGAAACATCCTGCTTCCTGCAATGCTTTTGCATCAATTTTCAGTTTATCAGCTTCAGCTTCGTCTTTTGCTCTTACCGTATAGGTTCCGAATTTATAAATAGATTGAGGCGTCAGGCCCAGGTGTCCCATCACCGGAATTCCGGCAGTGATGATCCTTTGTACAGATTCCACGATTTCTGTTCCACCTTCCATCTTCACGGCATGTGCACCGGATTCTTTCATGATGCGGATTGCAGAGCTCAATGCTTCTTTAGAGTTTCCCTGGTAAGATCCGAAAGGAAGATCAACAACGACTAAAGCACGGGAAGCTCCCCTTACCACAGATTGTGCATGATAGATCATTTGATCCAGCGTGATCGGCAAGGTAGTTTCATGTCCCGCCATAACATTGGAAGCGGAGTCTCCAACCAATAATACATCTAAGCCGGCATCATCAAGGATGGTGGCCATAGAATAGTCATAAGCAGTTAGCATCGCGATCTTTTCACCACGTTGCTTCATTGCTTGCAAAATATGGGTAGTTATCCGTTTTACTTCTTTATTTACAGACATGTTTTTATATTTTAGTTTGGGCAAAATTAGTTTTTACATCCGGAATAAAGCGAATTTATTCATTTTCTGACAGAATCCGGTGTAGCTTCTTCCTCCATTCCGGAATGTATTTCCTGGTCTCTTACAGAATGTTAAAAAAAGTCTTGATTTAAATCATCAAAAACGTATCTTTGTATCCCGAAATGAAGGGGTTACTTAACAGCACATTTGTTAACTACAGAAGTGATATCAAAATCACACAGAAACCATCATTTTTCTCTTTTTTCACCATAATTTCTCATTTTTATACACACAATGACTAACTACACCAAGTTACCTGCAATCTTGTTATTGGCTGATGGCACCGTTTACTACGGGAAAGCTGCGGGAAAAATCGGCACAACTACCGGAGAGATCTGTTTCAACACCGGAATGACAGGATATCAGGAAATTTTCACCGATCCTTCTTACTTCGGACAGATCATGGTCACCACCAATGCGCATATTGGGAATTATGGAATCCATAGAGAAGAAATAGAATCTGACAGCATCAAAATTGCAGGTCTGGTTTGCAAGAACTACAACATCGGATTTAGCCGTAAAGAAGCTTCTGAATCTATTCAGGACTATTTTCAAAATGAAAACATTGTAGGAATTTCTGATATTGACACCCGTGCTTTGGTGCGTCATATCAGACATAAAGGAGCAATGAATGCCATTATCTCTTCCGAAATCACTGATCTTGAAGAACTGAAAGCTAAATTAGCAGAGGTTCCATCTATGGACGGACTGGAATTGTCTTCTCAGGTATCTACAAAAGAAGCTTATTTCTATGGTTCTCCTGAGGCAACGTATAAAATTGCAGCTTTAGATCTTGGAATTAAAAAGAACATCCTTCGCAATTTCGACGACAGAGACATTTATGTACAGGTATTCCCGGCTAAAACCAGCTTTGAAGAAATGGACAAATGGGGCGCTGATGGTTATTTTATCTCCAATGGCCCAGGCGATCCATCTGCAATGCCGTATGCAATTGAGACGGTTAAACAAGTATTGGCTGCAGATAAACCATTGTTCGGAATTTGCTTAGGTCACCAGTTACTGGCTGAAGCCAACGGAATCGGAACGATGAAAATGTTTAACGGACACAGAGGTTTAAACCATCCGGTAAAAAATATCATCAAAGATCATTGCGAAGTAACTTCTCAAAACCACGGTTTTGGCGTTGTTCCGGAAGAAGTAAGAAGTTCCGACAAAGTAGAGATCACCCACATCAACCTGAATGACCAGAGTATTGAAGGCATCAGGGTAAAAGGGAAAAAAGCATTCTCTGTACAATATCACCCGGAGTCTTCTCCAGGCCCACATGATTCACGTTACCTTTTTGATGATTTCATTGAGATGATCAAAGGCGAACTCGCCTGGTAATTAGGAGTTAAACATCATTTTACCGACATATTCGAAGGTTTAGCAAGGATTAGGTTTTCTATTCTTCTAAACCTTCTTACATTTATACCATGGACAAACCCAATGCCATTATCAGTGTAAAGAACCTCGTTAAAAAATACGACGACTTTACCGCAGTACAAGGCATCAGCTTTGATGTATATCAAAACGAAATCTTCGGCCTCCTTGGCCCGAACGGAGCAGGAAAAACCACCACTTTAGAAATCATAGAAACCCTTCGTGAAAAAACCTCCGGAGAGATTATTGTGGATGGACATTCCGTAGATAAAGATGCCAGTAAAATCAAAAGAATCATTGGTGTACAGCTTCAGGCAGCAGGTTATTACCCAAACCTCAACCTGGTAGAGCTGATGGAATTGTTCTCCGGACTTTATGGCGTAGACATCAAGCCTATGGAAATGCTGGAAAAAGTAAACCTGCAGGATAAGGCTAAAGCGAAATACAAAGCCCTTTCCGGCGGACAAAAACAACGTTTCTCCATCGCCACCACCCTCATCAATTCTCCAAAGATCATTTTCCTGGATGAACCAACTACCGGACTTGATCCGCAGGCACGCCGGAACCTATGGGACCTGATCATTGACATCAGAAACAACGGAACAACAGTTGTCCTCACAACTCATTATATGGATGAAGCAGAGCAACTATGCGACCGCGTTGCCTTTGTGGAACGTGGAGAAATCATCGCATTGGATACTCCGGATAATTTAATAGACAAGCTGATCAATAGCGGTTTCGAGCGTAAGAAAGAAGTTAAAAAAGCCAATCTGGAAGATGTTTTCATCAACCTGACTGGAAAAGAGTGGAGAGAAGACAATTAAAAAAGATACATGAGTAAACCTTACAATAATACTAAAGCTACCCTGGCCCTTGCGAAAGCAAGTTTCCGTTCGATTATGCGTAGCCCTTCGGCAGTGGTGTTTACCCTTGCCTTTCCTTTGGTCTTCATCCTGGTTTTCGGATTTCTGGGTGGCGGAGGAGTGAAGGTAGACCTGGCCATTGCTCCGGGATCTGACGTTGAAAACCCAATCATCAAAGCGTTGGAAGCAAATTCAGTTGTCCATATCCTTAAAGATAAGGATGCAGCAGACATCAAAACAGGACTGGAAAAAGGTCATATTGATGCGTTAATTGATGTACAAAAGAATCCTTCCGGAAAACCTGCTTATCTGGCTGATATTAAATATACTTCGGCCTCGATAGATAAAGGTAATATCCTGAAATCTGTGGTTCATAATCTGATGTATACCTTGAATACCAAAGATGTGATGCCTACCGTGGCACAGCTAAATGAAAGCACAGTACAGGGAAGAATTTACCGCACTATAGATTTCATCTTGCCCGGGCAATTGGGTTTCTCCCTGTTAAGCACCGGTGTTTTTGGTACTGCATTCGTATTTTTCAGTTTACGCCAGACCCTGGTGATCAAACGTTTCTTTGCGACTCCGGTAAGAAAATCAAGCATTGTCTTTGGAGAAGGGATCGCAAGAATAGGCTTTGCCTTGCTGGGTGCAGTATTCATTATCCTGATTGGCCATTTCTTTTTCCATTTTACATTGATCAATGGAGCAGTCACGGTATTAAACATGCTGTTGCTGTCCATCATCGGGCTGATCGTCTTTATGGGCTTCGGTTTTGTAGTTTCCGGAATTGCTAAAAGTGAAAGTACCATCCCTCCTATTTCTAATATCATTACTCTGCCTCAGTTCTTGCTGTCGGGCACATTTTTCTCGATTGATGCTTTCCCGAACTGGCTTCAGCCAATCAGCAGGGCATTACCACTGACTTATTTGAATGACGCCATGAGAAAGGTAGCCTTTGAAGGAGCGGGATTATGGGATGTGAAGCATCAGATCCTGATCATGGTGATCTGGGGTATCGGAATTTATGCGGTTGCAGTGAAGGTTTTTAAATGGGAGTAAGATTCTTCCAAAATACCCTCATCAGCCCAAAATCAGACAGGCAGATCGCCCGATAATGACCATCTGCCTGCCTGAATACACTATATATCATTTGATATACTGCGATTTTTCAGGATAAGATCTTTTAATCCTGAAAATTATTAAAGTAATTACTAAAAGCAAAGCTCCCTGTTGTTAAGGAGATTATTTTAACCCTATACTCCCCCTGGAAGTTATTCGGATAATTGTCGCTATTTATACCATTAACTAACAAACCATTATTCGGAGTTGATTGTGTAATCACCCCAAAAAGAAGATCGGGACCTGAATAATTACGTTGATAGAGCTCAATTTTCACGAAATCGTCTTGAAAATATTGTGCGTTCCATCTGATATCTTCCCGGTGTCCATAATTAATCGTAGCAGTACCTGTCAGGTTGTAAATAACTCCGCAGCTGAATTGATTCGCATAGGCCTGTCCCCTGGAGTTTAAAGCGCTTAATGCCTGCGCATTAGCATCAGCCTGACTGACAGTAGATTGAAACTCGGCCGGACTTATACTATAAAATACTTTATTTTGTTGCGGAATAAAATTTGACGGGCAATCATTTTTAGAAAAGTAACCGGAAAGTCCTTTGCTAAAATAGGTGACTGGTATTCCTGTTTTTTCTAAAATCCACGGCGCAAAGTACGAGATTCTGGCATAGCCTTTCGCGCCGATATTACAGTCTCCCCAACCGTTTACAATACCAATTAATACATGTTCTTTACCATCGTATTTTAAGGATGTAGCCAAAGGGCCTCCGCTATCACCAAAGCAAGGTCCTTGTTGTATGCTGTTGTCGTATGGCTGGGTATAAAGTAGTTTTTGTTCAACATTCGATAAGAAAACTCCCACACCAAATAATACATTTGTTCTTGTATCAGGATTGGAACCAGGATTGTCCGCAATTACTCCCCAACCGGAAACATAAGCACTTGTTGTGTTTGTGATGTCAATATTTTCGTTTGTTGCGTATGCTATTGAGGCTGTACTCTCGTTTAGTGTTAAAGGTGTGGAGAGATGTATTAAAGCAATATCGTTAAGTGTTCCTGCAGGAGAATAATCATTGTGAATAATAATCTGGTCTGCTGTCCGGTCTTGCCGGCCTGCCGAATTAAGCGTAACATCTGTCGTTCCAGAGACTACATTTACCTGAGATGCGGATAATCCATAAACTACATGGGCTGCAGTTACGATCCAGTCTTTGCTTAAAATTACCCCTCCACCGGAAGCATTCGGAATATTTATCCTTACCTGGTATGGTACTCTTGTAATAGGAATAGGGTTTCCACCTATTATCGCTTCCTTTTTCTTTTTGATTTGGATTTTTTCATCCGTTTCTCCGGCCTTTTTACAGGAGTAAACAAAAACCATAGTTACTATCCCTAACAGGAAGAACTTAATGAGCTGCTTAGCGTTAATTTTATATTTCATGAAATATTTTTTTGATTATCATAAACATACACATGAAACATTACCAGATAATTAATTTAACATTAAATAATTTCTTACTACAGGTTTATTCACAATCTTAATAAGATCGGTTGGGCAATAAAGATATCCCTATTAGGAATAATGAATATTTGTTATTAACTTTTCACTAATAAACATCTATCAAACACTCATCATAAACAATGTAGAAAAATGAAAAAACTTGTAGCAGAATTTATCGGAACATTTTGGTTGGTTCTTGGCGGTTGCGGAAGCGCTGTTCTGGCCTGTAATTATCCCGGAGCAGGAATCGGCTTTGCCGGAGTAGCCCTCGCATTTGGATTAACAGTAGTCACCATCGCTTATGCACTGGGACACATCTCAGGCGCGCACCTCAATCCAGCCGTTTCAATCGGCTTGTGGATTGGTGGACGTTTCGACGGGAAAGAACTGATTCCTTATATTATATCACAGGTTCTGGGTGGAATTGCTGCTGCAGGTGTACTGTATGTCATCGCAACCGGTAACGGAAGTTCCATAGGCGGATTTGCCACGAATGGATACGGCGACCTCTCCCCTGGTAAATACAGCATGACTGCAGCTTTGGTAACAGAAGTAGTCATGACCTTTATCTTTCTACTGATCATTTTAGGCGCTACAGATGAAAGAGCACCAAAAGGCTTTGCTGGTTTAGCGATCGGATTGGGATTAACCCTGATCCACCTGATCAGCATTCCGGTAACCAATACTTCGGTAAACCCTGCAAGAAGCACAAGTCAGGCTTTATTTGTTGGTGGTGATGCAGTGGGCCAGTTATGGTTGTTCTGGGTTGCCCCTATCGCAGGTGCGATTTTAGCCGGATTGGTATATAAAGCGGTTTTTGCTGCTAAACCACAAGCGACATAGATTTTAAATCACTAAAACATAGGCTAATACCCACAAAAAAGTCGTAATTAAATTAATTACGACTTTTTTGTGTTTAATTTTTAACTTTGGATATCGCAGTAGTAATTGTAATATTTACACTAAGGCTGATTAACAAATAAAATCCGATAAAAATGAGTTTAATAATTGATGTTCACGCCAGACAAATCCTTGATTCAAGAGGAAATCCTACTATTGAAGTAGATGTAATGACAGAAAATGGCGTTCTTGGTCGTGCTGCAGTGCCTTCCGGCGCTTCAACAGGTATCCATGAGGCTGTAGAGCTTCGTGATAATGATAAATCTGTATACATGGGTAAAGGTGTTTTAAAGGCCGTTGCCAATGTAAATGATAAAATTGCAGATGAATTAAGAGGTATTGATGTATTTGAACAAAATGCAATTGATAGCTTATTGATCAAGCTGGACGGAACTGAAAATAAAGGAAACCTTGGTGCCAATGCGATCTTAGGTGTTTCTTTAGCTGTTGCCAAAGCTGCAGCTCAGGAAAGCCGTCAACCTTTATACCGTTATATCGGAGGTGTTAATGCCAACATCCTTCCTATTCCGATGATGAACATCGTAAATGGTGGTTCTCACTCTGATGCGCCTATCGCTTTCCAGGAATTCATGATCATGCCGGTTGGTGCTTCTTCCTTCTCTGAAGCATTAAGATGGGGAACAGAAGTATTTCATAACTTAAAAGCAATTTTACATGATAGAGGTCTTTCTACTGCTGTAGGTGATGAAGGTGGTTTTGCGCCAACTTTTGAAGGTACAGAAGATGCAGTGGAAACCATTATTCAGGCGATCGAAAAAGCAGGTTACAAAGCAGGTGAGCAAATCTACCTTGCATTTGACTGTGCTGCTTCTGAGTTCTACAAAGATGGTAAATACGATTATACTAAATTTGAAGGTGAGAAAGGTGCGATCCGTACCAGCGAAGAACAAGCTGAATACCTTGCGCAATTGGCAGCAAAATATCCAATCATCTCTATTGAAGATGGTATGGGAGAAGATGACTGGGCTGGATGGAAACTGTTAACTGAGAAAATCGGTGACCGTGTTCAGTTGGTTGGAGATGATTTATTTGTAACTAACGTAAAACGTCTGCAAAGAGGTATTGATACTGACACTGCAAACTCCATCTTAGTAAAAGTAAACCAGATCGGTTCATTAACTGAGACCATTAACGCTGTAAGTTTAGCACAAACTAACGGTTATACTTCTGTAATGAGTCATAGAAGTGGAGAAACTGAAGATACTACGATTGCAGATTTAGCAGTAGCTTTAAACTGTGGTCAGATTAAAACAGGTTCGGCTTCACGTTCTGACAGGATCGCAAAATACAACCAGTTGTTACGTATTGAAGAAGAATTAGGTTCTGCAGCACGTTTCATCGGTAAAGATTTCAAATTTTTGAAGAAAAAATAGTATTGCTTAAAAAAGGGAAGGTGCTTTTCGTCCTCAAATCTTTTGAAGGAAAGATTTGCATGTTCTCAAAACACCTTTCCTTTTTTATGTTAATATGTGGAAAATACTGCATTGGAAAACATCCGGAGATTTAGAACCTTCGGATGTTTTTTTATAACACATTTTTTAGAACCTTAAATCAACTGGTTATCAGCACTATTTCTTAGATTAGCTTATCAGGGTTTATTTATATCTTTGTACTATGGAACGTTTGCTGGAACTGATACGCAATAAATACTTTCTGTCTGTGGCAGCCTTCATCATATGGATGTTGTTTTTTGATAAGAACGATATGCTCTCTCAATACGAATTCCGCTCTGAGGTGAATAAACTTCAGGAAGAAAAGGATTTTTATGAAAGGGAAACGGCCACGGTTAAAAAGGATTTAAACGAGCTGAATACCAACCTGAATACAGCAGAGAAATTTGCCCGTGAAAAGTATTTCATGAAAAGAGACAATGAGGACGTTTTTGTGATCATTAAAGAAGCCCCTAAAGATTAATATCCGAATTTAGGGAGCGTCAGCTTATATTTTACCACGACTATTCTGAAAACAAAAATGAAAGCGATGACCGATATATTCGCTACATCTTCTTTCAGGTTGAAATGTTTAAGCGTGAAATAGAGAATTCCCCCAAGGATACAGGCAGTGGCATATATTTCCTTTCTAAAGATCAATGGGATCGTGTTTAAGAACGTATCTCTAATTACGCCACCAAAGCAGCCAGTTATTGTACCAAGTGCCACACAGATACCCGGACTAAGTCCGAACATAATCCCTTTCTGAATTCCCAGCATGGTAAATAAGCCTAATCCTGCAGAGTCAAATAGGAATAGGGTTACTTTAAACTTTTTAATATGGGTTTTAAAGAATATTGTAGCCAGGGAAGTAAGCAGGATGAGTAAACAGTAATTGACATCACGCATCCAGGCTACCGGGGTATCTCCAATGAGTAAATCCCTTACTGTACCCCCGCCGATAGAAGTCACAAATGCAATGATCAGTACTCCAAAAGGATCCAGTCTTCTTTGCATAGCAGCAAATGAGCCCGAGATCGAGAAGGCAACCGTCCCTAATGTTTCAATGGTTTGCATGGTACTGATTTCCATATCCTGTACAGATTAAATTTCGCCGTTTCTCTTTCTGAAAAACCACTCCAAGCTAAGCAATAAGATGATCATGGCAAATAGCCACTTGAAGTTTATCAGTTCCTCGTACCTGCGGTCTTCATAACTCAGGGTTTTAATGTTTTCATTTTTTGAGATATCGTCCAGTAGGTTCAGCAAGTTTTGAGGCATATACATTTTGCCATTGGTCTGTACCGACATATTGTTCAGCAGTTGGTGGTTAGCTATGGTTTGCTGATACTCGGCAATCATCGCATTTACGTAAAAAGCACCCTGTGCAATCTGTTTTTTGCCCCCAAGGTTGGTGCTGGCACTGAATGTATAATTTCCGGCAGGAAGCATTCCTGCATCCAGCTGATAAGCCGATTCTGTTCTGGAGAAAAGAAAATTATACAGTTTTCCTTCCTGATTTTTGATCTGGATATTGACATCCGGCGTATTAATCGCCACATAGCTGTCATTGTACAATACCGCATTGATCAGCACATTTTCATTTTCGTCGAAAGTATTCTTAGCAGGATAAGCCTTGAATTTCCGTTTGTCGTCCTTTACAGAAAGGTATTGAACCGTTTTTGAGATCAATCCATTTACGACAGAACTGGTTAGTCCATCCTTGCTTTCAGACAACTTCCATCTCCATAAGCCTTCCCCAATCAGATACCCTGCTTTTCTTCCATTTTCATTCAGGAAAAACAATTGCGCTGAGGGCGTTTTAATCTTTCCAATCCGCTGATTTAAGGCAATTAAACCATTTCCATTGATGGTAATTTTCCCGAAAGGGCCCAATAATGGATCAAAATCATCTATATGCTTTGCAGATACCGCATCGATGTCAAAAGTGGTAAAGTCAGGATTTGAATAAGAAAAAGCTTCCTGAATCGTACTGTTGCTGCCGTTAAAACTAACAGATTTTTGCACCTGGTTAAACTTGCTTACGTCACTTTGCGCACCAAGAATATACCATACCGGGATATTGGCTTGCTGCAACCTGGCAAGGAAGGAAGCACCGTGGTTCTGAACATCCGGCAACTGATATAAAATGATCAGACCATAATCTGCCGCATTTACAGCGTTTAACTCTTCTCCCAATGCGACCTTTAAATCGTAGTTCTTATTTCCGGTGATGGCCTGTTTTATCGTAGCGATATCCGGATGAGCTGCTCCTGCAGCAATCAACACCTTCTGACGGGCATCGATGACTTCTATAAAAATGCTTTGCACATTGTTCTTTTCAGAGACCTCATTGCTTAAAGGACTGAGCTGTACCGTATATTTTTGCAGGCCCATCTTTGAAGCTTTTAGCTTTACAGGAACTGTCTTCACAAAAGCATTACTTCCAATCTGAAGCCTGCTCTCCTGTATGGTTTTTCCGTTTTCAGAAACCGTCAGTTTTGTTTCCTCGCCCTTACTTTCAAATGCCTCCACCTGCACTTCAATCGTAAATTCATTGTTCAGGTATACCAGGCTATTATGGTTCACATTTGCCACCATTAAATCCCTCTTGGGAATGGTATCCCCCAGTGCAATCGTATACACCGGAGCTTTAAGTTTATTCAGGTCATACAGCGGACTGCCACCACGGTTAAATATTCCGTCTGAAGCCAAAATAACAGCACCGATATTACGGTTTAAGTATTCGTCGTTCAGCCGGTTAAAGAGCGCGGTCGCGTTACTGAGTTTACCTTTATTCGAAAAATCAAAGCCAGCCTTGATGCTGTCACTGAAATGATAAATCTTTAGTTCATATTTTGCAGACAGTTTATCCGCCAGCGCCTGAAGATCTTTTTCATATTGCTGTTTATTGAAACCTGCAGGTTGAATATGCCCGACAGACAAGGAGTTATCCTGACCAATAATGATCAGTGGTTTTTCGAGGTTATAACTGACCCGCTTTACCAAAGGAAAAAACAATAGTCCACAGGTCAGGGCAACCAGGGCGGCTCTTAATGCGGCAAGGCCAATCCGGAGTTTCTTTTCAAGATGCGCCGTTTTCCCGTAGGATACATATGCGAACAGGAGTCCCAGCAGAAGACATCCTATTAAAGCCATTATTGTATATAAATTGAAAGAATCGCCCATATGTATTTGGGTAAAGATGCTAAATTTTAAAAAAATAAGATTA
>Ga0307414_10001268_pt1 | contig 13016 bp, 13 predicted proteins | sample DK1Ometagenome_FD_203804 | JGI IMG/M metagenome (GOLD analysis project Ga0307414, IMG submission 203804) | Maize rhizosphere microbial communities from greenhouse at UC Davis, California, United States - DK15-O-3 | ecosystem: Host-associated > Plants > Roots > Rhizosphere > Soil | place: USA... | reverse complement strand
AGCAATATACTATCCTTTGTTGATATAAAGCAATTTACATTCATACACTTCAGGTATGAAAAACGATGCTAAATTATTGTTTGAAATCTATAAATTTTATAAAAAGTGTATCATGAATTGATATATATCAATTTTTTAGTTATTTAATGAAACTTCCTTCTTACTTTAATCTAGATAAAGTTTCTGGTCGCATATTTAAAAGTGAAGCTAAGTATTTATTAGGCAGTCGTTTAACAATTTCTGAATTGGTAATATTTAAGTAGTATTCATATCTGTCTTTAGCCGTGGGGATTCTAGCCATAAATGCTCTATATTCTGCGTCAAGATAATAATGCTCCATTAATATTCGGTTTAAATGATTCATTTCCTTAAAGTTCTGCAAGGCAAAATGCATATTTTGAAAACTTAAGCTTTCGGTAAAAGTATCTTCTAGACATTGAATGTTTTCAGATGCTGGTTCTTTTTTAAAATATCCAGATATTGAGGTAACCAATTCGTTATCTACACTTACCCATGTCGTGATTTCTTTGTTATTATGATTAAAATAACCACGCACCAATCCTTTTCTTATTATATGAACCCTATCACAAAAAAATCACCACTTTTTACGATGAAATCACCTTTTTTATATTGTGATGAAACAAGCGCATTTGAGAGAAATTTATTGAGTGATTTAGATAGTGGATAGATGGAATTTAATAAAATGATACTAAAAAAATGATTGTATTTTGTATTTGACATGAGGTTAGTTTAATTACGAAAATAAATAATTTCATAAAAACAATACTTGGATTGTACCAATTACTTTATCTAATATCAAAGTTTTAATAAAAAAATCCTCATAGAATTTTCATCTATAAGGATTTATTTTTTAAAAAATGGATTGTTTTAATCTCTATAAGCACTATTCTGAAAAGTAATTATATCTCCTTCTACTTGATAATATTTTTCAGATTTAATGATATTTATCAACCAATCTAAGTGATTCTTAGACTGTCTCTTAAAATTGTAGTTTAAAGTAGTTTCCATAGGTGAAAAAGTTAAATTATTTGGGATTAACAATGTAAAATTAATCCGAGATAATCAGTTTAACTATTTTCTGAAATTATATTAGTTCAAGCGTTCAATTAATTCTGTGACGTACAAAAAATTGCAAAAATAAGCGACGAAATATTCATTGGCTCATAGACAAAATGTAAAATTGTATTCTATTGCTATTGTTGGATAATTTTGGGTAATTTTAACCGCCAAAATTATTTAAACCACATGAATAAGATTACCATTTTGATGTATTGCAAAGACCGGAGAAATATTATTGCTTCCATAACCAATTTTATTTCTGAAAAAGAAGGCAATATTGTTTATATAGACCAACATGTTGATAGGGAACAAAATATTTTCTTCATGCGTTTGGAAAGTGAATTTGCAACAGCTAATTTTTCTACTGAAGCTTTTAAGGATGCTTTTGAGATTAATTTAGCTAGCAAATTTGAAATGAAATGGCGTATATACTCAGACGTTAAACCTAAAATGGCCTTATTTGTTTCTAAATACGACCATTGTTTATATGATTTATTGGGACGCTATAATTCTGGTGAGCTTCATTTGGAAATTCCTTTTATAATAAGTAATCATACCGATTTAAAATCCATTGCAGATAGTTTCCATATTCCATTCTATCATATCCCTGTTACAAAAGATACTAAAATGGAAGCCGAAAACAAACAATTGGAACTTCTGGAAAAATACCAAATAGACTTTATTGTTTTGGCGCGCTACATGCAAATTATTTCAGAAAAATTGATCGCTAAATATCCTAATAAAATAATTAATATACATCATTCTTTTTTACCAGCGTTTGTGGGTGCAAAACCATACCATTCCGCCTATAAACGCGGTGTGAAAATTATAGGAGCTACCAGCCATTATGTTACAGAAGAATTGGATGCTGGCCCCATTATTGATCAAGGAGTTGCGAGAGTATCGCACACCCACTCCATTGAAGATTTAATTGCAAAAGGCCGTGATTTAGAGAAAATTGTGCTTGCAAATGCCGTTAAATTGCATACCAATAGAAAAGTAATGGTTTATAATAATAAAACGGTTATCTTTTCATAATAAATCAATATATTTAATTCTTACTAACCCCAAAAAATACTATCATGATTCGTAAACTCTTAATATTCGTTTTCATTTTTAACCTTACTGCATGTGCAGAGTTACAACAAGTGGTTAACCAATTTCCACAAGGCACTCTTGGCAATGATGAAATCGCTTCTGGACTTAAACAAGCATTGGATTTCGGCATTGACAAGCAAGTTAGCAAACTCACCCAAACCGATGGTTTTCTTAAAAATGAAATGGTAAAGATTTTACTTCCTGATGAACTTAAAAAAGTGGATAAAACATTAAGAGATGTTGGTTTAGGTAATTTAGCTGATGAAGGCTTAAAAGTGCTTAATAGAGCTGCTGAAGATGCCGTAAAAGAAGCGACGCCTATTTTTGTGGATGCTGTAAAAGGCATCACGTTTGCTGATGCAAAAAATATTTTACTGGGAAGTGATAATGCAGCTACACAATATTTAACCAGTAAAACTGAAACAGCTTTGTATGCTAAATTTAATCCAGTCATTAAAAATTCGTTTAATAAAGTGGGAGCCGATAAAATTTGGAGCAATTTAATTACCAGATACAACGCATTACCTTTAACTGCTGATGTGAATCCAGATTTAACAGATTATGTTACCAAGGAGGCTTTAGAAGGTGTTTACACTATGATTGCCGTGGAAGAAAAAGCCATTCGCACTAACTTTTCTTCAAGAACGACCGATTTATTAAAAAAAGTTTTTGCTCTACAGGATTAAATTTTAATGCAAAAAATCATTATTTTTTTTAAATTCAAAAAAATAATGTATATTTAATTATCTGTTAGTCAGCAATTAAATGAATCGAATCGATCTCATAAAGAAACATCAAACCAAACTCAGCAAAGAATATAAGGAACTTGTTGAGGAAGCTTACAATTTAAGGCAAATTGATTCGGCTTTAAGTGATATTTCAGAATTTAAAGCTGTGAAACTTCTTAATAAATTAAATGAGCTAAAATTTCTTTCCAGAGAAAAAACACTAAACAAAATTTAGCTTTTATCATTTATTTAACCTTTCTCTTACATCCAAAATACATTTAGTCTCGTATTTTGTAATATATTTAAAGAACATTATTATGAGTCCACATTTTTGTAGAGTTGGAAAAATTAAGCCAAACGTTAGTAAACTTATTAGTCTGGGTGAACTTGAAAAAATGATAGTGAATTTTGTTGAAGATGCCAGCAAGATTGATTATCCTGAAAGTTTAAGAGCCCACTTTTAAAATGACTGAATTAAGTTGTTTTAAACTATTTATATAATATAGCTTGCATCTCTTGTTGAAGCTCTAAGGCTTTTTGTGCCGCTATTTCTGCAAAATCCTCTTTATTAGAACCATAAATAATCCCTCTAGAAGAATTAACCAACAGTCCCACATTCTCATTCCTTCCATAATTACAAACCTCTTTAAGATTGCCACCTTGAGCTCCAACTCCAGGAACCAGTAAAAAACTGTCTGGGATTATTTTTCTGATATCCGCCAAATACTCTGCTTTGGTAGCACCAACCACATACATCAAATTCTTTGCGTTTTTCCAAGTTTTAGACGTCTCTAAAACATGTTTATACAATTCTTTTCCATCAACAGTTTTGGTCTGGAAATCAAAGGCGCCTTCATTGGAAGTTAATGCTAACAAAATAGTATGTTTATCTTCAAAAGCCAAAAAAGGCTCTACGGAATCTTTTCCCATATACGGGGCTACAGTGACACTATCAAAACCTAAATCCTCAAAAAACGCTTTGGCGTACATGCTACTGGTATTGCCAATATCGCCACGTTTAGCATCTGCAATCGTGAAAATTTCAGGATAAAATTCGTTTAAATACTGAATTGTTTTTTCTAATGATTTCCAACCTTTTAAACCATAAGCTTCATAAAACGCCGTATTAGGTTTATAAGCCACGCATAACTCATGTGTCGCATCAATAATAGCTTTGTTGAAAGCAAAAATAGGATCTTCTTCTTGTAATAAGTGTGGTGGGATTTTATCTAAATCGATATCCAGGCCTATGCAGAGAAAGGATTTCTTTTTTTGAATGTTTTGGATAAGTTGGTCTGTTGTCACTTAATCTATTTTTGTCATTCCTGCGAAAGCAGGAATCTTTTTAATTAAAACGAAATCATAAAATTTGGATTCCTGCCTACGCAGGAACGACAGTTACATCACATCACTATTCGCCTTCAACTTTTCTGTATTTTCAGCTAATTGTAATTCGTCAATAATGCGTTGAATATCGCCATTTACAATATTGCCTAAATCGTAAAGCGTTAATCCGATTCTATGATCGGTGACGCGTCCTTGCGGATAATTATAGGTTCTAATTTTGGCACTTCTATCACCAGATGACACCATACTGCCACGTTTGGCTGCATCAGCTTCATTCCTTTTGGCTAACTCAATATCATACAAACGGGAACGCAATACTTTAAAAGCCTTTTCCTTGTTTTTATGCTGTGATTTTTGATCTTGACATTGTGCTACCAATCCAGTCGGTAAATGTGTTAAACGCACTGCTGAATACGTTGTGTTCACCGACTGACCACCTGGACCTGAAGAACAGAAAAAATCTATACGCACATCTTTTGGGTTGATTTCCACATCAAATTCTTCAGCTTCAGGAAATACCATCACAGTAGCGGCACTGGTATGTACACGCCCTTGGGTTTCGGTTTGTGGCACACGTTGTACACGGTGTACACCTGCTTCAAACTTTAACGTTCCGTAAACATCTTCGCCTGTCACTTCAAATTGAATTTCCTTAAAACCACCATTGGTGCCTTCACTAAAATCTACTGTCTCGACTTTCCAACCTTTACTTTCACAATATTTGGAATACATTTTAAATAAATCACCTGCAAAAATACTGGCTTCATCCCCACCCGTTCCGGCACGTAATTCCACTACCGCATTTTTAGTATCCTCAGGGTCTTTTGGTATTAAAAGGAATTTAATTTCGTCTTCCAATTTAGGGATTCGCGCTTTGGCTTCTTCATATTGAATCTTAGCCATCTCAGCCATTTCAGGGTCACTTTTATCAGAAAGCATCTCTTCGGCCTCCGCCAAATTATTGGTTACTTCAATATATTCAGCGCGCTTATCTATCAGCACTTTTAAGTCTTTATACTCTTTGTTTAATGAAATATAACGCTTTTGATCTGTCATAATATCTGGTTGAATGATCAAATCACTCACCTCATCAAAACGCTGTTTTATTATTTGTAATTTCTCTAACATTTGCCTGTTTAAATTGTGGGGCAAAAATACGATAATTTATGAATTTTCAATAGTTGAAACTTTGGTAATGATAACTATCTTAACATCCTAATTAAATTTATAGGTATTGAAATTATTTGTCTAATTTTGAGGATGCCATATTATGAAGTTCCTCATAACGAGCGGAATGTTTTCTGTGGTAATTAATATTATAAAAATTAGTGGTAATGCCTCCAAACCAAAAGGCTAAATAAAAATTACAAAAAGTAAATGGAAATTTTAATCATATTGGTACTTGTTTTAGTGAATGGCGTTTTTGCCATGTCTGAAATGTCTTTAGTGGCTTCTAGAAAATTCAAATTGGAATCCGCTAGAAAGAAAGGAAATACAGGAGCCAAAACAGCTTTGGAATTATCTGAAAATCCTACGAAGTTTCTTTCCACCGTGCAAATCGGTATCACACTTATTGGTATTTTGCTTGGTGTATATAGTGGCGAAAATTTAACAACAGATGTTATTAATTTTCTCAATAATTACGACGTTTTAAAACCGTATTCCTTTGAAATTGCCACTGGAATCATTGTTATTTTCATCACCTATCTTTCCATTGTATTAGGCGAACTTTTGCCGAAACGAATCGGGATGACCTTTCCAGAACCCATCATTTCCATGCTGGCTAGACCCATGAAGATTTTATCAATTATTACATCGCCGTTCGTTTGGTTACTGACATTTAGTAATAATCTTTTGCTGAAAGTTCTAGGAATTAAAAACCAAACTGATAATGCCATTTCTGAAGAAGAAATAAAATCCATCGTCAAGGAAAGTGCTGAAGGTGGTGAAATTCAAGACATTGAACACACTATTGTGAATCGTGTTTTTGAGTTTGGCGACAGAAATGTTGATTCTTTAATCACCCACAGAAGCGATATTGTTTTTTTTACTTTAGATGACAGTTTGCAAGAAGTTAAACAAAAAATAAACAAGGAAAAGCATTCTGCTTATCCTGTTGCAAAAAGCCATAATTTAGATGAAATCGTTGGCATTGTTTTGCTAAAGGATTTGTTTTCGCCCGTTACTGAAGAAGATTTTAAAATTAAGGATTTCATTATTCAACCCATTTATTTTAATGAAAGTACTAAAGCCTATAAAGTTTTAGAGATTTTTAAAAAGGAAAAATTACATTATGGCATTGTGGTAGATGAATATGGCACCACACAAGGCATTGTAACTATGGATGATGTTATGGATGCGCTCATTGGGGAATCTACAGAAAGTAACCAGGAAGAATATCAAATAATAAAAAGGGAGGACCAAAGTTGGTTGGTTGACGGACAATATTCCATTATAGAATTTGCAAAATATTTTGATATTAATTTAACGGACGAGCAACACAATAAATTCACCACTGTTGCCGGACTCATCATCCATGAAACCAATGAAGTTCCTAATGTGGGGGACAAAATAACTATTGAAAACTATGTATTGGAAGTGGTTGATAAAGACGGACAGAAGATTGATAAGATATTGGTGAGTGAGAAGTAATAATGTCACTTAGGAATATCAAAAAAATGCAAAAAAAGAGTGAAATTATAGGTTTTTGCCTAGGGTGGTTCGCTATCATCACACAGTTTATTTTAATTATTCAAAATCGGGAGACGAACATTACCGAAACCATCATCCGTTTTTTTAGTTTCTTTACCATACTTACCAATATGTTGGTAACAATATACTTTACTTCTAAAGTTTTAGATTTTTCAATGAAATCCTTAGAACTATTCAGCAAAAAAACCACATTGACCGCGCTTACTTCATTCATCATTATTGTTGGTGTGGTGTATCAATTTATGTTGCGACATGTTTGGGAGCCAACCGGCATGCAACGCTTAATTGACGAGTTATTGCATAGCATCATACCCTTATATATGCTTGTGTATTGGTTTATTTATGATACAAAAGAAAAAATAAAATTTCGTGATGCCATTATGTGGTTGCTATACCCTCTTTTTTATCTCACCTTTATTTTAGTAAGAGGTCATTTTTACAACTATTACCCATACCCGTTTTTGAATATCCCAGAAATTGGCACCGATATGGCACTAATAAATAGTACGCTTATTTTAATACTTATGGTATGCGTTATAAGTATTTTACTGGTTGTAAAAAATATAAGGGCGAAAATTAGGGGGTGAAAATTATGTTCTTGAAGTGGTGGACAAAGACGGACAAAAATTGATAAGCTATTGGTGAGTGAGAAGTAGTAGTATTAACCTGCTTTGTTAATATCTCGGATGCTAATTATCTTTTAATAATAATTGTTCAAAACTTAATAGTGACTTTTACATTTTAAGTTTGATTTTGTGAGAAAAAATATTGAAGTTTGTTTGACTTTAATATAAAATATTATATCGATTCATATTATCTATATATACAAGCAACATTAAATAAGAGAAATGGGAATAAACGACAACTTCCTTCGAATAGAAAAGAAATTTGCATGGTCATTTTTTGGATTTCTTCTAGCAATTATTTTCGGAGCATTTTCAATATACACCGTCTATTTCAAAGATACTAACCCAAAAATTGACTTTATAATAGAAGCAAATACAAAAGTTCTTGATATAAAAGAAAATGTCAGAAAGCTTGATATAATGTATCAAAATGAGAACATTAAAGAAAATGGCAAGAATCTTAGTATAATTAAGATTAAAATAATAAACTCAAGTGACGTAAATATCTTAAGCACATACTATGATTTAAACGATTTATTAGGATTTAGACTTGAAAATGCTGAAATAGTTGAAAAACCAGAAATAATAGGAAGCAGTAATAATTACATCAGAAAACATCTTAAAATAAACCTGGAGAGTTCTGGAAGTGTAAAATTTAATCCAATCATTATTGATGGTGGAGAATCATTTACATTAAAAATATTAGCACTACATAAAATTCATGATATCCCTTTGCTAAAGCCTATTGGTAAAATTGCTGGGATTAGAAATATTTCTGTAATAGAATCATTCAAAGAAACTGAAACAAAATCATTTTGGTCAGAGTTAAAAGAAGGTACCACTTGGGTTCATATCGTAAGATTCTTTGCGTATTTAATTATAGTAATAATTAGCGTACTGACAATTGTAATACCAACAACCTTAATTTCTGACAGTATAACTAAAAGGAAAAGAAAAAGAAATGTTAGAAATTATCGCACTAAGAAAAATCTCCCTGATACACCCGATAGAAATTTAATTTATGATATGTACTTGGAATTTGGGTTGAATTACCTAAATACTACCCAAAGGATATTTAATGACGAAAAACTATTAAAAGTAAGACTGAGAACATTTCTAAGACGAAAAGACAAAATTCAACCCGATTTTGAAGGGATGAAAGAACTTAGAGCTGTATCGTCAGGTCAAATTCAATATGTTTCAAATTCTGATGGGAGAATTACTTTACATGATCGAGACAGAATTATAAGGCGACTTAATGATGAAAATATAATTAAACTAGAGAATAATGAATTGATTGTAAACGCACAATTTATAAGTGATTTAAATGAATTTATCTCATACTTGAAATTAATATAAATATTAACATTACAGTGTTTGGTAAAAGTTTTGGTTCATCAATCCTCAGACACATTGGTGGTTAACAAAACTTAAGTTCTCCAAATCAACAATTAAGGTAAAATCGTTATTGAAACCATTCGATGGATCTTTAGAAAAACATTAAATTATCCAAACCAAAAAAGGAAGCCAATCAAAAATCAACTTCCTTTTTAAAATCATAATCAAAAAATATTATCCACATTTAGAAGACCCGCAATCTTTACAGGTTAAGCAGCCTTCTTGGTATATTAAATTCTCCGATTTACAATTGTCACAAGTCTGTCCTTTTACTTGGGTGCCATCTTCCACATAACGTTTTAAGGCACGCACCACGCCGTTTTTCCAAGTATTAATAGATTCACTATCTAGTTGTAAGCTATTGATTAAATCTACAATTTTATCAATGGGCATCCCATGACGCAGCGTACCTGAAATAAGCTTGGCATAGTTCCAATATTCTGGATTGAATTTATGTGATAAGCCCTCAATGGTGGTTTTGTAGCCTCGTAGGTTCTTATATTGGAAATCGTAACGGGACGTGCCATCGTCATTTCTGTTTTTTATGATGGAGCCATTATTCACCCAACGTGGGATTAAAATACCATCGTCGTCATCAGCCAAACCCGTAAAAATTTCATAAGGTTTGCCATCCACTAAACCAATAAACGCAATCCATTTTTCCTTACTATTTTGAAAACGAACCACATCAGCGTCCAAACTCTCTGGTCGCTTTTTAGGAAATGGCGTGAGTATATTTTGATTTTTATCTTCTTTGTCGTCATTCGCAATTAATACCCCCGAACGTGAGCCATCCCTATAAACGGTTACGCCTTTGCAACCGACTTCCCAAGCTTTTAGGTATAAGTCACCAACCAATTCCTCCGTCGCATCGTTAGGCAAATTGATAGTCACGCTTATGGAATGATCCACCCATTTTTGGATGTCGCCTTGCATACGCACTTTACTCAACCAATCCACATCATTGGACGTTGCTTTGTGATACGGCGATTTTTTAATTAATTTATTGATTTCCTTTTGGGAATAATTCACGGATGTATCGATGCCATTGACTTCCATCCATTGCTTAAAACGCTGATGAAACACCACATATTCTTCCCAAGAATCGCCTACCTCATCCACAAAATCAACGCGAGCTTCTTTATCGCCGGGGTTAACTTTGCGTCTTCGTTTATAAACTGGTAAAAACACAGGTTCGATACCGGAAGTTGTTTGCGTCATTAAACTGGTGGTTCCTGTTGGCGCAATGGTTAATAAAGCAATGTTTCGTCGGCCATATTCCAGCATATCGTAATACAGTTTATTATCCGCTTCTTTCAAACGTTGGATAAACGGATTATTTTTTTCGCGTTCCGCATCAAAAACCAAAAACGCACCACGATCTTTTGCCAAATGCACAGAGCCTCTATAGGCTTCAATGGCTATGGTTTTATGAACTTCCAAAGAAAACGCATTACCAGCTTCACTCCCATATTGAATACCAAGTGCAGCTAACATATCGCCTTCCGCAGTGATGCCAATGCCTGTTCTCCTGCCTTCTTGGGCTTTCTTTTTGATGTTTATCCATAGATTGCGCTCGGTGGCTTTGATCTCATCCAATTCGGGGTCGGCATCAATTTTATGTAAAATGGCATCGATTTTTTCCAATTCCAAATCGATGATATCATCCATCATACGTTGCGCTGCGGCAATGTGCTTTTTGAATAACTCGAAGTCAAAACTCGTGTCTTTTGTAAACGGTTTATCGACGTACGAAAACAAATTAATTGCCAGTAAACGACAAGAATCGTAAGGACACAACGGAATTTCACCACACGGGTTGGTGGATACAGTTTTAAAACCTAAATCGGCATAACAATCGGGTATGGATTCATTAATGATGGTATCCCAAAATAAAATACCAGGTTCGGCAGATTTCCAGGCATTATGTACTATTTTTTTCCATAAGGTATTAGCATCAATGGTTTTAGAAACTTTGGGTTCACTACTAAAAATGGGATATTTTTGGGTATATTCTGTCCCGTCTTTAACAGCTTTCATAAAAGCATCATCGATTCTAACGGAAACATTAGCACCAGTCACTTTGCCTTGCTCCAGCTTTGCATCAATAAAATCTTCTGAATCGGGGTGATTGATGGATACTGAAAGCATTAAAGCCCCACGTCGACCATCTTGGGCGACTTCTCTTGTGGAATTCGAGTACCGTTCCATAAAAGGCACAATACCTGTAGAAGTCAAAGCCGAATTATTGACCGCCGAACCTTTTGGACGAATGTGCGATAAATCGTGACCAACACCCCCCCTGCGTTTCATAAGTTGTACCTGTTCTTGATCAATTTTCATCACACCACCATAAGAATCGGAATCTCCTGAATTCCCAATAACAAAACAATTGGAAAGCGATGCAATTTGAAACGGATTACCAATACCCGCCATGGGGCTACCTTGCGGAACGATGTATTTAAAATCTTTAATTAAATCGAAAATCTCATTTTCAGATAGCGGATTTGGATAGTTTACCTCAACCCTTGCCAACTCTTTTGCGATACGACGGTGCATATCATTTGGAGTTTGCTCGTAAATATTCCCTTGGGAATCTTTTAGAGCATATTTATTCAGCCAAACACGTGCTGCTAAATCATCGTTTTTAAAATATTTTAAAGCTGATTGATATGCTTCATCTTGGGAATAGGTTTTAGGCGGTAGTTGGGATACATCTACTTTCATTGTTATTTTTTGTTATGGATTTAATTTTTCCTAAAGCATAAAATAACAAAAAAGAAAGAACTTAAAACATGATAAATATCATAAAGTTATCAAGAGAATCTTGTTAATAATCTGATTTAATGTATTTTAAAAGTTTATCAACAGCAAAAAGTTAACAAATTTCAGGAAGAATAAAATAAAGAATTTAAAAATCGACTGCAAAACCAATGCCTAAAAACTGTTTCCATTGCACTTTAGCACCAGCTTCATCAAACTCTCCTTCAACCGTAGCAGATGGCACAGTTGTTTTCACATCATCATCATATCTAATATGGGATTCAAATGTGGCACGCATAAAATTATTGACTTTAAAATTAAAATTCAATCGCCAATCCACATCCACATTTCCAAAATTATTGATGTAATCTGAATACAAACTCAAAATACTTTCCGCAACCACATTTTCAGCAATTTCCTTTTTGTAGTTATTGTTTATTAAAATTCCCGCTTCTTCTCTTGTTTTCTTTCCTGGCGTAATAATATTTCCATCTACATCAAGAACTGCTGGCGTCACTCCAAATTTTCCAGCATTCGCTAAATCATCATCTAAAACAAACGTGGCTTTTAGGGTGATAGGAGATAAATAAAGAGAAAAATTATCAATATGTTGCCCATAATCCATACCAAATCCGAAAAACAAATACCCAGGAGCCATAAACTTAGAAATGGGATTACTTGTGTTGGGATATTGATACCCTTCGGCAAATTGTGTTTTAAAATTAAACCTAGCAGAATAAAACCAATTGGATTTTTCGTTTGGGCTAAATCCGAAATTCGAATTAATATCTAATAAATCCGTCGTTTTTCTGGTTTCCCTTCCTTGCTGACCATTCACACCATAACCCGCCACCAAATTATTTTTCCAGAAAAAATATTTATCGGAATAATCATAAGAAAATTGATACCCTATCAACGCAGATATGGAATTACTACCCCCAGCATTCCAATTTACAAAGGTGACCTCATTTAAGTCTACAGTAAACTTGTTCTTTTGAATCCATTCCGGACCTTTTTCTTTTTCCTCTTTATTCTTTAAATATAATGAATCTGGTTGGGCGATAGAGAGATTGAATAGGAAGCAAAATAAAATAAAAAAAATATTCTTCATAATAGGGCTATGAATCTTTTGTCTGCCAAAACAGAAATTTAACGCTTAATTAAAATGATCGATTTTACCAAAACCGTAGCATTTGCTGAGGAAAATTTGGATTTAGTAACTAAACTCCCCAAACTCACTTTTTATTGTGAGCTTTTTGATTTT
>Ga0307414_10001266_pt1 | contig 13028 bp, 13 predicted proteins | sample DK1Ometagenome_FD_203804 | JGI IMG/M metagenome (GOLD analysis project Ga0307414, IMG submission 203804) | Maize rhizosphere microbial communities from greenhouse at UC Davis, California, United States - DK15-O-3 | ecosystem: Host-associated > Plants > Roots > Rhizosphere > Soil | place: USA... | reverse complement strand
ACAAAAAGCCTTTTTTATTCTTGAATTTTTTGTAACTGAAATCGGGATGCAAAAATATAACTTTTTTACATCCCAACAAAGTTTTAATATACTGTATTTTAGGCTATTCTTTACCTTCTTTTAAAAGTGAATGCAAGATAGATTGAAGTATGGATAATAAGATACTAAATAGGATGGCTATCCATATACTACTCACGGAAAAACCATCAACTAGCCTATCTACCAACAGAATAATTAATGCATTTATTATAAGCAAGAATAAACCCAAGGTAACAATGGTTATTGGCAATGTGAAAATAACCAAAATTGGTTTTACCAATAAATTTAAGACTGATAACACAATGGCTACCATAATGGCCGTGACAAATTTATCTCCCGATAATTCTACACCGGGCAAAAAATAAGCCAATATAAATACCGCCAAGGCATTTAATAAGAGTTTTATAATTAGATTCATTTTTAATGTATTTTGACTAAAAGTACAAAATTATTTATTTAATGAATTTAATTACGGCATCAAAAAAGTCTTCTGGATTTTCGGCATGTAACCAATGGCCTGCATTTGAAATAGTTACTATTTTAACATTTGGAAAATGATTTTGAATGATGCTTTCATCTTCATCACCAATATATTCTGACCTGTCTCCTTTTAAAAAAAGGGTTCCTTTTTCAAATCTGGCTTGGCTTGGCAGTGGCTCACCAATTTCTGAAACTTCTTCCTTTAAAACCTCTAAATTCATTCTTAAAGCCAGTTTGCCTTTTTCAATCCAATAAAGATTTTTTAGTAAAAATTGTCGGGTTCCTAAATCGGATACATAATTACCAAGTATCTCCTCAGCTTCTCCTCTACTTTTAATAATGTCAAAATTTAAGGCACTTAAACCTTTTAAAATACTATCATGGTGTACTGGATAAAAACGTGGGGAAATATCAGCCACTAACAATTTTGAAACCCTAGTTGGATATTTTGTCGCAAACAACATAGCCGTTTTTCCGCCCATGGAATGACCCAATAAAATAATGTCATTCAAACTATTTGATTCACAATATATTTTTAAATCTTCTACTAAAACATCGTAATTGAATTCATTACTATGAAAACTTTGTCCATGATTTCTTTGATCTATTAAATGCACCTGAAATCCATTTTCACTTAGTTTTAGCCCAATAGTTTTCCAATTATCACTCATTCCCAAAAATCCATGAAGAATAATAATGGGTTTTCCTTCGCCTAATATATTTGAATGTAAAAGCATTTTTTGATTACGGTTTTTGATTTATTTCAACCTATGAAGATACATTTGAATAACATTCTCAATACCTAAATATAAGCTCTCTGCTATTAATGCGTGACCGATGGAAACCTCCAATAAACTAGGAATATGGTCTTTAAAAAATTTAATGTTTTCAAGAGACAAATCATGTCCTGCATTAATTCCCAAACCTAATTTATAGGCTAATTCGGCACTTTCAGCAAAAGGTTTTACAGCATTTTTATTGCCCAAACCGTATTGATGTGCGAAGCTTTCGGTATATAATTCAATTCTATCAGTTCCAGTATTTTTTGCGCCTTCAATTTGCTTCAAAACAGGATCCACAAAAATAGATGTTCTAATTCCATTCATTTGAAATTCTTTAATAACATCAACTAAAAAAGCTTTATGCTTAATAGTATCCCAACCAGCGTTGGATGTTATGGCATCCTCGGCATCTGGAACCAACGTTACTTGTGTTGGCTTCACTTCTAAAACCAATTTCATGAACGAATCTACTGGATTGCCTTCAATATTATACTCAGTATAAACAACAGGTTTTAAATCTCTGGCATCTTGGTATCTAATATGTCGCTCATCTGGTCTTGGGTGTATGGTAACACCTTCTGCACCAAATCGCTGTACATCTTTTGCAAACTGTACTACATTGGGTACATTACCACCTCTAGAGTTTCTTAATGTAGCTATCTTGTTAATATTTACACTTAACTTTGTCATGAATCCGTTTTAAAACGCAAAAATACAAAGTAGAACAGGCATACATACTTTTTTTTTGATTAATTTGCATGCATATAAAACCATTGAAAAAATAAAGTAAACATCTACCGATGAAACTTTCAGAATATATAATTAACGATATTACACCGTTAAACAGTAATAGTAAAATAAGTGATTTGCAATTGTTATTCAATGAACTTACTTATTCCCATATTCCTATTGAAAATGATGACCATATTTACTTGGGTTGTTTTTCAGCAACGGATGCCCATTGTTTTGAAAGCGACAAACCATTAATTGAATTTAGTCATGCTTTTGAGGATTTTTTTGTTAGAAACACCACACTTTGGCTTGATGTATTAGAAGCTTTTGCTAGAAACTCTGCTAATGTGATGCCTGTTTTAGATGACCAAAATAAATACTTAGGTTATTATGAACTCAATGATATTATAAGTTTGTTTGGTGATTCGCCATTCTTCACTGCTCCCGGTGGCATTTTGGTTATAGAAAAAGGGATTAATGATTATTCTTTAAGTGAAATTAGCCAGATAGTAGAATCGAATAACGGAAAAATTTTAGGTGCTTTTGTATCCAGAATAAAAAATGATGTTGTACAAATAACCATTAAAATTGGTAATGTTGGCTTAAGTTCTATTATTCAAACATTTAGGCGCTACAGTTACAATGTTGTATCTGGACATGAAGAAGATAGTTATATTGAGAGTCTTAAAGAACGCTCTGATTATTTAAATAAATACTTAAATATATAGTGATGAAGGTTGCCATTTTTGGAAGATTTTACAATAAAACCACGTCTAGTTCTGTTGAAACATTATTTAATTATTTATTAAAAAAAGATGTTGATGCTTATATAGAAACTGAATTCTATAATATTATAAAAGCCGCCGCTCCAAATAACAATTATACAAATTTTAAAATATTTAGTGATTTAGATAAATCCTTTGATTTACTTGTTAGCGTTGGTGGCGACGGCACTATTTTAAGAGCTATAACATTTGTTAAGGATATTGATATTCCCATTATTGGAATTAACACGGGTCGGTTAGGTTTTTTAGCAACTATTCAAGTTGACGGCATAGAAAGTGCCATTCAAGATATCATTGATGGGAAATATACCATTTCAGAACGCACATTGTTATCCGTTGAAACCGTTCCAGAAAACAAAGATATTACTTCGCTCAACTTTGCATTGAATGAAATAGCCATTAACAGAAAAAACACTACCTCGATGATTTCGGTTGAAACCTATTTAAATGGCGAATACTTAACATCGTATTGGAGTGATGGGCTAATAGTATCTTCACCTACTGGCTCCACAGGTTATTCCTTAAGTTGTGGCGGCCCTGTAATAACTCCCGACACCAATAGCTTTGTTTTAACACCCATTGCACCACATAATTTAAGTGCGCGTCCTTTAGTAATTCCAGATTCCACAGAAATTCACCTTAAAGTTACGGGAAGGGAAGACAATCATTTAATATCATTGGATTCTAGAATCGCCACTTTAGATAACAATACTCTTATAAAGATTAAAAAAGCACCATTTAAAATAAAAATGATTGATCTATTAAATGAAAGCTTTTTGGATACGCTTCGAAAAAAACTTCTTTGGGGAGAAGATACACGCAATTAAACAATAAATTTTAGTAAATGTTGTTTTAAACCCATACAAATCAACTCAAATTGCTTTGGGCTAATCTTATTTATTATATTTGCAAACTTTTAAATTATTATGAGGTATATAACCATAATTATTATAAGCATTTTAACCATTCAATATAGTCATTCTCAAATCAATGAGCTTGGTGTGTTTGTGGGCGGTAGTAATTTTATTGGAGATGTTGGCGCAACAAATTACATATCACCTAACAAATTGGCTTTAGGCGCGGTTTATAGATGGAACAGGAGCACTAGACATTCATACAGAGCATCATTGATTTATACTGAGTTAGAAGCTGACGATTTAAAGTCAGACGATCCAAGACGCACACAAAGAGGCTATAGTTTTACCAACAAAATTATGGAAGCTTCAATTGGTATGGAGCTCACTTTTTTTGATTTCGATTTGCATTCAGAAAGAAAAATGGCTACTCCATATTTATATTCCGGAATAACAGCTACAAATTATGATGATTTTTATTTTCTGAATACGCAAACATCTGAAAAAAATTTAAGATGGACGTTGGGCATTCCCATGGCAATCGGCTTTAAAACCACATTTATTGATAATTTTGTTTTTAGTATTGAAGTGGGTGCTCGTTACACATTCACCGATGGCATTGACGGAAGCTATCCTAAGGACACAAACAATCAATCAAATAGATTCGGAAATATTAATAATAACGATTGGTATGTCTTTTCCGGTGTTATATTAACTTATACCTTTGGACAAAATCCCTGTTATTGTATAGACTAAAAATGAATCAACTAGAAAGCATACAAACCAAAAGATTACCGAAGCACGTTGCCATTATTATGGATGGAAACGGGCGTTGGGCAAAACAACAAGGTATGATGCGTACTTTTGGTCATGAAAATGGTGCTAAAGCCGTTAGGGAAGTTGTTGAAGGCAGTGCTGAAATTGGTATTGAAAACTTAACTCTTTATGCGTTTTCTACAGAAAATTGGAAACGTCCAAAATATGAAATCGACACACTTATGAAACTGTTGATATCGTCCTTAAGAAAGGAAATAAAAACACTTCATGAAAACAACATTAAACTATCCGCAATAGGCACGTTAGATACGCTTCCTGCTAAAGTACACAAAGAATTATTGGAGGTTATTGAAAAAACCAAAAACAACAGCAGAATGACTTTAACCATTGCTTTAAGCTATGGTTCACGCGAAGAATTAATACATACCATAAAGGAAATTAGTATTAAAGTTAAAAATAATATAATTTCGCCAGAAAAAATTGATGAATCAATTATAAATGAGCATCTTTACACGCGAAATTTACCAGATGTAGATTTACTTATTAGAACTAGCGGAGAGCAACGTATAAGTAACTTTTTACTATGGCAAATAGCTTATGCCGAACTGTATTTTACTGAGATACTTTGGCCCGATTTTACTAAGCAACATTTGCATGAAGCTATTATTGAATATCAAAAAAGAGAAAGACGATTTGGGAAAACTAGTGAACAACTTGGCTAATAAATTACTTATAAAAAAATATATAAAGTACTGCATCGCAGTATATATAATTGCAATCAGTTTTAATGTAACTGCTCAAGACAGACCTTACGATAGTAGTAAAAAATATACCCTAGGAGGTATTTCGATTTCTGGTAATACCACATTTAACGAACAAACTATTGTGGCATATTCCAGATTAAGCAAGGGACAAGAAATTAATATTCCCGGAGAAGAAACTAGCTCGGCAATTAAAAGGCTTTGGGACTCTAAACTTTTTAGCGATGTAGATATATATATGACCAAAATTGAAGGCAATGTCGCTTATTTAGAAATTCGCCTATCAGACTTACCGCAACTAAACGAAGTTAAAATAAACGGTATAAAAAAAGGAAAAGTAGAAGCCGTTATAAAGGAAAATAAATTAGAAAAAGGCACTAAAGTCACCGAAAATCTTAAAGCAACAACAAAAAATTATCTTACCAAAAAATATCAAAAAGAAGGTTTTTATAATACTAAAGTCAATATAAACACTATCGAAGTTAAGGACTCCCTTCAAATTTCCCGTGTTAATATGGTTGTTAATATAGATAAAGGAAAAAAAGTAAAAATAAAGGATATCGATATTATAGGGAATGAAGTTCTAAGTGATAAAAAACTTAGAAAAAGCATGAAAAAAACCAAACAAATCAGTCCTGTACGCTTCTTAAAGCGTTCTAAATATGTTGAAGCAGATTACAAAGAAGATTTAACCAAACTCATTGATGCTTATAAAGAGAATGGCTATAGAGACGCACGTATCTTATCTGACAGCCTCATTGTAAATAACGACAAAACCATCTCTCTTAATATTAATGTAGAGGAAGGCGAACAATATAAATTTGGAGATATTACATTTATTGGCAATACCGTATATACTAACCAACAATTAAGTAGACTTTTACGAATTAATAAGGGAGATACTTATAATGGAGTGCTTTTACAGGAAAGAATTGCAGATGAAAGTCCTGATGCTGATGACATAACTAATGCTTACCAAAACTATGGTTATCTATTTTCAAAAATAGATCCTGTTGAAGTAAGTGCAGACAACAATGTTATTGATTTGGAGATAAGAATTGTTGAAGGGAAACCTGCATATTTTAATAATGTATCCGTAGTTGGTAATGACAAAACCAATGATCATGTAATTTACAGGATGTTACGTACACTTCCAGGGCAATTATACAGTAAAGCCGATGTAGTACGCACCGTAAGGGAACTAGGTCAATTAGGCTTTTTTGATGCCCAAGAAATTAAGCCAGATTTCCAAAATGTAAATCCGCTAGAAGGTACTATAGACATGGAATATTCCGTTAAAGAAACTGGGTCAAGTCAAATTGAATTGCAAGGTGGTTATGGTGGAGGTGGTTTTATTGGTACTCTTGGCCTATCGTTCAATAATTTTTCTATAAAAAATATTTTCAATAAAGATGCTTACAAGCCAGTCCCTATGGGTGATGGGCAAAAATTAGCATTACGTTTACAAGCAAGTCAATTTTTTCAAACCTATAGTTTTTCGTTTTCTGAACCTTGGTTAGGCGGTAAAAGACCCGTTCAATTTTCCACATCACTATCTCAAACAAAACAATTTCAGTACAATTATCAAACGAGAAGGGCCGACAAAAACCAAAGCTTTAACATTACTGGTATTTCTGTTGGTTTAGCAAGACGTTTATCTGTGCCCGATGATTATTTTACATTATCTCAAGCACTTAGTTTTCAAATATATGACTTGAATAACTATAATACGGGACTATTTACCTTTGGTAATGGTAGTTCAAAAAACCTGGCTTACACTATTGGTTTAAGTAGAGATGACACCAGTATAGACCCTATTTATCCTGTAGGTGGTTCTCGTTTTAGTTTAACAGGAAAATTTTCAATTCCTTATTCTTTATTTAATAATGTTGATTATTCAGCTTTAAAACAAGAACGTGACAATGCTGAAATTATTAGAGATAACACTACAAATCCCGAAGTTGATAGACAAACTGCTTCAGATAGAATTGGGGAAATTGATCAAGAGCGTTACAAATGGTTGGAGTTTTATAAAGTAAACTTTAAAGGTGAATGGTTTACTCAAATCACTAAAGATTTAGTATTAAAACCAAGTGTGGAATTTGGGTTTTTAGGAGCTTATAATAATGATAGAGGCGTCATTCCTTTTGAGCGTTTCTTTTTAGGTGGTGACGGGATGGCCAATTTTGCGATGGACGGTAGAGAAACTATTCAGCTAAGAGGATATCCAAACCAATCCATACGGCCTTTGGATAGAGAGGGCAATCCCATGGATGATGGCGCAACAATTTATAATAAATTTTCATTAGAATTACGTTATCCAATAACATTAAAAGCATCTGCTAAAATTTATGCCTTAGCTTTTATGGAAGGGGGCTCTGCTTATAATAGCTTTAGAGATTATAATCCTTTTAACTTATACCGCTCTGCTGGTTTGGGGGTTCGTATTTTTATGCCTGCTTTTGGTTTATTGGGAATAGATTTTGGGCACGGTTTCGATCCTTTATTTGGAGAAACCGGCAGTCATGGATGGGAAACTCACTTTATCATTGGGCAACAATTTTAAAAAGAAATTTTTTTGGCACGATATTTTCTATTATCAATTTAATTATTTGAACCTAGAATTGAAATTTTTAAGATTTAATTTCGTTAATTTTGAAAATACAATTCAAAAAGGTACAGATTTTAAATAAAAAATCATTTGTCTTTTTAGAATTTATCAATAATAAAAATATTAAAACAGATGAAACGTAACGTTCTTTTTTTATTGACATTGGTTCTCATGTGTAGCTTCAATTCCCATGCCCAAAAAGTTGTAAGAATTGGATATATTGATACAGAATATATTTTAGAGAATGTTCCTGAATATCAAGAAGCTATGACTCAGCTTGATAATAAAGCTCAAGATTGGAAAAATGAAATTCAAACCAAGCTTCTGGCTATAGAACAAAAACGGAAAGATTTAAGCAACGAAAAAGCTTTGTTAACAAAGGAACTCATTGATGAACGCGAAGAAGATATTGCTTTTGAAGAAAATCAAATATTAGATTATCAACAAAAGCGGTTTGGCCCCAACGGGGATTTAATGATTCAAAAAAAACAATTGATGCAACCCATTCAAGATCAAGTTTTTTCAGCAGTTCAGGATTTAGCCGCTAGCAGAAAATACGATTTTATTTTTGATAAATCATCGGATGCCGTAATGCTATATTCAGCAAAACAATATGATTTAAGTGAACAAGTTTTAAGAAGCATCACTAGAGCATCAAAACGAACTCAGGCAGAAACCAAAGCAGAACTTAGAGCTGCTGAAGATGAAGAATTGATTCCTGAAATAAATGAAGAACTTGAGGCCCGCGAAAAAGCACTAGAAGAGAAGAAAGTTGAACGAGAAAGTGCCATTGAAAAACGCAGACAAGAAATTTTAGAAGCTCGTGACGCCAGGGAAAAAGAAGCAGAAGCTAAACGTCAACAGATTTTAGAAGAACGAGAAAAAGCTAAACAAGAAAAATTAAATGCGAGAAACAATACCGCAACAAGTTCAGAAAGTGAAACTGAAACAAACACTTCTACCCAAACAAAACAGGTAGAAACCAAAACAAGAGAACAGCTTATTGAAGAAAATAGGTTGAAAAAATTAGCAGAACGAGAAGCCAGACAAAAAGAGCTGGAAGCTAAAAAGAAACAAATTTTAGAAGACCGTCAAAAAATTCAAGACAGTATAGATAGTAATTAAAATAATTTAAACATTAAATAATAACAATTAAAATGAAACAATTAAAAACCCTATTATTAGCAACCGTATTATGCATTGGAACCTTAAGTTTTACACAGGCCCAAAGTAAAATTGCACATATAAATACACAAGAATTAATTTCTGCCATGCCTGAAATGAAAGCCGCTCAAACAGAACTTGAAGCTCTTTCAAAAACATTTCAAACAACGTTACAAGACTTGGGTACAGAATTACAAAACAAATCTAAGCAATATAATGCTGAAGCACCTACGAAAACTCAAGAAGAGAATGCTAAAAGAGAACAAGAATTAATGACTATGGAGCAAAATGCTCGTGAATATCAAAGCACAGCACAAAAACAATATCAAGAAAAACAAGAAACTTTGCTAAAACCAATAACTGAAAAAGCCAGAGCTGCTATTTTAAAAGTAGGTAAAGCCCAAGGTTACGAGTATGTATTAGATTCATCGGTAGGTGTAGCTATTGTAGCAGAGGGTAAAGATTTACTAAATGACGTAAAAAAAGAATTAGGTATCTAATTTTTTACAAATAAAATTACTAAAGCTGTCTTTTTGCAAGACAGCTTTTTTATTTTTGTTAAACTATGAGTACACAACCTATTGGCATTTTTGATTCTGGTGTTGGGGGCACTTCTATTTGGAAAGAAATTCATAGACTTCTACCAAATGAGAACACCATTTATTTAGCCGATAGTGCCAATGCGCCTTACGGATTAAAAGGAAAAGAAGCCATAACAAACCTGAGTATTAAAAATACCGAATACTTAATCGATAGAGGTTGTAAACTTATTGTAGTAGCTTGTAATACTGCCACAACAAATGCCATTCATGTTTTAAGGGAAACTTATAATATACCTTTTATTGGCATCGAACCTGCCATTAAACCTGCGGCCTTAAATACGCAAACAAAAGCCATAGGTATTCTGGCTACCAAAGGAACGCTTACAAGCGACTTGTTCCATAAAACCACTAATTTATTTGCAAGCAATCTTAAAGTGATAGAACGTATTGGTGAAGGTATTGTAGAGCTTATTGAAAGTGGACAATTAGATTCTGAAAACATGAAAGCTTTGTTGAAAATCTATTTAAAACCCATGATAGATGCCAATATAGATTATTTGGTTTTAGGTTGTACCCACTACCCATATTTAATCCCAATACTTGTTGATTTACTTCCCAAACATGTAAAAATAATAGATTCTGGTGAAGCCGTTGCTAGACAAACCAAAGCTGTTTTAGAAAAAAATAATTTGCTTGATACACGCACAACGCATACTATGAATCAGTTTTTTACTAACGGAAATCTTATTGTAATGCAATCGCTCTTAGATTCTAAATTTAAAGTTGAGTATTTAGATTTTTAAAATCTAAAAATATATTTCAACTTGGTAATGCTCTTATTATGAGATTCCGAAACAAGTTCGGAATGACAAACAATTACTCCTTAAACCAACTTGAATATTTAATATAATTATTGGCGATGCGGTCTATTTCCCCAGAAATAAGTTCTTTACTAATATCTTTCACTTTTTTTGCTGGAACTCCTGCATAAATACTTCCAGCTTCTACACGAGTGTTTTTTGTAACAACTGCCCCAGCCGCGATAATACTATTACTTTCTACAACACAATCGTCCATAATAATACTACCCATACCTACCAAAACATTATCATGAATGGTACAACCGTGTACAATAGCATTGTGACCGATAGACACGTTATTTCCAATAGTCGTTGGCGACGTTTGATAAGTTGCGTGAATAACGGCTCCGTCTTGAACATTTACTTTACTCCCCATTATAATAAAGTGAACATCACCACGAATGACGGCGTTAAACCAAACACTGCATTGTGTTCCCATAACCACATCGCCAACAATAGTGGCATTTTCGGCTATGTAACAATCTTCTGGTATTTGAGGGGATTTTCCGTTTATTGGTTTTATAATTGGCATTTTGAATTCCTTTGAAAAAGGAATTTTATGATAGAATCAAAAAAATCCTTTTTATGTTAATACTTTTATTTAATAGATTCCTGCTTTCGCAGGAATGACAATACTATTTAAAATAGTCTAATAACTCTGATTTTTTAGAAGCCGAAACCATGATTTCCTTTCCATTACTCAGCACCACGCTTCCGCCTTTTCCTTTTAAATATTTAACCACCTCATTCACATTGATTAAATACGATTTATGTACACGTGCAAAATTACCACCATTTAAGGCATCTTCAAAATATTTAAGTGTTTTGCTTACCAATTTCTTTTTGTTGTTGTTCAAATAAATCTCAGTGTAATTATCGTCTGCTTTACAATATAAAATATCAGCTGTATTAATAACTTCAAACCCATCTTGAACCGGAATGGTAATTTTACCATGTACAGCATTTGTTCTGGGAATTAATACGTGGTCTTGAAGGGCATTTTCTTTGGTTTTAATTTCGGAAACATAATCAACCGCTTTAATAAGTTCGTCAATAGAGATAGGTTTCATCAAATAATAAGAAGCATGGGCATTCAATGCTTCCATAGCATAATGATTGTAGGCAGTAACAAATACCGTTTCAAAGTTAATATCTTCAAGCTTATCCAATAAATCGAAGGCATTGCCATAAGGCATTTCAACATCCAGAAACACCAAGTCTAAATCATGATCATTAATTAAAATAAGCGCTTCACTAATATTGGCAGCTTCACCCAAAACGGAAACATTGGGGCAGTATTTTTTTAGATAATTTTTTAGAATATCCCTACTGGTTTCTTCATCTTCTACTATGATGGCGTTTAGTTTCATGTTTAATCCTTTTTAAGCGTTACAACAACTTTAGTTCCCGTGTCTTCTTCATCTTGGAAATCTTCAATAAAAACATCGACTTTATCTTTATACATGGCGTTTAAAATAGAAACACGTTTTTTGATATTTCCCATGCCTTTTGAATTTTGTTTCTGCTGATTTTGGGTTTTTAAAGCTTTCGATTGTTCCCTCCCTATACCATTATCTGCAATAGTAATGGTGATTTCATCATTTTTGGTTTGTGCGATTGAAATAGACAAATGTCCTTTTTCTTTTTTATAACGCAAGCCGTGCCAAACTGCATTTTCAATGTACGGCTGCAATAACATAGGCGGAATTACAAAATCTTCAATGGTGATATTTTTGTCTACATCAATCGTGTAATCGAACTTATCCTTAAATCTAAAATGCTCCAACTTGGTATATAATTCCAAAAGCTCAATTTCTTTTTTCAGCGGAATAAAATCTTCTTCACTGTTCTCTAAAACGGCTCGCATCAACAATGAAAAATCTGAAAGGTATTTGTTAGCAGTGCGCTCATCATTTGATGCTATAAAGCTATTCACTGAATTTAACGCATTGAAAATAAAATGTGGATTCATTTGGCTCCTCAACGTTTTTAAAGCGAGTAAATTATTTGCCAACCGTTGTTGCTTAATGTATTTAAACATTAAAAAAGCCATTAGCAATAACAATAAAACGCCACCAATAAGCGAGTAAATAACAAGCTGTTGCCGTTTTGTTTGTTCGGTTGTGAGTTGGTATTTACTTTCAGAAAGTTCCCTGTCGCTTTCCAAACTTACAATCCTATTTTGTTTTGCTGCCAATTCTTTGCTAAAACGAGCTGATTGTGAAATTTCCTGTTCTTTTTTAATATAAACCTTGTCTACCAAATCTACATATTCTTGATAAACGCTCAATGCTTTTTTATAATCACCGGCATCTCTATACACATCAGAAAGTCTTCTAGTAGCATCTTTTTGCACAATGAGATCTTCCTTTTTATCAGCCTCAGCAATACTTTTTTCCAGAAAAGGAATCGCATTTTGGTAATCGCCCTGAAAGGCATAAGCACTACCAATTTTATAGTTTTGTTTTTGCGGTGTTAAAGCACTTTCGTTATCTATAATATTTTCCTTTTTTTCACCTACTTTTTCAATGTCATTTAAGGCTTCCTTCCTTAACTGGATTTCACTGGAATAATTACTAATGTTATTTTGGAAGTCGGCCACCTTCACTTTTTCTTCGGCCGCTCTTTTCTTATTTTCCGT
>Ga0307414_10001264_pt1 | contig 13051 bp, 15 predicted proteins | sample DK1Ometagenome_FD_203804 | JGI IMG/M metagenome (GOLD analysis project Ga0307414, IMG submission 203804) | Maize rhizosphere microbial communities from greenhouse at UC Davis, California, United States - DK15-O-3 | ecosystem: Host-associated > Plants > Roots > Rhizosphere > Soil | place: USA... | reverse complement strand
AAAAGTACACTGGCTACATTCGGAATCCGGGGCAATCTGCAAACCGGCATGAATATGCTGGATAATCTCGCAGAAAACCTTCCTAAGTCAACTTACGAACCTTTTTACGAAGAAGTTATCTTTTACTATGTGTTTGTATTGAATGATATCGCTCATAGTCCGAGTGCTTACCAGAAAACGATGAAATATACCGGTCGAATTGCAGATAGCAGTTTGTTAAAAGCATACCTAAAAGCTTCAGTTTGTGCAAAGACCGGACATAACGCAGAAGCCATTCAGATTTTATTAAACAGACCTTCCGGAAGTTATTATGAATCCTTTCCTTATCTGGACCTTTTACTGGGGAAAGCAATGCTTAATAAATTGGATTACTCAGGAGCTACTTATTTTAGTCGGTTTTTGCAGCATAATAAGGGCGTAAATTACATTAAAGATGCAAATCTGTACTTAGCCTGGGCTTCCTTGTTAAAAGGCGATACGGGGGCTTATTCTGCGTTTATAACTAAAGTGAAAACTACGGGCTATACTTATCAGGAAAAAGATAAGCAGGCTTTAAACGAGGCCAATTCTCCTGTGCCTGATGTGTCGCTGTTAAAGGCCCGGCTTTTATTTGATGGAGGTTATTATAGTAAAGGATTGGAAATCTTGTCAGACAAGAAAGAAGCTGATTATGCCACAGGACGGGATAGGACTGAGTATTATTATCGTCTGGGCAGGATTAATGATGAATTGGGAAAGGATGGGGTTGCTTTATCCAATTATCAGCTTGCCATAAATGAAGGAAAAATGTTGAAATATTATTTTGCTGCAAACTCTGCTTTACAAATGGGAAAGGTTTATGAACGACAGAAAAATTATTCCAAAGCTAAAGCGAGTTTCAATACAGCCATTCAAATGAAAAATCACGAGTATGAAAGCAGTATTGAGACTCAGGCTAAAGCAGGATTAAATCGTATAAAATAGTTAATTACCCTTTTTTTCATTTTTATTCAGGCTCGCATCTGCAGCTATGGCGCCTACTGCAAGCGCACCAATTCCAACGCCGGTCATTGCCTTGCCATATCCTGTTGTTTCCGAATAGTAGAAAATATTACCAGGCTTATGCTCCAGCGCGGTCATTACTTTGGGATTTGTGCCTGTTTTAATTAGACCAGAAATATAGAAATCCTGGCGTAAAGAGAAATTATGCTGGTCATTTCCCTTTTGCGTGTAAAGCGTTAAATAGCTTTTGAAATTCAATGGGCTGTTTTGTGAATTAAAGCTTGCCTCTTTCCCCCATACTCCCGGCCGTCCGGTCAGTGAAATATAAGAACGCTGGTATGAGGTATCTGAAATGGCTTTATAATCGATTTGAGCTAATTTTAGTGGAATCTTTGTAATGCGGGATTTTGGAGGAATAAAGCTAATTTCTTCTGGTAAGGTTGCGGATCCCGAGATTTTCGCATCATATTCAGTCGTCTCCAGGCCATTAATATGTTCAGGACCTTCCAGTGAGCTTCCAGACAATTTAGCATTAAACGTCAGTTGTTTTCCTGAATAGCTGGTTGCCCTATCCCCTTTTATCAAGGCCGATTTTTGCCAGTTAACGTATAGGGGTTCATTAAGTTTGTTGTAAAGCTCAATGCTGATTGGGGCATCAACACCATGAAAATTGTAAGTGATAGAAAGGGTGTCATTCTCAAACTTGAACTCTCCTGTAGCCTCATTTTTGAGGACGTTTGAACTTTCTAAGGTGCTGACATAGTATCTGGAGCAAGAGCTTAGCGATACTATTGCAATTAAAACTGGAAATATTTTTCTCATAGCGTCATTGATTTGATTTGTGTGCTAATCAAATTTAATGAAAAAGGAGGATGTTTCCGGGTTTATCTAAAAATTATTTGCGTTAAAAGCGGTATACAAAAGCGTTGATGTGCATTCCTGCGCCAACTGATGCAAATACAGCATAATCTCCTTTATTAATCTGATATCCGTTTACATTTCCCTTCCAAACCAGGTCAAGTAAGGTCGGCACGGTTGCCACAGAGCTGTTTCCAAGCCAGCAAATAGACATTGGTACCAGATTGTCAGGAACTGCGTCTATATCGTATAATTTGAAAAGGCGCTTCATGATGGCATGGTCCATTTTACCATTTGCCTGGTGAATGAAGACGATTTTGATGTCTTTTATATCTATTTCTGCTTTATCAATTGCTTTTTTGACAACTTGGGGAACGTTGGTAACGGCAAATTCATAGAGTTTACGTCCATTCATTTTTAGGTACATATTGCCGTTGGTTTCCGCAGGATTATTGCTTTTTCCCATTGTTAGCAATGACCCAAAATTAACCGCATAAGTTTGCGTTTTATGGGCAATGATTCCCAAGTCTTCTTCTGAGGATTTGGCTTCAAAAATCACTGCAGCGGCGCCATCTGAAAAGATCATGGTATCTCTGTCGTGAGCATCTGTGATTCTTGAAAGCGTTTCGGCTCCAATAACCATTACCCTTGAGGCGTCTCCGCTTTGAATCAGATAATTGGCCTGAATGGCTCCTTGTACCCAGCCAGGACATCCAAATATCAGATCGTAAGCCACACAATCCGGATTTTCAATCTGAAGTATTTGTTTTACTTTAGCAGCAAGGGCAGGCAGGATATCCATCCTATTACTACCGAGTTTGACATCTCCAAAATTGTGGCAAAATATAATGTGATCGAGGCTTTCTTTGTCTATTCCTGCATGATCAACCGCGCGTTGTGCAGCAATAACTGCCATGTCGGTACTGGTTAGATGATCATCAATATACCTTCTTTCTTTGATCTCTGTGATCTCCGTAAATTTATGGATGATTTCTTGAATGTCCTTGTCAAGGGCGACTCCGTTATCGTAAAATGTAGAGTTTAAAAAGGCGTCACCTGAGATGATATTTTCTGGAATATAACTGCCAGTACCTATAATAACTGAATGTATGTTTCTTTTTTCGCCCATTTTGAACCGTATACTGATTTGGTGTACAGTATAAAATTAGGATTAATTAATTGAAAAATAAAACGATTAAGAAAAATCGTCGATTAAAAATACAAATAATTCTTTAGGTCCATGCGCGCCGAGTACCAATGTTTTTTCAATATCAGCGGTTCTGCTTGGTCCTGTGATCGTACTGATCATGGAAGGAAGTTGATCTCCGTATTTGTTTTTAATGAGTTTAAAAGCATCCTTTAGGTCGAGGACGAGCTGTCCTGTTCTCGCAATTACGATGTGGTGATGTGGGAAGATACTGAGTCTTCTTCCGGCTGCATTTTCGTTAGAAACCATTATGGAACCATTGCGGGCGATCAAAGCTTCGCAAAGGGTGATTCCTACTTCTGCCAGTTCAAAGTCCTTGTCTGTCTGATAAAAAGGAAATTCGTACTCAGATAAGAGCCGTTGTAATTCTGGCTCCCAGCAATAGATTTTTCTCCAGTTGAATTTTTCTGCCAGTTGTAATATGTTTTCGATGAATTCCAGCCCATTTTCGCAGTAAATAAAATTACCCGAAACTGCGGTCAGTTCTTCCGCGAACATAATTTCCGGCATTTCATCGCTTTTTGGATATAGCGGGGTGTCTTCCAGATTCGGATAGGGATTGTCGCGCTTTTCTAAAAGGGCTTTCCTTATCTTTTTTAGCATTAATTCCTTAGAAGATCTGTTTTCTTGCATAAAAAAAAGGATGAGCAGTCCACCTATAGATAAGTGGACTGCTCATCGAAAATGAGTTTAAGATTCTGTTTGTGCAGGGCTGGTTGGAGCAGCAATATCAGTTGCTTCGCCAATACCGTTATGTAATAACCCTTCAGCTGCAGGCTTTTGATCACCGGTTCCATTTACAAACTCGTCGTAAGTGGTGCGGTTATCGAAAGGACGTTTGCCTAAAATCTCTTCCAGATCGGCCTGGAATAAGATCTCTTTTTCCAATAGTTTCTGAGCTAATTTCTCTAAACCATCTCTTTTATCAGTTAGGAGTTGTTTCGTTCTGATGTAAACTTCTTCTACCAGTTTACGAACTTCTATATCAATCAATTCTGATGTTTTTTCAGAATAAGGCTTGTTGAAATTATATTCATTCTGAGGATCATGGAAAGATACATTACCAATGGTACTGTTCATTCCATAAATCGTGATCATGGCATAAGAAAGCTTGGTAATGCGCTCTAAATCATTTTGAGCACCAGTCGAGATCTTGCCAAAAACGATATCTTCCGCAACTCTTCCGCCCATTGTCATACACATGCCGTCTGTTAACTGCTCTGTAGTGTATAAGAATTGTTCTTTAGGAAGGTACTGAGCGTATCCCAATGCAGCAACGCCACGAGGAACAATGGACACTTTTACCAAAGGATCTGCATGTTCAAGGAACCAGCCTGCGATGGCATGGCCAGCTTCATGGTAGGCAACTATTCTTTTCTCTTCGGGAGAGATGATTTTATTTTTCTTTTCTAATCCACCGATCACACGGTCAATTGCATCCTGGAAGTCCTGCATATCTACAGACTCCTTATTGCGTCTGGCAGCAATTAAAGCCGCTTCGTTACAAACGTTAGCTATTTCGGCACCGGCGAATCCGGGAGTTTGTGCAGACAGCTTTTTGGCGTCTACTACTTCATCCGTTTTGATTGGTTTCAAATGGACCTTGAAGATCTGTTCACGACCTACCAGGTCTGGCTTGTCGATAGAGATCTGTCTGTCAAAACGACCAGGTCTAAGTAATGCCGAGTCCAATACATCAGGACGGTTTGTTGCCGCAAGAATGATAATTCCTGAATCGGTACCAAATCCATCCATCTCCACCAATAGCTGATTCAAGGTGTTTTCGCGCTCATCATTTCCACCCATCATGCTGTTTTTTCCTCTGGCACGGCCAATGGCATCCACCTCATCGATAAAGATGATACATGGCGCTTTATCTTTGGCTTGTTTAAACAAATCACGTACACGTGATGCACCTACCCCAACAAACATCTCTACAAAGTCTGAACCGGATAAAGAGAAGAAAGGAACCTGAGCTTCACCGGCAACAGCTTTTGCCAATAAGGTTTTACCTGTACCTGGTGAACCGACCAATAATGCTCCTTTAGGGATTTTACCTCCCAGATTGGTGTATTTTTTAGGGTTTTTAAGGAAATCGACAATTTCCATTACCTCTTGCTTGGCTTCTTCGAGTCCTGCAACATCATTAAAGGTCACATTTACCTGACTCTCTTTATCAAAAAGCGTTGCTTTAGATTTTCCAATATTGAAGATCTGGCCACCACCACCACCGGCGCCACCACCCATACGGCGCATGATGAAGATCCAGAATCCGATAAATAGCAATACCGGGATAATTACGGTAAAGAACCAGGAGTTGAATGTACTTTGTCTGGTTTCTTTTTCTGCAAGAATCTGTTGATCCGGAGGCAGATTTTTCTGGGACTCCCTCAATTGAGTATCTAAGGCATCCATGGAACCCGAAGTGAAATATACGGCAGGCCCGTTAGCAGTACCAAAGTTATTCTTGCTGATGTATTTTTTGTATTTCTCTGTGTTGAGTCTGTCTTTTTTAATATAGACCTCTACCTTTACCAGATCCTCATGCTTATAGGCGACCAGTTTTTCAACATCACCAGGTAAAAGCATTTGAGTTTCGAAAGTACGGTAAGTGACGTCTTTAGTCGTATCGGCGCTAAATAAGAATTGCAATAAGATCAACCCTAAAATAATAGCCGCATAAACCCAAAAGATATTGAATTTAGATCCTTTTTGAGGTTTCTTTGGGATATTCGGGATTCTCTTAATTAATTTAGGCTTTGTATTTGGGTTCTCTTTCATCTTGAGTCAAAAATGTTTTGTGTAAATGATTAGGCGCTTTTATAGCTTGTCGACTGGGCATCTCCCCATAGGTCTTCAATTCCATAAAAGTCTCGCTTTTCAGTTTTAAATATGTGAACTACAATATCGAAATAATCCAGGATGATCCACTCTGCGCTTTCGAGCCCTTCTTTTCTCCATGGATTGGTTTGGGTGCTTTTATAGATTTCATCTTCTACACTATCGGCAATAGCCTTTACCTGTGTAGCCGAATCTGCGTTGCAGATGATAAAGAAATCAGAAACAGAACTGTTAAGTTCCCTTAGGTCTAAACGCACAATATCATTTCCTTTTTTTTCCTGTATGCCATGAACGGCTATCTCTGAGAGGTATGTAGAAAGGTTTACAATTTTCTTTTTTACCATTAAAATGTTTTAGTTTTGATAAACAAATATACAATCAACACTTGCAAAATAACACTTTTTCAACATTATTTGTTGGTCAAAATCTTATCAAATTATTAGAGGTTGATTCTACCAATAACTTTTTAAAAGTGTTGGTGTCAAATTCCGAGCCATTAACCGAAGGAACTGTTATTATGGCAGATAAACAATTCGCAGGCAGAGGACAGCAGAACAATGTATGGCATGCCGAGCCCGGGTTGAACCTGACTTTTAGCATTTATCTGAAACCATCTTTCTTGTCGGTGGCGAGGCAATTCCTCCTTAATATGGCCGTAAGCATTGGTATTCGAAATGCGCTGGGGCGTTTTGTTAAGAATGGGGCCAGGATCAAATGGCCGAATGATATTTATTACGGGAATCAAAAACTGGGAGGAGTATTGATTGAAAATATCCTGTCGGGATCTACCTACAAGGCGAGTGTTATCGGTATTGGCATCAATGTTAATCAGCTTCACTTTGATCCGAAACAGCTAAAAAGGGCCACTTCCCTGAGAGAAATTTTACAACAGGATGTTAATTTAATTGAGCTATTAGCAGAAATTTGCAGTCATATTGAAAAACAATACCTTCAGCTGAAGGCAGGAAACTATAGCCAATTGATGGAAGACTATGTCAATGGACTGTATAAATTTAACGAGCCCGCGGCGTACCGACAAAATGGCGAGGTTATTGAAGGAAGGATCATTGAAGTTACAGAATCCGGTTTACTGGGTGTCCTGACAAACGGAACGCTGAAGCATTATAATTTTAAAGAAATAGAGTTTTTAAACAATACACCATGAAAAAAATCAGTCTGATACTGGCATTCGTATTATTTGCGGTAATCGGGGCTTCTGCCCAGATCGAAAAACCCGTAACCTGGTCTTATGCTGCTAAGAAAATAAGTAAAACAGAAGCTGTAGTTTACCTGAAGGCGAATATGGAAGATGGATGGCACATCTATTCCCAGAATTTGAAGCCTGGAGGACCAAATAAAACAGTTTTTTCTTTTGCTTCATCAAAAGATTATAGCCCTGTAGGAAAAACAACAGAGCCTAAAGCAACGACTTATTTTGATGAGAACTTTAAAATGAACGTAAGCTATTTCGGGAATCAGGTAGTCTTTCAACAAAAAGTGAAGTTGAATAAAGCCACAGCGACGGTGAAAGGGACTGTAGAGTTTATGGTATGTAATGATAAGCAATGTTTACCTCCTGATGAGGTTAGCTTTAACATTCCTGTAAAGTAGAAACCAGGCATTTAGCCTGTAAAAGAGCGACAGGGATTTCCTGCCGCTCTTTTTTTATGAGTAATCAATCAAAGAGTTATCGGATAAGCGTAAAAATATCCTGCCGAGGCCTGTATTCGAGGGCTTAAATAAAAAATAATAACTAATTTCACGCCCTTATCATAAAAGCGATTGATCATCTGCAGTAACATTCGATTGAAAAGATTAGAAAATACTGCAGTATCATCACCTTTAAAACAATGTACACACAGATGAAAAAAGGACTTTTAATGTTGGGATTCTTGTTGTTGTTTACAACAGCTTTTTTCTCACATAGCTTTGCGTCAGTGCAAAAGCCGGATTCAGCAGCAACTGAAGAAGAACTGGTTTTTACAGAAGTCGGTTCGGCTCAGGATAGTGCCGCGAACAATATTGTAAAGGACACCGTAAAAAAAGCAACTACAGTTGATAAAACAGTAGAAAAGCAGCAGCCTCTGGCGGCTTCCGAAACATCAGAAAAAGAAAAAACACTTTGGGAAACATTTATTGCCGGTCTTTTAGGTGGGTTTATTGCTTTTTTGATGCCATGTATCTTTCCAATGGTGCCACTAACGGTCAGCTATTTCACTAAGAGAGCAGGTAGCCGACAGAAAGGAATAGGGCAGGCCTTTATTTATGGTATTTCCATCATCGTGATCTATGTGGCTTTCGGCCTTATAATAACAGGTATTTTTGGCTCTGCCAAATTAAATGAACTCAGTGCCAGTGGCTGGTTTAATTTCTTCTTTTTTCTGTTACTGGTCATTTTTGCGATTTCCTTTTTTGGGGCTTTTGAAATCACTTTACCAAGTTCCTTTGTAAATAGAGTCGATCAAAAGGCGGACGACAGCAAGGGGCTTGGTGGCATATTTTTTATGGCGGCTTCTTTGGCTTTGGTCTCTTTCTCCTGCACAGGCCCTATCATTGGGACTTTATTGGTTCAGGCAAGCGCTAAAGGGGAGTTTCTTGCTCCGGCCATCGGGATGTTTGGCTTTGCTTTGGCTTTGGCGCTACCTTTTACCTTATCGGCGATATTTCCTGGCTTTTTAAGTGCAATGCCAAAATCGGGCGGATGGTTAAATAGTGTAAAGGTTTGTTTGGGCTTCCTGGAGCTTGCATTAGCGCTGAAATTTCTCTCCGCTGCCGATCTTGTTTGGCATTGGGAGTGGTTCGACAGGGAAATTTTCCTTGCGCTGTGGATCATTATTTTCATCCTGATGGGGGTTTACATTCTTGGGAAGATTAAATTCTCCCATGATAGTGACGTTCCTTATGTTTCTGTTCCCAGATTGTTTTTTGCGATCCTCTCTCTGTCTTTCGCTGTTTATCTCGTTCCGGGATTATGGGGTGCTCCGGTAAATATTCTTAGTGGAATTGCACCACCCATGAATACTCAGGATTTTATTTTAAACGGTAACGGAGCTTCAGTTTCGGCCAGCCCTTCGGGATTTCCTTCAACGGTAAAGTATAGTGAAACATTAAAACCACCTGTTGGGTTCCATTCCTTCTTCGACCTCGATGAGGGCCTTGCTTACGCTAAGCAGGTAAACAAACCAGTGTTGATTGATTTTACAGGGCATGCCTGTGTAAATTGTCGTAAAATGGAGGATAAGGTCTGGATTGATAAAGAGGTTGGCAGATTGATTAAAGAAGAATATGTGTTGATTCAGCTTTATGTGGATGAACGTAATATAAAAATGCCTAAAGAGAAAGTTCATTATTCAGAAGTACTAAGGACAACCACAGACGACCTGGGAAGATGGAATGGTGATTTTCAGGCAACAAAATATGTGTCAAATTCTCAACCTTTTTACGTATTGGCAGGACACGACCTGAATCCGCTTGTGAAACCACAAGGGGCAATTTTTGATGCAAAGGAATATGCTACATATTTACAAAGTGGTTTAGATAAATTTAAAAATGCTGGAAAACCAAATGAATAAGATTAAAAATATTGGAGTACTAACTTCAGGAGGTGACGCTCCGGGAATGAATGCTGCCATTAGGGCAGTGGTTAGAGCGGGAATCTATTATGATTTACAAGTTACGGGTATATTGAGAGGATATGAAGGCTTGATTCATGGCGATTTCATTGAAATGGACCGAAAATCTGTTGCCAATATTATTCAGCGCGGAGGTACGATCTTAAAAACTGCCAGAAGTGATGCTTTCCGCACAAAGGAAGGTAGAGCAGAAGCACATCGTCAGCTGGTAAATAAGGGGATAGACGCACTAATTGTGATTGGTGGGGATGGAACTTTTACCGGTGCTCATTTGCTGACTACAGAATTTGATTTTCCTGTAGTAGGATTGCCTGGAACAATTGACAATGACCTTGAAGGAACTGATTTTACAATAGGTTACGATACAGCTATTAATACCGTAATTAATGCCGTAGACAAGATCCGGGATACGGCTGAATCTCATGATCGTTTATTTATTGTAGAAGTGATGGGGCGTGACTCCGGACTAATTGCTTTGAGAAGTGGAATTGGTGTTGGAGCAGAGGCGATTATGATCCCAGAAGCAAATATGGGAGTAGATGGACTGGTGACAAGACTGGAATCCGGACGTAAAGATAAATCATCAAAGATTATCATTGTAGCAGAGGGAGATGAAATAGGTGGGGCATTTAATGTCGGAGAAGTGCTAAAAGAGAAATTCCCTCATTATGACATTCGGGTTTCTATATTAGGGCATATTCAACGTGGAGGAAAGCCAAGTTGTATGGACCGGGTATTGGCTAGCCGCCTTGGTGTTACTGCAGTAGAGGGCTTGATCGCGGGTCAGTCTGGCGTAATGGTTGGACAAAAAAACCGTGAAATTCTCTTTACTCCTTTTGATCATGCAATCAAACATATTGATGCGAAAGAAATCACACCAGCCTGGTTAAAGCTGGTAGAGATACTTTCCTTATAAGCATATAAAGAGTACGGCCCTGAATTTTTAGGGCCGTACTCTTTTACTATTCAATGATCACTGCGGTTCCTGTTGCGGCAACCATAAGCATGCTACCACCACTTCCTACAGTTTCATAGTCCAAGTCTACTCCAATGATCGCATTCGCGCCCATTGCAGCTGCATATTGCTGCATTTCATTTATTGCTGTATTTTTTCCTTCTCTTAAGACTTGTTCGTAAGAACCAGATCTTCCGCCAACGATATCTCTGATACCGGCGAAAAGATCTTTAAAAATATTGGCGCCAATTATGGTTTCGCCGCTTACAAGGCCAATGTATTTGACTACTTTTTTGCCTTCTATAGAGTTTGTTGTTGTAATTAGCATGTCGTTTTATTTTTGTTATTTGATGCCCATTACGTGTAAATGTTACAATTCCGGATCTACTAATTTGTCCAAAACCTGCTGCCAGTTGTCTACCCGTTCGTAATCTGTCAGCAAAAGATTATGAGGGGAGCTGAACAATAGCTTTCTGCCTTTAAAGCCAATAAAATTCTTTGCCCTGTCGTCTATCATGACGTCAACATCTACGATCTTATCCCCGCAAAACATGATGTTCTGCCAGGTGATGAAAGGGAAATGATCAGCAAGCCAATCCATTTTATCTTCGAGTGAATTTCTAAACTCTGTTGCCGCAGAAACGATGTAAACGTCGTGGTGCTGTTGTAATTTACGGACGGCTTCGACACTTCCTTCGATAAGGGGAAGGTCCCGGAAAAAGCCTTTTTCATTGATATAGTCGAACCATTTGTGGTTGGCGTGTTCAGGGACATGATGATAAATTTCGTTTCCTGGCTCGGGAATAAGGTCCAGGGGAACTCCGTAATCCCGGTGGTATAATTTGATAAATTTGCTTAAGGGATCAGCCAGGACTTCGTCCATATCTATTGCTATTCTCATAATGGTATCGGTTTTAGCCAAATATCTTCAATTGGGCCAAGACTTATGTTAATTGAATTTAAAATTATTGCATCTTGCTAATCATTAGTATTTTACTTACTTTTGCAACCCCGCAAGCATAAAGCTCCGGGAACTATGTTGAATACATAAACTATAAAAAGAAATGGCAACTAAAATCAGATTGCAAAGATTCGGTAAAAAAGGGAAACCTTTTTTCCACGTAGTGGTAGCGGATTCCCGTTCACCAAGAGATGGTAAATTCATTGAGCGTTTAGGTTCTTATAACCCAAACACCAATCCTGCAACCATCGAAATCAATTTCGAAAAAACATTAGACTGGGTTAACAAAGGTGCTGAGCCTACGGATACTTGTCGTGCTATCCTTTCTTACAAAGGTGTTTTATACAAAAAACACTTAGAAGGTGGTGTTAAAAAAGGTGCTTTAACAGCAGAACAGGCAGATGCTAAATTTGCAGAGTGGTTAGGTGCTAAAGATGGTCAGATCGAAGGTAAAAAAGACGGCTTAACTAAGTCTAAAGACGAAGTTAGAAAAGCGGCATTAGCTGCTGAAGCTAAGAAAAATGCAGATCGTGCAGCTGCTTTAGCAATCAAAAATGCTCCTGTAGCAGAAGAAGTTGTTGAAGAAGAAGTAGCGGAAGAAGCAACTGAGGAAACTCCGGTAGCTGAGGAAACTCCTGCAACTGAAGAAGCTCCTGCAGCTGAAGAGAACAAAGAAGAGCAAGCATAATATTTTTGTTATTCTGAATAATAGCGAAGAATCTTTCCTGGGAATGTATTCTTCGCTATTTTCATTTAATAGAAATTGGTTTTGAAAGGTGGAGATATTAAGGAATACGATTATGAAGATTGAAGAAGCATTTTATATTGGTTACATCACCAAGACGAAGGGGTTAAAAGGAGAGGTTCAGCTGTTTTTTGAATATGACGAGCCTGAGTTGTTGGACCTGGATGTTGTTTTTGCTGATTTTAATGGAAAAATGGTGCCTTACTTTGTCTCGACTTATAAGCTACATACCAACAATACAGGGAATTTTTATTTTGATGATGTAGACCATATTGATAAAGCACAGCCTTTATTGAGAAAAAAGATCTATTTGCCGTTGACAAAAATGCCGGACCGCTCAAATGATGAATTTCATTATGAGGACTTGAAGGGGTATCTGGTTTCGGATGAAAACCATGGGGAGCTTGGCGAGATTCTGGAAGTGAATGAATATCCTCAACAGTTCGTAGCTACAGTATCTTATCGGGATAAGGAAATCATGTTTCCTTTGAACGATGACATGATTGTTGAGATTGATGAAGAGGAGAGTATCTTAAGGGTTCATCTTCCTGATGGTCTGATCGACCTTTACCTCGAAAATTAAATTATCTTTGCCTTATGCGTTTTGACATCATATCCGTTTTACCTGATTTATTGGAAAGCCCATTTGCCCATTCTATCTTGCAGCGTGCGCAGAAAAAAGGAATTGCAGAAATTATCGTGCACAACCTGAGGGATTATTCAACGAATAAACAAAAAAGCGTTGATGATTATCCTTATGGTGGAGGTAGTGGAATGGTGATGTCAATTCCTCCTTTTGCCAGTTGTATTGAGCGCTTGAAAAGCGAGCGGGAATACGATGAGGTGATTTTTATGAGCCCTGATGGGGTTA
>Ga0307414_10001263_pt1 | contig 13058 bp, 10 predicted proteins | sample DK1Ometagenome_FD_203804 | JGI IMG/M metagenome (GOLD analysis project Ga0307414, IMG submission 203804) | Maize rhizosphere microbial communities from greenhouse at UC Davis, California, United States - DK15-O-3 | ecosystem: Host-associated > Plants > Roots > Rhizosphere > Soil | place: USA... | reverse complement strand
GAAACGGCCATCAGGTCGTCGCGCTCTGCCTGACGCTTCCGGAGGGGCTCTTCCACGTTCGCCTCGTACCAAGCGGCACAGGCGACCATGGTGAGGGCTCCTGCGAGGTAAGCGGCGAGGGCAACAGCGGCGAAGGCGATGAAGGTCATCATTTCGGGCTCCTTGAGGATGAGTGAATGGTCATAATGACGCATGTAAAAACCGCTAACCGATGTAGCTGGTTAGGGGCTTTTGACGCTTCAGAGGGCGTTGATGTCTTGGGTGGCCGACATGGCGAAGTTGTAGTCGTCGATCTGCTTCTCGAGCTTGTGGCGCTTCACGTCGAGATTGAATTCCTTCGCGGTGAGGTTCAGGTCTTTGAGTGCGATGACAAAGACGGTGAACGCCAGGCGGTAGTTTCCGTTCTCGAGGTGAAGGGCGAGGTGCTCCTCGAACTGATCGACGATCTTGCGTGCGCGGGTCGTCGGGATCTTTTCAAACATGTTGAGTTCCTTTCTGAGGGTGGTCATAATGACGCATGTAAAACCTACTTTGAAATCGATTTTCCCACCCGGGAATTTTTGACAAAACCTTAGACGGATGTAGATCCGGCTAAGGCTTTTTGCTGCGTGGGCTCAGTCGAGCTCGCGGGGGTGCTTCTTGTTCTCCTGCCTGGCGGCGTAGGACTCCATGGCCTTGGGGACGAGAACGCCACCGAACTGCTGCAGCGCGTAGATGCCACCGATGGCCGCGACAGGACCAGCCGCACCCACCACCGTCTTGAACTTGTCGGAAGATCGGTTGAGGATCTTGTCGATTTCGTTCAGACGGTGGAGGATGGTCTGGTATTTGTCGTCGGTCGGGTCAGTGACAGCGAGGGACTGCAGCAGCCGGTCACGCTCTTCGACGTAGGGCTTGGGCTTACGCTTGAAGGGATTGAACATGAGGGCTCCTTATGAGTGAGAGAGTTTCTGCATCATAAGGCATGTAGAACTTGCTACTCCCTCGGGTTGTCCTCCACCACGTGCACGGTGACCTGCTCACCCTTGATCTCCGGGTTCGCACCACCGGCGACGACGTCACCGTTGGGCTTGGCCTGGGCGATGACCTCGGCCGTGGGGGTCGTGAGGTAGCGGGTGAGCGCGAAGACCGCACCCACGAAGACACCGATGCCGGCCATCTGGTCGCGCGTGATGTCGACCCCGAAGAGCACCAGCAGGGACAGGCCGGCGGTGATGACACCGAGGGTCAGGGCGGGCTCGCGTACGAGCTTGTTGATGAAGTTCACTGTTGCTCCTTGTTGTCGATGGCGACGAGTGTGGGGAAGGCTTTGTAACCGTCGGGTCCGTCAGAGCGGATGTACTCGGTCACACGGGCCTTCGTGTCCAGTCCGTAGTCACCCTTCAGCGAGACGATGTCTCCGAGGCCGTAGTCGACGCCGTAGGTGTAGGGACTGAGATCTTCGTTGATGGAGCCATCAAATATGGCTACCGGTTGTGCGTCAGAGAGGGCTCGTGAGCCCTCAAGGCGCAGGGGCTCCACCTGGTCGATGGTGGAGGAGCTTCCGTCCACCAGGATGACACGTCGGTCCAGACCCGACTTCTCCTCCCCAGCGCTCATCGTCACGGTCACGTTCTGCGCAACAACGTAGACGTCCGTCGCCGAACCCCTTTTGCTGAACAAATATGAGCCGTCGTTGAGCATCTCCCGCTCTGCACTGAACATGACTGTCTCGGTGAGGTCTTCGCCGGTGTAGATCTGGATGGCCACAGCCGTACCCGAGGTATTGGGCCGTAGAGCACGAATGCCGTGCGGGAGGATCTCAGGCGTTGGGGGAGTCGTGGTGGGGTCTCCCTTGCTCTCCTGCTGAATAAGACCGAGAACGGCCGACAGCAGGTTCCCTCGAGGGATGATGAACTCCCTGTTGGGGCCGGTGGTGTTCATGTAGTCCACCGGCGTGGGGAACTGGACCTGAGCGGACGGGAATATGTCTCGAGGAGACACGATGCCCTCTACGCAGATCTTGTTGATGATGAAGTGGGCTGCGTCGGACGGGATCTTCGTCACGACCTTCCACTCACCGAGCTCTGTCGTCAGCCCCTGGATCGACACCCTCCGATCGAGGATGGACTCGAAGCCCCGTCCCTTGATGATGAGTACCTCAGCAGCGTTCTTCTTGCGAACAACATTGTGGGTCTCCACGATCATGGGGACGGGGCTTTCGGCCAAGGTGATGACGGTGCCCTCGGGCAGGAGCTCCATGAAGCGGGCGACTTCTCCGGTCTGGATCTCGAAGTCGTCGACCGCGTTGAACCTCTCGGACCAGATGAGGCTACTCGGCTGAGTCACAACCGAGAGAGCCTGCATCTTCGAGTCCAGCTTCAGGAGCTCCATGGCCCTACGACCCGAGCGCCTTGATCTGCTCGAGCTCCGTGACCAGCTGCTGGACGCGGTTCACCAGGTAGGAGTTCTGCGCCTGGATCACGATGAGGTTGAGTTCGTTCTGCTCATGGCTCAGGGCCGCGTTGACCTTGTCCTGCATGGCCTGCTGCTCGGGTGTGAGCACCGGGCTGACGGACGTCACGCCGGCGTCGATCGGGACGTCCTGCGGCGGTGCCTCAGGAGCCTCGGTCGGCATGTCAGCCAGCGGATCGGGATTCTGCTCGGTCATGTGTTGTCCTTCTGGTTGGATTTGAGCTCCTGGACTTCAGCCCTGAGCTCCTGGATGGCGGCGACGACTTCCGGGAAGAGATCGTAGAGCGAGACGCCCTTCTGACCGTTCTCATCCGTAGAGACAGCGTGAGGAAGAACCTTCTCTACCTCGTGAGCCATGAAGCCCCGCTGCTTCCTGCCGTTGCCGTTTCTGATCTTGTAGTCATACGAGGAAAGCGCCGAAAGCCGGTCCAACGCACCCTTCGGGGAACGCTCGATGCTCCGCTTGAGACGGACATCGGAACTGACTACGAACGCGTTCGCCTCGATGTTGACGAAGCCACTGGCTCCAGCATTGACCGCGCGCAAGCGATCAGCCATGAACTGAAGTCCGGCATTTGCTCCGTTCCTGGTCAAGAACGGGTAGCTGCCAAGATTCTTGTACAGCAGCCAAGCATTTCCTGCCGTGAGATATGTGACTCCCGTACCCGACGAATTGGTGTTGAGGTAGAGCTCAGAGTCGCCCTGAACGCTTGTCTTCACCGTTGCGTAGGCGAAGATGGTGGTCGGTTTGACCTCCACAAACGAGCTGTTTGAAGAGATCGTGGTGTTACTGTTCGAGAACACAAAGGCACTCGAGAAACCCTGGAAGTCACAAGTCAGAGTGATCCGCGATGACTTCTGCAACGCGGTGTAGCCGTTGACGGCGTTGGGATATGGAGAATTCCACATGGTGCTCATGGAACCGTTACCGCTGTTGGGCTCGATGTAGGCCTGCAGGTCAGAAGAACCCCAGCCCGTACCACCTGAAATCAGACGAATTGCACCCTGACCAGTTCCGGTCGACAGGTTGGTGAACGTGCCGATCCGCACCTGAGCAGGGAACGTACCAGTCGTGGGGCCGACCAGGATGTCGCCCGTGGTGCCCGAAATATCGAGCGTTTGAGCGTTCGACGCGTTGTAGGCCTTGAGACCGACCGCGTTGAATACCAAACGAGAGCCATTTGCTCCAGTCTGAACCGTCGCACCGGTGATCACCTTGCCGTCGATGGCACCGTCCACGATGAGGTCTCCGCCATTCTTGCGACGAAGCCATGCTCCACGGATTGCACCCTTGGCACTAGCCGTAGCATACGGAATGAAGCGGAAATATGCAGCACTGGTGGGCACCACGAGGTCGGCAGTCTTCTCGAGGTAGCTGTTCGTGCCCTGCGGAGTGTTCGGTCCAGCCCAACCACTCAAAAGAGTCTTGTCTGCTCTGAGCCACTGACCATACGCAATGATGTTCCCGCTGAATCCGGTGTAGTTGGCATAGACAGTCCATCGGAATCGAAGCTCATCCCCAGGAATGACCGGAATGTCTGATCCGGGTCCCATGGAAATATGGGTGTTACCTGAGCCGTTACCGGTGATGACGCAATAGTTGCTGGACGTGTCCTTGTTGCTGATGACCGTTCCAACATTGAACTGTCCCCAGTCGATGACGTCAGGGATGAGGTTGGTAAGATCGCTGATGACCACCGCAGTGGCCGCAAGCGTTCCCGCCTTGACTACCTTGCCGTCGAGGGAGTCGACCTTGATCCGAGCACCCTCCATCTCGCCGAACTTGATGAGACCGGCGTCGAGGCCTTCTGTGGCCACGTGCTTCGAGAAGAGGGTTCCGTCAACAATGAGCTGACCGCTGTTCTTCTTACGGCAGTGGAGTTGGTCCATGTAGAGGACGCCACCATTGTTGGAAGTTGCCTGACGCACCACTCGAAGCTGTCCAGACGCCACCCCCTCCGGGACCGTAACCTCGAACGTGGTCTCGGTCCAGGTGCCACCCACGCCGAGATTTAGGCCAAGTGCTGCAGAGCTGACGTAGTTACCCGCCCAGTCGAAGTAGTACATGGCAATCGCGTAGGAGCCATTCGGAGCAGTCGCCGAAACCTTGTGTAGGCTCGTGAGCACAAACTCCTCACCAGGTACCAGTGGGATTGCTCCGTCGGTGACGTAGTGCGCACCGTATACGCCGTTCGCCGTCATGGCGAGAGAGACGTTGTTCGTGGTCGTTGTCGGAGGCGACGTTAGGGTCTGGAAGACCGACCCGCCACCACTGAACGTCCACTGAGCCACCCGATCGAAGTTCGGATCGGCCATGTAGTCCCTGAGATCCGTCACAGCAAGACGCGAAACCGCGATGCTGTTGATGATCGCCTTGTCGCCGTGCATCGAATTGAACCGGATGCGGTCACCATCGAGGGTGTTGACGGTGATGTGACGAGTCAGAACTGCTTCTGAGCGGATCTTCGGAGCCGTGATGGCATCGTCATCGATCTTGACCTCGGTGATCGGGAAGATCGCGTCGAGCTCCGCATTGGCAGCGTCGAGATTGGAGTTCAACGTAGCCAGCTCAGAGTCGTGGGCGTCGATCTCACCACGAAGCGGTACGAGCATTGCGTCGATGGGGTCTACCCACGCCGTCCCGTCCCAGACACGGAGCTTGTAGCTGTCATCCGAGTCGAACCACTGGTCGCCCGAGACGAATATGCCCTGCGGCTCGTCGGGCTGGTAGTAGTTCGTGTTCCGACCATTGGCTGAGTCGGTGATGTTCTGCACGGTGCCGGTGAGGTCCTGCAGGAGGTTCATGACGTCATCAACCGACTGGTCGATGTACTTGAGGAGCGCGATGTTCTGACCGTTGATCGTGTCGTTGGCGTCGTTGACGCCGTTCTTCACGTCTTCGAGGTCGTTCTTGACGTCGGTCAGGTCGACTGGCGGAATAAGGCTCGTAAGACGAACCGTTCCGTCAGCCATCTTCTCGCGAAACATCAGACCCCCCACCAGGCAGACCTGTACTTGAACTTCGTCATGACTACCTTTCCGTCTCCAGGGGCGTCTCCGTACGAGACGAACGCGTTGTTGGACTGCTTGAGCTGGATCCACTTCGAGCCGGCTCGCCAGCGGACCATGACATCTGCGCCGTTCCGCTTCACAGAGCGGTCTCGGGCAGAAGTGTTGATGACCACCGCGTCGCCGGGCTGGAAGAGCCCATCGAGCGTCAGAGTCTGGTCGTTGTTCTTGAGTACGATCTGGTTACACATCGCCAGGACCTTGAGGGTGATCTCCACGCTGGTGTCGGCAGAACCGTCGTAATTGACCTTGGTGGAGTACCACCCGTTGGCGTTCTCCTTCACCGTCTCTGCGGCGGACCGCAAATATGGATCAGTGGTCACCATCGACACGACTGCCCTGATCTCCTTCTCGAAGATGTCGGCGTCGATGTCCTCGCAGTACCCGATGAAGTAGCGGTCGGGCTTGCGGTCATCCACGAGGAGTACCTGCACACCATCGGAGTCTTCTCGAGGCTCCATGAACTGGCGGTACAGCATCTCGCGGACGTCGGAGGCTTCGATGTCCTCCTTGTAGTTCGGGTTGATCTTGAAGTTCATGACGGGGTTCCGCGGGTTCGCACGACGGCCCTGGTAGTAGCCGCCTTCGCCGGTGAACTCTCCCGTGTAGAGAGCAGCCCCCGCCTTGGAAAGGCCCGAGATGCTCGTGAGGATGAGGATTTCGTCAGGATCGACGGATTCGATGTTGAATTCCACCGGACTCGACGTCTGAACGATCGCCTTAGTGAGCATCTCGGACCTTTCTCTAGGGGGTTGGCTGCAACCTGTCCGCCGCGAAGGAGAACAGGTTGTGGGTGTGCCGGTAGATCTCGCTCGGGGGCAAGGCTTCCGGACTGGTGATGTACTGGTTGAATTCAGGACCACTTCCGGCCGCCGCGGCTGCAGCAGCATCAGAATATGTGTCGTTGAACTTGTTGAAGGCGATGGCAGCAGCTTCCGTCGCATCGAGGTTGACCACACGGCTTCCGGTGTCGGCGTTGACCTGACCGGTGCCCTGTGCAATCTGGTTGTCGTAGTCCGCGGCTTCCTTGAGGTAGTCGCGTGCCCGGTCAGCCTGCTCCATGGCCTGTTGTGCGAGGTCGTTGGCGGCCTCCAGGTCCGTGTATGCAAGCACCTTGGCCTCAGCCAGATCCTTCTCAGCCTGAGCCTGCAGTGCCGCAGCCTGACGGCGACGTTCTGCAGCCTTCTCCTCGAGTGACATCTTCTCGAAGGCATCGGCCGCAGCATCATCCTGGGCCTCCTTCTCGAACTGCTTCTGGAACGCCGCAGCAGCCTCATCGCCAGCCTGACGCTGGTAACGAAGTGCATCTGCCGCAGCGGCCTGAGCCTCAGCCAGAGCCGAATCAGCACCCTTCGCCTGCCTCTCAGCAGCCTTCCGGAGTTCCTCGGCCTGCTTCAGCATCTCACGACGCTGCTTCTTGCTGACGCCGTCGGCCTTTGCTTGGCGTTCCAGCGCACGGGCCTCGGTCAGACTCGCCGCCGCCCTACGCTCTGCCAGCTTCGCTGCATCCATGGACGCCTGGGCATCTTCGGAGCGCATCTTGGCCTTGTCGAACGTGTCGGCCTCAGCGAACTGTGCCTTGCGCTCTTCAGCCGCGACAGCCGCAGCTGCACGCTCCTCTGCACGGGTGGCCGCCTTCGTTGCCGCGTCCGCCTTGTCCGCAAGCTTCTCAGCTGCGTTCTGGGACTTCTTGGCCCGCTTGTCGTCACCCTTGCCCTTGGTCTTGTCAGCCGCCGAAGCAGCCTGATCGGCCAGCTTGCGTGCCGTCTCCGCAGCGCGTGCCAGACCATCGGCCTTGGCTTGTGCTGCGATTGCCTGCTGGTCCAGCTGCTGAACGAACTCGCTCATGTACTGCGAGGCGACAGCGATCTGCCCACCGACCATCGACGCCACCGAAGTGATCGCCGAGGCCGCGTTCTCCTGGATGCCCTGGGTCAGACCCTCGACGAGGAACTTACCGATGGACTTGAAGACTCGCGAAGGTGAGAAGATCTTGAGGATGCCCTTGGCCTTGTTGATCATGCCGGACGCAAGGTCGCCGATCTTACCCATGGCGTCGTCGAACATGTCGCCGATACCATTCATAAGGCCCTTGACCATGTCGACACCCACATCACGCATGGCGTCGAGTACGTCCTTGATTCCGCCACCGATGGCTCCTGCGCCGCCACGAATGCCGGCTGCGAGAGCGTGAAGGAAGTCGGAGATGAGTTTGATGCCTGCAGTGACGATCTTGCCCAGATTTGCACCCAGACCTGCCGCAAACTTCACGACGAGATTGACCGCAGCGTCAACAACACCACCGATGCGAGATGCGATGCCGTTGATGAGGTTGGCAACGAGCTCAGCACCCTTGGCGCCGATGCTCTTGGCTCGAGAGGCCAGCCCAACGAGGAACTTGCCCAGGAGCTCAGCACCCTTCTTGACGATCGCGGGGATCATCTTGCTGATGCCGTCTCCGAGCTTCTCGATCCAGCTCTTGCCCTGCTGACCCATGAAGGCTTGCTTGCCACCTCCACCACCGCCACCACTGAACTCGTTCTTAATGGCCTCCCACAGTCGCTTCACTCCGTCGATCACCATCGGGACCGCCTCGACGATGCCGTCGATCAGGGTCTGGAGGATCTTGAGGAAGCTGTCCTTGATGATCGGCGCCTGCAGAGCAAGCGTCTGGATGAACACTGCGAACGCGACTGCGGCTCCGGTTGCGAACGCTGCGAAAGCGCCTGCACCCATTGCCAGCAGAGGGAAGACCAGAGCGAATGCCAGCGTCAGTCCGGTGATCGCCAGCGCAAGAAGCGCCAGAGAACCGGCAAAGGCAGACAGCACGACGAGGACCGGCGTGAATATGGTCATCACAGCGAGGAAGCCAGCGAACGCCACGACGAGGATGCCGAGGACGAGAGCCAGCTTGCCGATGGACGACCAGTCCACCTTGTTGAATATGAGACCGGCCGTTGCGAGGCCGATCATCGCGAGGCTGAGTCCGATGACTCCAGCCACAGTGACGGGGTTTCCGACGATGGACAGCACCGCCAGCGAAGCGGTCAGAGCCGCAAGAGCGACTCCAGCCTTGATCATTGCGTCCCACTCCACCAATCCGAAGATCAGCAGCGCGTTGGCAAGCGCTAGCATGCCCACAGAGGTAGCTAGCATCGCTCCTCCGGCCTTCGCAAGGGCTTCGGCAGGTACCTTACCCAGAAGGGTCAGAACGACCGTCAGAACGCCGATTACGAGACCGGCCTTGAGCATGGATTCCCAGTCGACGAGCTTGAACAGGAGCAGAGCACCCGCCAGCAGCAGCATCGACCCAGCGATCGCAGAGATCGCAAAGGCGCCGGCCATCATGTTCTTGGCGGCGTTCTTGCCCAGGTCTCCGAGCTTCTCGATGGACTTCATGACCACAACGATCGTGATCAGACCCTTGAGCATGGCCGACCAGTCGACCTTCTCGAGGATCAGGAAGGCAGCGGACAGCGTGAGGACGGCGAAGCCCAGCGCCAGAAGCGCCAGGGACAAGCCCGTCAGCTTCAGGGCCGTGCCCTTACCCTCCATCCGCTCAGCGGCCTTCGAGATCGAGTCGACTCCGACCTTCATGATGAGCATGATGCCCGCCATGCCGAACAGACCGCTGACCATCTTGTCCATGGGGATCTTGGAAAGCAACCACAGCGAAACCGCAAGGATGCCGATGGCGATCGCGATAGCTGTGATGAGCTTGGCCCGTGCGGCAGTCTGGAAGGATCCCAGAGCGTTGCCTGCACTCTCGAGAATCCCGTTGACAGCCTCTCCGGTACCCACGAAGCCCTCAAAGGACTTCGACAGGGTGTTGAAGAACCGGCTGATGGAAATAAGGAACGTTGAGAGGACGGCAAGGTTGAACGAAGCCATGAGGTCGTCCATGGACATGCCCTTGAGCGCGTCCATGATGCGTCCGCCGAGACCGTCGAACAGATTCCCGACGAACTCGCCGACGGACTGAGCTTCGTCCTTGGTCATGCCCAACTTATCACGCAGCGTGTCCACCGAATCGCCGGTGTCAGAGATGCGCGATGTGTCCAGCTTGGCATCGGGGTTGAAGAGACCACCATCGGTCTCGTCCTTGAGGTCGCTCACCTTCCCGGTGATGGCGTCGATACCACCAGCGAGCCCCGCGATGGGAGCAGCTGCGTCCCCACCTCCGAAGATCGAGCCGATGGACGGAAGAGAAGGCAGCGAAGGCATGTCGAAGGACATCCCACCGAAAATATCGCCGATGCCGGCGCCACTCTGGATGAGATCCTTGACTCGGTCGACTGCGTTTGATACCTCACGTGCGAGGTCCTTGAAGAACTGGAGAATGTTCTCTCCGCCCGGGACCTTCGTGGAAATCAGATCCCCGAGAGGACCAGCCAGTTCACTGACCCACCGGAAGAAGTTGCGGATGGCGTGACTGGTGACCTCGTAGAGACGCTTGAGGGCCTCCATCGGAGTGATCTGCCCAGATATGAGCTGACCCAGGATCCGCAGCGGTCGAGTGAGGTGCTGGAGTGCCTTGGCGAAGGTGGCTGCACCCTTGCCGGCCTCTCCATCGCCGAAGACGGTCTTGATGACCCTCCCGAGGAGTCCGAAGAGAGCCACGATAGGTGCCAGGATGTTCTTCATCGTCTCGAGGATCGCGGTACGGCCCCCGAACTTGTCGAAGCCCTTGATCACGGCCTCGAGATAACCGAAGAACTTACTCAGAGCGGCACCAGTGGCATCCGACATCTTGGTGAAGAGGTTGGTGGCCTCGTTGAAGTCTCCGATGATGAGCTCGAACACCTGAGACCAGCCGGAGCCGATCTGCTCACGGAGCGTGTCCATGAATGCGGTGAACGTACGAACCTCAGTTGCCGACTTCTCGGCATTCTCGGCGATCTTGAACAGATCCTCAGCCGCCTTGCGGTCGAATCCCTGTGCCATGATCTCTTCGACGGACTTGGCCTCACCCGTCATGACCGAAAGAGCCTTGGTTGCGACGTCGGCCGTCAGCCAGCCGGACTCGAGGGAGCCCTTGAAGCCACCGACGGACTTGGACCATTCCTCGAAGGTCTGGCCCACGGGAACGTCGTTGATGGTGCCCATGGCCTTAGCGGTCTCATAGAACGCCTGCTGCAGACTCTGTGAACCCAGACCACGGGTGGCGATTGACTGCCAGTCCAGAGCCTTGATCGTGCCAGCCTGAAGACCATACACGAATTGCTCCAGAGCACCCGCCGCAGCGGTCGCGTCTCCACCGGCCAGAGCGACCATGTTGGAGAAACCCTTGACCACATCAGTGGCAACCTGCAAGTCGATGCCCGCCGTCGCCATCTTGCCGATGTTCTGGGTCATGTTGGCGAAGTTGTAGATCGTCTTGTCGCTGTACTCGTTGAGCTTGTTCAGCTCTGCGGTGACCGACGCCAGGGTCTCGCCCTTGGTGTTAGACAGGATGGTCTGAATGGACTTCATCTTGAGTTCGTACTCGTCGAAGCCCTGCTTGATCGGATCGATCGACAGGCTCTTGGCCATCGTGATGCCGGCGTTCACCGCACGGTTGGCGATGTTGGCAATGGCGGTCACGGTGGCGATCTGCATCGCAGACGCCTTCACCTTCACGGTGTCCATGGCCTTGCCCATGTCGAGCAGGCCAGTGCCCTTACCGGCTGTTGCGACCTGCTTGTCGAGAGCGGTGAGCTGCCCCGAAGTCTCGGTGGCCGCCTTCTTGAACTGAGCGTTGTCGAAGATCATCTTGACAATGCGATTCTCTGTCACACTCATCTAGCGACCTCCTTCCAGACTGCGTCGCCCAACTTGTCAAATATCGGCTTGAGTGCGGGGTTGATGTAGTCGATACCACCGATCCACCCGCCAGTGCCGGTCCCGTGACCGTACTGAAGACCAACGGCAACATTGAAGCCGTCGTTGTTGTTGCTGTTCGTGAACCAGACGGTGTACTTCCCGCCCTCCTCCACGATCTCGTAGGCCCACGAGTTCGCCGTGAGTCCACTGGCCTCCGGAGTGGCATCTCGGAGCATCTGAACGCCCTCTTCGGCGATTGCAGCGACTGGATCATAGATATCGCCGGCGATGCACCTCTGAAGGAAGGAGTCCGTGTTCTTGAATGAGCCCGAAGACTGAAATCCGATCATGAAGCCCTCCCTTCAGAGGTATCAGGAGGTGCGCTGCCAGATGTAGGCGCTGAAGAACGGCGGAAGGTTGTTGTGTGCCGCGCCGCCGCCCTGGTCGCCGATCTCGTGAGAGTGGTGACCTCCGTTGGATCCACCAGGGATGCCGGTCGTGAAGGTGTGCTGGTGCTCACCGGCGTCAGTCGTCTGATAGGCCTGACCCAGATTCGAGTCCGACACAGTCACAGCGACACCCGAGGTCCACGTCTGCACGTTCTTGGTGTTGGCAGGACGGTTGTAGAGGTGGAAGTGCTCGCCGGCCCATTCGGTGGTTCCGGCGTGGGTGTGGGTGTCGCTCTCCCAGCCCGTTGCACCACCGTGATCGTGAGTGGGCATCTCGGCGATGGTGAGGACGTGGGTCTTCTCTCCGCCGATCTCGCCCGCCGCGTCGATGGTGGGGTCGGTGCCGTCGACGCCGATGATCATCCTGCCGGCCGCGATGCGGCCCCACACGCCGAAACCCAGGGTGGTCGCGGGGTTTGCGCTGGCCATGCTGATGTAGATCGAGCCGATGGGCCATGCAGCCTCAGCTGCATTGACCTGACCCGCATTGATCTCGTCGCCGGCACCGTTGACGAGAACCAGGTTCCCGTTGACGATCGAACCGCCGACGATGGAAGCATTGCGGATCTCCTCCGCCTCTGTTGCATAGATTCCTGTGACTTCCATGTCACCTCCTACGGGGTGTCTCGGATGGTGAACGTACCGTTACCGTTGTTGGTCCCGTTGACGTTCTTGATGGTGAACGTGCCGTTGCCGTTGTTGACGAGGTTCGTGCTCGACCCTCGAGCGGTCCAGGTCCCGTCGCCGTTGTCGACGAAGGTGATGGCTGAACCGAAGTTGAGGAGGTCGAACAGCTCGGCTGGCTGTGGCAGACGCGGCACGGAGACTCCGTTGCCGTAGAGGATGGCCTCGAGGGAAGCCACCGATGCCGGACTCATGTAGCGGGTGTCCACGATGTAGTGGGCAGAAGGCCGCATCTCCGGAAGCTTGACCGGGGTGGCCGTGAGGTCGAACGTCAGCTCCATCAGCTCGGGCTGGTTGGTGCGTGTCCGACGGGCACGGGTGCCGATCGCCGCCGTGGCGTTGTAGACGAGGTGGATCTGGTAGCCGAAGACGTCGCCGGTCATGCCAGAACCAACGAGGTTCCGGTAGGAGAGGTCGAACTGCTTCGGCTTCTGGTTGTCGACAAGCAGGCCTCCGCCGATGTGGGGAATGCCTGCACATTCGGCGAACTCGTCGGGGTAGAAGAGGCAGGTGAGACTTCCCTCGAAGTCACCCGGCTCCACGTCGCTGTAGTAGATCCGACCGTCGCGGTACAAGACCGTCTTGGTCCCTCCGCCGGCC
>Ga0307414_10001262_pt1 | contig 13067 bp, 13 predicted proteins | sample DK1Ometagenome_FD_203804 | JGI IMG/M metagenome (GOLD analysis project Ga0307414, IMG submission 203804) | Maize rhizosphere microbial communities from greenhouse at UC Davis, California, United States - DK15-O-3 | ecosystem: Host-associated > Plants > Roots > Rhizosphere > Soil | place: USA... | reverse complement strand
ACGGATCAATTAGGGAAATTTTCTCGTCCAAATGCTTGGATAGACAATGAATAATCGGCTCCTGGACAGCTGGAACCATCATAGCAGGGTAATTCAAAATACTTCTGGCGAAATCACTTCTTTTGTAATTCTTACCATTAAGTTCTTGGCTGGTGATACTCTCCAAGGCTTCTTTCAAATCGTTCTCGATCATTGTGTTTTTCTAATATTTGAAACGATAAGATCCTTAGCATCAACCTCTAACACCTCTGCTACTTCAAAGAGCATTTCGAGAGATGGCTGTCTTTTATTGGTGCACCAAGTAGAGATGGTAGAAATGTTTTTCCCTAGACTCTCCGCAAGCCATTTATTTGACTTTCCTTTTTCCGCCAAAACGGCCTTAAGTCGATTAATTCGCGATTCCATTCAATTAATTTAGAGATTACGCAAATTAGCAATTTTCTTAGTACCTATCATCCCGGAGGAATATTTCCGCTTTAGATGATCTGATTGTTCATGTAGATCGGATTCTAGAAATTAAGTTTAATTCACATACCATAATCAAGAAACCAATAAAAAACTGGAACTCGTCAGTTTGAGTATCCTATTTTCTTATACATTCGACCTGCAATCCCCATTAGCTTATCTCGGTCATTTTCCCTTGTATATTTCAACAATTGGACTAAATCCCGATCTTGAACTTCCAAAATAGCTTTATCGAGTAGAGAAGCTGAAAACAAGCTAAACCACCTATTTACTGGACGGAACTCCATTAGCTTGTATAATAACCTATCATTGTACTTTAAGCATTCCTTAAAAAAATGAATCCATCTATCTTTTGATATACCCTTTAAAATCTCGTCAACCACCTCTTGAGCTGCATTAGAAACTCCGTAAGCATTGCCTAGTTTTACAGAAAGAATTGCTGTTACACAAATCGGAAAAGCGGGTATCGGAATGACACTTCCCATACTATATAAAGTACTAACAGGTTTTGGCTCGTTATAAAAATTGTTCATTCCGTCGTGTGCCGCTAAAATCTCGTTTGCAACTTTTATAAATGATGCGGATCGGAAATCTTCTGGCACAAAATCAAATCCTCTAACTTTTAGCAAAGCACGTTTTAGTCCACTAGCGGCTTTGGTTTGACCGTTTGTGAATAGTTCAGAATAGGTTCTCCCAATTTGCCATTTTTCAGCATGCTGTAAATTGCCCCATAACATTGGTATAATAAGATTTGAGTTAGCCAGGGAATTTTCAAGCTGAGCACCATTCGAAGTTTTAATCAGTGAAATTAAAATACGAACAACTGCCCTGTGAAAAAAATATGGACTTTGAACTAGTTTTAGGATATAAGGATTCTCATCCTCAAGTATATTTCCCTCCAATTCAAGTCGAAAATTTTTAAAATCTATTGGAGCTTCAATTTTACTATAACGCAGTATACCTTGAATACAAGTCCTAACTATTGTTATAGCCTCGTCTTGCGTTATTTCATTCTCTTCATCTTCATCAAGTTCGGGTTGGTTAAAATGAGTAACAGTCTCCATTGCCCTTTTTAGCCTGAAAGCAGATGTTCCACTAATAACACCAAATTCCTCAGCAAGACGAATTGCTTCAAAATCAGAGATTGCTTGTTGAATATTCGTATGTTCATTAATGTCGGGTCTATCTAACATCTCTGCGATAAATGAAATTCCCATTTTACTCAATTGGCTCTTCAGGTATATTACTGCTTTTGTCCACGTATAGGTGGAGACCATATCATATGCCTCGTTATTAAATGCGGTAATAATTTGCTTTTTGTCTTTATTGTGAAGCTGAACCCCATAGTCAACTAAGTCTTCTATTTTAGAGACGCTTTTAGGAATGGCTGGCAAATCAACATTTTGCCAAAGAACAAGTTCTTTGCTACTCATTTTCTTCTATTTCTATTTTTCCGTCTTGAGACTGAATGTACACTGATTCAATACCCTTGCCAATCAACTTACAAAGTGTTAAAAAGGTTCTACTCCTTGCACCACCTGATGTATTCGTTTTTGCAATAGATTCAGGATGTTTTACAAATACATTATAAGCGGCAACCTCACCTCTATCCGTGAAGACTGTTATGCCATCACTTTCCATCATACCAACGATTATTGTGAAAAATCCATTCAATTTTGAGTTTGCCTGCAAATCATCTTTTTCTAAAAGCTCCTTTATAATTTCAGGAATATCAATCCTCTCTCTTAAAATTATACCATCTTCCAATCTTTTAGGAACCAAACTTTTGCTACCACTGATAGTACATGCCAAAGTGCCATGGCCAATTTTCAAAATCTCATTAAACACCTTTTTGAAAAAATTTGAAGTTTGCTCTCTAATGCTAGCGTCAACGTGTCTCACAATCGTCTTAATAAATTCAGATTGGCTCTCAATTGGTGACCTACTGGTTTCTTCTCTTCCCCCAAAACTTATCATTAAAGGCTCGTTCTTAACGCCCTTTATTTCTATTAATTTATCAGATATTTGATGAAGAAGAATAACTTTAAGTTCGTCTGTTCCGTTGTTTATTAAAAAGTCTTCAATGGAGACAGACAATAACGATGTGCCGGCTCTAAAAACTCCAAAACTAAAATTATCTTCATTTCTTTGAATATATATAGCCCAATCTGCTTCCGTCAGAGGAGCGCATTTTTTTAGCGCTCTTAACATTGTCTCTTTTGTCTTATCGCCCTGGCCAATATAACAGTGCTGAGACATGGGTAGTGACTTAATAATCAAATTCATATCGTCAACTATATATACTTTTGGAAACAAATCTTTCCCTTCTTCTCTATAATTTACAAGCTGATTAACCAAAGAAACTATGCCATTTTGTGTAATCAGGCATTCCATTCCTTCAGCTTCCAAGAACGAAACAGTCTCTCCTAAAATTACCGACCTAAGTGAAATAGGTTTTCCGCTTTTCATTTATATAAAATACATTTTATCTAATTATCATTAAAACATCTCTTACACGATAAGTACCCTTTTTTGAACAAATGAAGAGAAAATTCCCTAATGAATAACAAGTTTCCTTTTTGTCTACCATCTCCGCAAAAACTTGACTGACTTTTGTCTGTTTTTCTGTGTAAGAAACTGGTCTTCATTGATTAAAAACCGCAAAGAAGGTTGACTCCAATTAATTACTCAATGAAGATTTCAAGCTTCACTCAAAGCTAATACAAGGGTTTCGCCTCTAGGAGAGGCGGCTGAATCAGTGGTATACTTGAAAAAACATCCCTAACAATGCTGTTTTTAGCTCCGGGAATTTCAAGTCTAGAAGATAACGGTTCATTTTATTTGGTTAAAGGATGGCAATGCGGTGGCAGTGTTGGTATGGCTAAGAAAAGAAAAAATTAAGAGAGAAAAAATACCCAGTACTGGGTATTTGGAGAAAAACGTCGAAAATTTGAGGATAAAAAACAGTTTTTTTTGGAACATCTGAGACCGACTAATCGTGTTCGGCATTTTCACCAGACGAGCTGAAAGGACAATGGGCGGAAAATCCTGCCGAATATCGCTTTACGGCCTGCGGTGGATCTTGTACTTAAACTGCACTGCTCGTGGCTGCCAAAGGGTCAGCGTCTGTTCCGCGAAAAGACTTCGCTCCTGACTATAGACGTGCAAGTGGTCACTGTTTTTTAACTCTATTCTGGGCATGGGGCGTTCGGTCAAACTTTTAATTTGACATCCTTCCCAAAGATAAAGAGCACCTTATCCAGCTTTTCCCTGAATTCCGTTTGTTCGTGAGGAGGTACTCGCTTGATCATGTTTTGAAACCATGTCCGATAGGAATCCAATACTTTTTTGTCTGCGCTTTTGTAGAGCTCTTTCTTTCTGAGTTTGGCTACCGCCGCTTCCGAAAACTCTTGAAGCTTAAAAAGCTCAAAGGCCCGAAGTACGTGCTGATCGACTATGGGCTGTTGGTGATCTGCGAGGCTTGCCCCGTATTGTTTAAATACCAAGGAATAGGATGTCCTATCCCCTTCCCTGCCTGTGATGCCGTCGATCAGGTGCTGTACCTTGTGGATGTCTCCGTTTTTCCAAAGGACTGCGGCGAGAAGTTTGGTCAGGGGATCTTTAGAAAATTTCTCAGGATCTAGTTTGTGGTCCGCAGTAATTAATTCGGATTTTTTCAGTTGGTCGATATCCTCTCGTGTGAGGTTAAAGTCGAAATTTGGGTATTTCTCGTAAAAGGAACTGATTCTTTCTTTGAGCCCCTTGTCATTGATGGATTTATCTAGTTTCTCCAAGCTATCCACCGTCTCGAGTTCCTGGAACCGGGATTTTATGAGCTTGTGAGCTTCGAGGTTTTCCATTTTTGTTAGCACTTAAACTTTGATGTTCGATGTGTCTCCAAATTTTCTTGACTTGGCCATTGGTACCTTTCCCGAGGAAGGAGGATATTCTTACCATCCAGAGCGGTTAATGCATACGGATGGGATTTATCTTCCGTCACCGATCTGGAGACCATTACTCTATACTCCGAATCAATGGTGATAAGTCCGGCATCGAATGCCCGATGGAGGTTAGGGCAAAGCGCGATTCCATTGGTCACCTGATCATCCTGGTCCCGGCTGAAAGGAACGATATGGCATGCATCGATCAGGTACTTTCCCTGGGATGAGCTCACCTTCATGCCGGATATTGCACAGGTGTTTTGATAGATTTCGGGCACCATCTTTTTGAAGGTCCAATTTCTCACATAGACCCATTCTTCCTCAGCTACCTGCAGACGCATTACTTTGGGGATTTCGTTGAGGACGTAATCCTCGACCGCATGGAGATAGGACCCGCGATTTCCCCTTCCTTCAAAGTATCGTTCTTTCGAAAAGGGAAAGTATGTGTGGATGAGGGACAGTCTTACGGCGTCCCTGTTTTTCTGCTGGGTCAGCAAATGAAAGACCGGCAAAGTCAGACTGGCGAATTCGACTATCTCTGCCAGGGTATGGATGCTTTTGATATGCTTGTCCAGGAGGGCACCCGGTAATGTCTGGATGTTCCAAAATGCAAACCCCTCCAGCTTATCATTCTGTAGATGATAAAACGGCAGTGTGAAGTCTTCTTTGAATCCCGTCGGAGCGAGCAAGTCCCAGTTTTCATGGAACGCGGAAACCAGCTCTGCATTGATGTAAAACCTGTCGTCGCTAATGTGACCCGACTCGATGAGGTCAAGGAGTGTGAGGATCAAGATCGGCTTGTGAGGTGCTGGACCATAGGGGGTAACGCCTCTCCTGAGTTGGGTGAGTCCTTTTAGAAAGCTATCTAGATCCATTTCGATTAAAACCTTAAGGGCAAACTAAGGAGAATTTGTGATTATTCCTTAAGGACCTTGTTGCTAAAGAATGATTGAAAGCAAAGCAATTTGTTTAAATAGAAAGAATTAGTCTATTTCAAGCTATCCAAAGAGTCGTTTCAATTATCATTAACGCATGCAGGAAGGAATTTACGAATCTCTGATATCCAAACTTGTTCAGTCCAAGCTTGATGATCTGGATCAAGCCATATTTTTCATTGATCAAAAACCCATTGACAAGGCTGAGGCAAAGGATGTGCTTTCTCAGTATTTCTCCCTGGTACTCAAAAGAGCCCTCTCCTATTTCTCAGGCGAGGATGCCCTACTGAAGCAAATAGAACTGGTCAATAAATTGATCTTCCTAATCAAAGATGAGTTGGATGAGGAAGATTTTGAGCAAGATCTATTGGCGCTTAATACTAATTTTCTGACTGCCATTTTTTCCAAGATCGATTTAGGAGTTTCGGACTTTCAGTCCTTTCTAAAAAGGATCACGCCTGAATCCCGATTGATCTTCAGTTCCCTGATCACCGGTGGTGGCGGACCGAAGAAGCTCCAGATGGACGGGGAACTCCAAAAGGAGATCAGTTCTGCGGACCGGATTGATTTCCTGGTATCCTTTATCAAATGGGAAGGACTCCGCCTTCTGATGCAACAGCTTGAGGAGTTTACCAAAAGAGGTGGAAGACTGCGCCTGATCACCACCACCTATGTGGGAGCTACGGATGCAAAAAGCGTGGAATTCCTCTCTCAACTGCCAAATACCGAGGTGAAGGTATCCTACAATACCAAGAACGAACGGGTGCATGTGAAAGCGTATCTATTCTATCGTGATACGGGTTTTAATACCGCATATATCGGTTCGTCCAACCTATCCAAATCTGCGCTGACCAAAGGTCTGGAGTGGAATGTGAAGCTGAACAATACCGAGATCCCGCATGTATTAGAGACAGCGCAGCATACCTTCGATACCTATTGGAACAGCAAGGATTTTGAAACCTACGATCCTCTAAATCATTCGGAAAAGCTGAGGATCGCCTTAAAAGAGGGTCGATTTGGTGGTGGAGAAGGGAATGAACTCAACCTGGGATATTTTGATCTCAAGCCCTATACCTTTCAGGAAGAGATACTGGAGAAACTGGAAGTGGAACGATCTATACACGGGCGATTTAGAAACCTACTTGTCGCTGCCACGGGAACTGGTAAGACGGTGATCTCTGCTTTTGATTTTCGCCGCTTTTACCAAAAAAATCCAGCGGCAAGGTTGCTCTTTGTGGCCCATCGAAAGGAGATTCTTCAGCAGGCCATGGGGACCTTCCGGGGGGTATTGAAGGATCATAATTTTGGGGAGCTCTGGGTAGATGGCGAGGAGCCCAGCCAGTACAGTCAGCTTTTTGCCTCTGTGCAGACGCTGAATAACCGACTGGAAAGCTTGAAGTTGTCGCCGGGCTATTTTGACTTCATCATAGTAGATGAGGTGCATCACATCGCCGCAGCAAGCTACCGCCCGATACTCCATCGATTTACCCCAAAGATTTTGCTGGGGCTTACCGCGACACCAGAACGAATGGATGGCGCGGATATTCTGGCCGATTTCTGTGATCATATCGCTGCTGAGATCCGACTTCCTGAAGCATTGAATCAGAAGTTGCTGTGCCCATTCAACTATTTTGGAATCTCTGATACGGTAGATCTTTCGCAGGTTGCTTGGTCTCGAGGACGGTATATTCCTTCCGAACTAAGTAATCTCTATACGAGCAATGATCAGCGTGTAAGAAATATTATCAGTTCGCTGGACAAATATGTGACAGATGTTCAAGAAGTCCGGGCTTTGGGATTTTGTGTGACCCAAGAACACGCCCAGTTTATGGCCGAGAAGTTCCAGTTGGCGAACTTAAAGGCAGACTACTTGGTCAGTGGCAGAAATGAGAATCGGAAAGAAATCAGGAAACGACTGAGGAAAAAAGAGATCAATTACCTGTTTGTCGTGGACATCTTCAACGAGGGGGTGGATATCCCTGAGATTGACACAGTGCTCTTTCTAAGACCTACAGAGAGCTTGACGGTGTTTTTGCAGCAGCTAGGTCGTGGGCTACGACTGGCTGACGGAAAGGACTGCCTGACGGTGTTGGACTTTGTCGGAAATGCGCGCTCGGAGTATGACTTTGAGGGGAAGTTTCGAGCGATGATTGGAAAGACGAATACCTCCATTGCCAGTGAACTGGAGCATAATTTCCAGCATGTCCCCTTAGGGTGTTCCATTATCCTGGAAAAGCAGGCCAGGGAGACGATCTTGAAAAACATCAAGGCCTCGATCAGTCCGAATAGAATACAGCTTATCCAGAAGATCAAAAACTTCCAGCATCAAAGTGAGTTGCCGCTGACGCTGAAAAATTTCATCACGCTGTACCAGTTCCCATTGGAGATTATCTACAAGCGTGGCACTTGGGGCCGACTGACTTTTGAAGCGGGTGTAGGACCGGAGCCCGATCTAACAAATGAAAGAGAATGGCAAAGCTGTGTGGGAAAGAAATGGCTGTCCACTGAGTCTTATTCTTATTTCAGTTTTGTCCTTGGCCTAGCTAGAAGCAGTTTTCAGGTTGAGATTGCTTTCCTGACAGAAAATGAAAAAGCCATGTGTCTGATGCTCCACTATGATTTTTGGCAGAATGCGGGTGGTTTTGATTCCTTGGAGGCAAGCATCCGAGCTATTGGAAGAAATAAGGAACTGGTGAAGGAAATGATCCAGGTGCTGGAAATACGAATGGATCAGATTGGCTTTATGGAATTGGAGATCGACCTACCCTATACTCAGCCGCTGAAGGTGCATAGCCGCTATACGAGAGACCAGATATTGGCAGCTTTTGGATTCAGCACATTTGAATCCAAGTCATCAAATCGGGAGGGAGTTGCGGAAAGAAGTGATCTGAATACGGAACTTCTATTTATTGACCTCAACAAATCAGATGAGCACTACTCCCCTACGACCATGTATGAGGATTATGCTTTGAATGAGACCTTATTCCATTGGCAGTCGCAGAACGCGGCCCGACCGGACACTGGGAAAGGGTTAAGCTATGTCAACCATAAAACGACTGGGAAACGAATCCTGCTCTTCGTCCGTGAGGAAAAACAAAACCAGTATAAGAATACGATGGGTTATGTGTTTATCGGAGAAGGGAATATCCAGGATCACTACGGTTCGAAGCCTATGAGCATCAACTGGGAGCTAAACGAACCTATTCCGCCCTTTCTTTATCAAGCATCTGCTAAGCTTTCAGCTGGCTAAGAAGTTTCATTCTCTGACGGAATTTGACAGTTTGAGATTAGGTGACCCACCCTTGGGCTGATAGGATTCCTAATTTTGAACATGAACCAAATCATCCTGCTGTCCACAGAATACATCACCCCCTCAAGAACTATTGAACTGATAAACCTGGTCAATTCAAGATCTTCGCGCTTGGTCTATGTCTACAATTTCGAAGGAATCCATCTTCGGTTTTTTGATTCCTTAATTTCAATTCTTCAGTTTTTTGAATCAGGCAATGAACCTGAGTATTCCTTTACCACAGAAGAGGATTTGGATGCTTTTTTGAAAGATTTCAGAGTTAAGGGAGAAGCAAGATGAAAAACCTCCGCCTCAACTACCGCTACCGGGATGCGCATAATTACAAGGAATTTGGGAGTGTAGTATTTGCCAATCCTACCGGAATGTCCGTCGAGGAAGCCACTGCTCTACTCCGGGGAAAGTTGATATCCGAGGAGTTTTTTGTTCCCCAGGACTGGGGATTGCCTAGACTCCATACCCGGCCCTATGATCCGGCTGTGGATCATGAGTGGCATGAGTTTGAGGAGTTTGAATTGACTGATGAGGCGGCTACGGATGGACGGGAGATTGAGGGATTTTTGGAAGGGGTGGTGAAGGGATATGAGGTCTAAAAGCATCTCAATGGTAGTGGACAGCATCCCTCGCTCTCTTCCTTTATGTCCTTTTGGCTTGATCCAAAAGGACCAAAAGATCAAGACGCAAAAAAGCTTCCCCCCGCAAGGCCGGACGCCGGCCCGCTTTTGCGTCGGCCACCGCGCCGGACACAACAAGGCTTTTGCCAATCCATCGGTTTTTACTTTTTGTTGTGGTTTTGGCTTTTAGATGCGTTATGACGTGGGTGGTTTATCGACGCTGAGGCTGGTCAGGCGTGCCACTCCACATGCTGGCCTACCGATGCACTGGTCTTCCCGATGCTCTAACATTCGGGATTATAACCTCGGGACAGGCTCTCGCTAAAAATGGTTCGCCGCGGCGAATCATTTCACGCTCGGTCTACTGTAAAGGCATTTTTTGGGGTGAAATCGAAAAATTGAAGGAAAAGGGAGGTTTCGAGATCTTAAAGAGCTAATGTGGATTTAGGGAAATTGTGCCCATCCATATTTATACTTTTTCCCACGTTTAAAATCTTTAGAATGGGCTTTTTCTTCTCCGGACATTAAAACTTCCTCGTTCTGTTCCACCCAATTTGCAGGGTTGTTTTTAACAATGTTGGTGTTTGCAAGGATTGAAGCAGCTTTTAAAAGTTTAAAATGCAAGTCGGCTTTATCCTTAGACATTACATAATTGACAACTACATCTCTTTCTGCCTCAAGCACATAAATCAGGTTGACAATCTGGTCTAATATTTCACCAACCTTTTTTGCTTGAAAATCCTGTTTTTCCTGCATGGAAAGTATAGCTGCAGTAAGAAACCCATTTTTGGTTTTGAATCCATACTTTTTAAAATTGGTGAGTTCATCAATAATCCGATTTACCTCCCAACCTTCTCTTTCTTTATCTTTTCCCATGGTTGATTTTAATAAGTTTTACATAGCTTTCAATTGGCGCTAAGCCCTTGTCAAACAACAATTTAAAACTATTTTTTATTTATTAAAATCTCTTGACAAGTCAAGAACTCACAAAGTGGAGTTGAGAAACCGTTGAGAGGGGTCTTTTGGGACTTCAAAAGTTACTTTCTCTTCGAGCTCTTGACCCGAAATAATCGGGACAGGCGTTGATCCAAAAGGACCAAAAGATTAAGATGGAACCTTGCCCTGCAAGCTGGCCCGTCGCTAAATCCCACCCTGAAACCCGGCTCTTCGCTAGATTAGTCAACAGGATTAATCCTCAACGCTCAGTCCTCCTGTACTGGGTATTTTTCAATTACCTCACCCACGCAGCCCACCCTAAAGTCTGAGCCACCCGGACAAGACAAAGTCCAACCTCTTAGGGAGATTGGACTCTGGGGAAATTCGGGCACGCTAAGTAATGCTTATGGAGTAGTCAGTTCAAACTCATTTGATCCAAGACACATGTACGGAAGTAGCTCCGGACATTCGTAAGAAAGATTGAAGTTCTTCTTAGCGTTCGACAGGACGAGGGTACCGGCTACTGGCAAAGGTTCCGAACCCAGCTGTGGGACTAGATCCTCTTTACTTGGACAAATGCTATAATTTATTAAGGGATCTGGCCCATAAGACTCATTTATGGTAAAAACAAAGTCTTCATTTACCAAACTGTAGGTACCAAGTTGATAATTTTGATGACAGCGTACTCCTGAATCGCCTAGGATCACGAATCGCTCTACCAAGAGAGACCCATCTCCTTTGAACGTCATCTTGGTACCAGCGGATCGGCCCTCACTCTGAAGTACCGCTTCATAAGTGCCGTCGAGCACGAGCGCGAAATCCTGTGCGTCATCGCCTTCACAGGAAAAAAGCGCCATAGCCAGTAAACTCAATAGTAAAAATTGCTTTTTCATAGAGATGTTAGTTAAAGTTGGAAGATACTTATCTATGACGAATTTTTCAATAAGACCGCTACAGAAGGTTCGTTTCGAAAATTAAATAATCGTGAACAAGTCCACCTGGGGGAATTCAAATTATGATTGGAACTGGGTGGGATTTGCCTGCCCTGCAAGCTGTCCCAAACCTAAAAAAGTCCGCCGCGGCGGATTGTTTCCTAACGGTTTGTCTCCGACCGCGCCGGACATAACTGGGTCGCTGTCGGTCCAGAGGCTTTTATTTTTGTTGTGGCTTTGGCACTGAGATGTGTTGTGCAGTGGGTGGTTTGTGGACGCTGAGGCAGGTCATCCGCCAGATGGGTTATATTTATCGAAATGTGGCAGCATTTTGCCTAGCCAGGTGCCAGTTGGCAGAATGCTGTCCTATCCTAAAACAAAAAAAGAGCACAAGGCTCCTTTTGGTTACAGTTTATTTCCGCTGAATCCAGTCAAACGGGCAATGATTTTATATTTGCCAATATTTCTTTGGCTCTGTCCACTTTTTGCTTGAAAAGCTCCTTCCCTTTCAGGGATGCTCCGATGTTTTGCAGCTCTTTTTTAGCTTTAACGCTGCTTTTAACTACAATGACGTTGCTACCAGTCTTTTTTTCCATGTTTCCTGTCCTTAATGATACAGACTTTCTTTAAACCACTTCTCCTCAGCAATTGTAAGTAAACTGAATCACCTTTTCCTCCGTGCTTGGCGATATGGATCGGTAAAATTCAATCGAATGCTGATCCTCTTTATTTGCCAAAACAAATACATCCTTGAATTTAAACTTGCGACAGTATTTGACTGTAAATTCCATGAGTTTCTTGCCGATCCCTTTTCCTTGATATTCCTCCAAAATGGCAATATCATGTACAAAAGCCGATGGATGATTGATCACATACTGATCAATCATAAAGATGGTCAAGCCCCCTACAATCATCCCATCCACTTTGGCAACAATGACAATGAAATTTTCACCAAGTAAAATAAACCTAGCATGTCCCAGATTTGGTTTTTTCTTCCTATTCGTTCCAAAAACGGTTTCAAAGACTGAGTTCAGTTGAAGGTAACTTTCAAGATCATCTGCAACGAGTATTTCTAATTTAGATTCCATGTCAGAGAAATTTAGGATTTGTTCAAAACAAACTAATAATCCTTGTGAAGAAATCCAAGAGATCCGGCAAGGCTTCTGAAAAAAATTGAGGAAAGAGCACCCGCTATCAGACCGAGCCTGGAGGATGAAATGGACATTGAATTCGCTTTGTTTGAAGTCAATCCGGAAACCAATCCGGCCGAGTTTCTCAACACGTTCTAAGCTTGGGGAGATTATTGTGTTTTATCCGCTGAGGAGTATGGGAGGTTGAGGGGGTTGCTTTGAATGGATAGGTTTAAGAAACTGTCGTCAAAGGTCGATTCCAGCGTTCTGAGAAGTTTGAAAACATTTGATTGAGGCCTTGGGGACCCTGACTGTGTATTTCTCTGAGACTGTTCAATTAACTCACATTTACATCGCAGAAAAGAAATTGCGGTTTGTAAGTAAATCACTTACTTTTGTATCAACAGTACACGCCACGCTACCCACATGAACAGCGTCCCAGGGCGTGTCTTTTGCTTTTTGGACCTATGCTCCAGTTGTTATTTTCCCTAAATTAAAGGCCCATAGCCGGAATTTTTACAAGGAACTTTGTTTCGTTTATTTCGTTTGATATCTTAACAGAATCAACAAACATTTCCAACATCATGATCTCAATCCTCAAGAAACCAACGGTTAACGAACAAAAAACAGCCCAACAATCTGTTTCGAGTTTAAAACAACTTATGGCTGTTTCGACTTCGGAGGGCATTGTAACTTTTCAGGTGAAGGGGGAATCGTTTGAGGTGCCTCGAAAAGCGGCATTGATTCTGGAGCGGGTTCTTGAAGAAATGGCTCTTGGGAACAGTGTTGAAGTTACTTCGATAGAGT
>Ga0307414_10001261_pt1 | contig 13071 bp, 11 predicted proteins | sample DK1Ometagenome_FD_203804 | JGI IMG/M metagenome (GOLD analysis project Ga0307414, IMG submission 203804) | Maize rhizosphere microbial communities from greenhouse at UC Davis, California, United States - DK15-O-3 | ecosystem: Host-associated > Plants > Roots > Rhizosphere > Soil | place: USA... | reverse complement strand
GGAAGCCTCCGGCGCGCGCACGCTCATCACGCTGATGCACGCGCTTGAGCATACGCTAGTCAACCTGTTCACTGCGCTGGAGGCCTCCCCGCGCAACAGCAAGATCGGCTACAAAGCGCTCACCGCAATCTTCGAGCGGATCGAAGCGCATGACAGCGAAGGCGCGTTCCACGTCATGCGCGAGCATCTGATCGATCGCCGCCAGTCCATGCTCTACCGCCTCAAGCAGATCAGCGGGCGGGCCGGCAAGAGCTGAAACATAATATGGTCTATTAATATTACACTTCGGCTGCTACCTCTTCTCTGCGAAGCGATAGGAGAGCGCGCATGTCGGGTGACGAAGTCAGCCATGTGTTGAAAGTTGCGAAGAAGAAGGACGTCATCGTCGTCGGTGGTGGCCCCGCTGGGTGCGTCGCCGCACTCGCCGCTGCCCGCGCAGGCGCGGACGTGATGCTCATCGAACGCGTGGCGTATCTTGGCGGCATGATGACCGGCGGCGGCATCGGTGGCATCGGCATCAATGGCTATATTATCGAGAAGGGCATCGGCACCCCGGTCGTCAAAGGCATTTCGCTCGAAATCCTCCACCGCGCCCAGGCCATCGGCGCCGCGCCTCCGGGCGATCCCATCGCGCGCCACCCCACCGATTCCGTGATGATGGTCAGCCTGCTCGACGAGATGATGGAAGAGGCAGGCGTTGAGGTGCTGTTCAACACGATGGCGTTCGATGCGGTGATGGAAGAGGGCGCCATCAAGGGCGTCGCCATCGCCAACAAATCCGGCGGCCAGATCATCCTTGCCGATGTGGTGATCGACGCCTCAGCCGATGCAGACATTGCGGCCCGCGCAGGCGCGCCCTTCAATCATGGCCGCGAGGAAGATGGCCGCCATCATGGCGGATCGATGGACATGCAGATCAGCGGCATCGATACTGATCGGCTGGTCGAGTGGCTGCGCAACCAGCCCCTGCTGACCGATGAGGAGCGCGCCGAACTGGACCGCGAGCGCTCCGAACTGATGGGCGGCGGACGCCCAACCAACACCTATAAATCGCTCACTGGCGAGACGCTGTACAGCGAGCCCATCGTCCAGCCTACCGACTGGGATGAGGTGGACCGCATCCGCGCATCCGGCGGCATTCCGCGCCTGCGCCTCTCGCCAGCCGCAGGCGGCCCCATCCCCGGCAAGGCGACCGCACCCAAGGTGGATGGCAAATATGTGCCGCTGCCTGCCGGTTTTGATCGCGAATGGGTGGAGTATATCAAAGCGGGCAAAGTACCTCTGCTCTATGGCGCGGCAGAGCCGGTCTATCCCCCGCCCCGCTTTGGCAATATCGGCATCTTCCGCCACGGCAAGATGCGCGACGGGCAGATGATGTCCGGCGTTTATGAGGTCTGGTATGATCATACGGACGAGGCGGAAGTCAGCAAATCGCTCATCTACCGCCGCAAACTCAACCGCGTTTATCTGAACTTCCTGCGTGAGCGCATCCCCGGCTTCGAAGAGGCCTATATCGTGATGGAAACGCCCACCGGCGGCGCGCGCGAAGGGCGGCGCATCATCGGCGATTATATCCTTACCGAGGATGATGTGCTTGCGGGCCAGCGCTTTCCCGATGCCATCGCCATCGGCGGCCCGCGCGGGCCGGATCTGCATAGCGTCACGGGCCTGTGGGGCGATGGCGTCGCCTCGCCGTTCAAGCAGCCCTATGACATTCCCTATCGCTGCCTGCTGCCGCGCAATGTGGAGGGGCTGCTGGTTGCGGGGCGTTGCGCCTCAGCCACCTTCGCGGCGCTTGGTGCCATCCGCGATCAGGCGACCTGCATGTCGATGGGCGAAGCGGCGGGCACGGCTGCCAGCATGGCGGCGCGCGATGGCGTTACGCCGCGCGAAGTCGATATCGGCAAGCTCCAACAGGCGCTGCTTGATGGTGGCGTTCTGCTCAGGCTCAATGAAGAGGCGGGCGCCCTTTAAACATCCCCCAACATCCCACCCTCATCATCAGCACCAAGATCAATGAAGCGTTGCATCAGCCACGTCGCGGCAGGCCCCGGCGGCGCATCGCGGCGATGGATTGCGGAGAAGCGATAAAGCCCGCCCGTTGAATCCGGCATGTTCAGCCGCACCAGCGTGCCCGCCACCAGATCGGCCTCGATCATCGGCAGCGGCATATTGCCCCAGCCAATGCCTTCGCGCAGCAAGGCATGTTTCGAGCCAAGGTCGGAGAGGCGCCAGGTGTGCGCGCTCGTCACCGCAAAATCGCGCCCTTGCGTGAGGGGAGAGCGATCCGCCAGCACCAGTTGCACATGCTCGCGCGCTGCGCCCGGCTGGAGTTTCAGCGTGCGCGCCAACGGATGATCGGGCGCGGCGACGGGCACCAGCGGCACAAGTCCCGCAAAGCAATGCGCCAATCCTTCCATTTGCGATGCGACCGGCCCGGCAATGCCAAGGTCCGCCTGCCCATCCAGCACCAGCGCCGCCACGGCGCCCAGCCCCTCGACATGCAATCGCAGCGACACGGTCGGGAACGCCGCGCGGAAGGCGCGCAGCACCAGGGCAAGGCGCTCGGCGGGCAGCATCACGTCGACCACAAGGCTCACTTCCGCCTCCAGCCCCTCCAGCATGCCTTTCACCTTGGCGAGCAGGCCATCCAGGCCAATCGACACGGTATGCGCTTCGGCCAGCACGGCCTTGCCCGCTTGCGTCAATTGCGGCTTCTTCGTTCCTTCACGATCAAACAGCGCAAGGCCAAGCTGCGCTTCCAGATTGGCGATGCCATAGCTGATGACAGAAACCGCGCGGTTCAGCTTGCGCCCGGCAGCGGCAAAACTCCCGGTTTCCACCACCGCCAGAAAGATGCGCAGTTGATCGAAGGTCGGCGTACCGGGATTGAGCATTTCTATTTTCCTGAAAAGATCGACGCATTTTATCCGGCTTATCCGCGAAGGCAAGTGCGCCTATCTCACGGTCATCAAGTCACACCGACTGAGGAGACACACTATGATCGAGCTTCGTTCCTTTGATAGCCTTGGCGGCGAAAACCACGGCTGGCTCAACGCCAAGCATCATTTTTCCTTCGCCAATTATCATGATCCCAAGCGCACCCACTGGGGCAATCTGCGCGTGTGGAATGATGATACCATCGCGCCCGGCACCGGCTTCCCGCCTCACCCGCACCGTGACATGGAGATCATCACCTATGTCCGCAAAGGCGCGATTACGCACAAGGATAGCCTTGGCAATCATGGCCGCACGGAGGCGGGCGATGTGCAGGTGATGTCCGCTGGCACCGGGGTGCGTCACTCGGAATATAATGAGGAGACGGAGGAGACGCAGATCTTCCAGATCTGGATCATCCCCACCCGTCAGAGCGATGAGCCGCAATGGGGCGCAAAGCCGTTTCCCAAGGATGATCGCTCCGGGCATTTCGTGGTGCTCGCCAGCGGTGATGCAGCCGATAGCGATGCGCTGCCGATCCGCACCGATGCCCGCGTGAGCGGCGCGACGATCAAGGCTGGTGAAACGGTGGAGTATCCGCTCGGCAAGGACCGCAAGGCCTATATCGTGCCCGCAACCGGCGCGATCGAGATTGACGGCACCCGCATCAACGCGCGGGACGGCGCTGCCATCTCCGATCTGGAGACACTGCGGATCACCGCGCTGGAAGACAGCGAAGTGGTGCTGGTCGACACGCTTTAACGGCTAAGTCAGGGCGTCTGGCTGCTTATCCCTCCCACAAGCGGCTCTTCACCCTGACAAGGGCGCTCCGGAACCATCCGGGGCGCCCGCTTTGTTTGAGGCAAACGCTTTGCAGTTAAATATTTAGACATGATCGATGCTTAAGAAGGCTCGCAGGACATGACCGGCAATCCGCTGTCCCTATGCAAATCCAAGTGGACCTCAGCGGGCTACCCTTAATGAAACATCGCACTGCCATTCACCGCCAGCTTCCCGAGCCGGTCGAGATTGAACTCATACGCGGCGTTTTCCATGCGTTCATGCCCGCGCTGGTCATGACCTTCTGCTTCTTGACGGCCGGCATTGAAATCTTTCTGAAAACCGGTGATCGGCTGCTGCTGGTGCTGCTGGTTGGCGGCATGCTCGCGTCCATCAGCCGGCTGACCTGCATGCGGTTCGCTCTGCGTGAAATTCACCACAAGAGCCTCACAATCGCGCGCGCCAGGCAACTCGAAGCGCGCTTCGCTTTTGCCTATATCGCCTTTGCCATCTTCCTCGGCATGTTCGGCGTGCGCGCATTGATCACGAGCAATGCCGAGATCCACATGCTGGTGATGTGCCTGCTCGTCGCTTACTGCGCGGGCGTCGCTGTGGGCATGGGGTCGCGCTTGCGCATCGCGCTGCCATCGATGATCGTAACGCTCGGCCCCGCAATCTGCGTAAACCTGATTAGCGACAATACCATCTATCGGATCACCGGCGCGGTCATGGCCGCCATCCTGATGAGCGGCATTCAGAGCCTGCGCAGCAAGCATCAGCGCTCCATTCACGATATCAGCCTGCGCCTTACCTTCTCGAACCTTGCCCGCAAGGACGCGCTCACAGCCCTGCCCAACCGCATTGCGCTGCGTGAATGGTTTGATGAGCGGATGGCGCTCAACAGCAATAGCGGGTTGCTCGCCGTGCATTACCTTGATCTCAACGGCTTCAAGCCCGTGAATGACACGCACGGGCACCCCGTGGGCGACGCTTTGCTGGCGGCGGTCGGCAAGCGCATCGCCAGGACCATCCGCGAGCATGACATCGTCGCGCGCCTCGGCGGGGATGAGTTCGCCATTATCCAATATGGTATCAAGAATGCGGCCGAAGCTGCCCAGCTTGCTGCGCGCATTACGGATGCCATTGCGAGCCCGTTTCGCATCGGCCATCTCACGCTGAGAATCTCCACCGGCCTTGGATATGTCATTGCCGATGGGAAGGATGAGGATCTGGACCATCTGATGGGCCTTGCCGATCAGGCGCTGTATGACAGCAAGCGGGAGGGTCAGATCTCGCAATATGATGTGGTCGAGCCAATCACGCGGCGCGTGGCCTGACCTGAGAGAGGTGCCCTCCCCACCCAGTGACGGATGGGGAAGGCTGAAGCATTAAGCGACGAACTTGCCCGCAAAGGCAATCTCGCCCAGCGCCTTGCGCTCGCTCGGCACATCCTTGTCGCGCAGATATTCCGGCAACACCGACACATCGCCACGCTTACCGATCGCGGCAGCGGCTTCGATGCGGAAACGCTCAGGCACGGCAAGCACCTCACGTGCCTTGTCGAAATCCACGCCGGTCATGCCATGTGCATGATAGCCCAGCATGGCTGCCTGCAGACCCAGTTGAGCCCAGGCCGCGCCCGCATCAAAGCTGTGGCTGTGTGATGGGTTCGCGCCGTCAGCCGTCTCCATGAGGGTATCGGAAACGATGACCAGCAGCATCGAGGCCGTCTGCGCCCAGCTCTGGTTGAACGGGATGAGGACCGAGAGAAAGTCAGCCCAGTTCGCGTCATCCTTGCGCGCATAAAGCAGGCGCCAGGGCTGATAATTATAGGCGGAAGGCGCCCAGCGTGCAGCATCCAGCATGGTATTCAAGTCAGCATCGGACATCGCCGATCCATCAAACGCGCGCGGCGACCAGCGGTCGAGAAACAGGCGATCGAGTGCAGTGTCGGTCGTACGTCCAGTCATGTTTAACTCCTGATCATGGATTGGGCGACGCCGTAGCTGGGAGGCAGCGGCATCGCCCGGGGGAACATCATGGGCCGGTCACAAATGGGTAGCCCTTGGCAACTGATCTAGATTGATCGCCCTTGACTGATCAGCCACATAAAATGAAACGAACATTTCTACTTTCTTGAAATGCTACGTTGGCAGCAATCTCAGTTTTGCCAGCTAAGTCAAACATCGCGGCTCGCATGATCAAGGCACGCGCGTTGGAATCCCCCCGCCGCTGCGGCATAGCGCTCCCACACATTGGCGCTCGACAAGCGCTGGCGCATGACGGGCGAGGGAGAGACAATTGAGGCAGCAACTGCTCCGGGCGTTCGCGCTCTTGGCCTTTCTTGGCGCCACCGCCTGCCAGATCACCACGCCTGAGCCGCAGACCGGCATCACTCTTGGCAAAATGCTGAAGGCAGATGACCAGCCCGGCCAGTGGGCCTCCTACAGCCGCACATGGGATGAGCAGCGCTACAGCCCGCTCGACCAGATCAACGATCAGAACGCGCACCGCCTTGGCCTCGCCTGGTATGCGGACCTTGAGACTTATCGCGGCGTGCAGGCCACCCCGCTGGTGATCGATGGCGTTCTCTACAACGCCTCCATCTACAATATCGTCACCGCCTATAACGCCAAGACCGGGGAGAAGCTTTGGACGTTCGACCCCAAGGTCGGCAAGGAATGGGCAGGCCTCGCCTGCTGCGGGCCATCCTCGCGCGGCATTGCAGCCTGGGGCAACAAGATCATTGTCGCGACGCTCGATGGGCGCCTGATCGCGGTCGACAAGGAGGGCGGCCAGGAAATCTGGACCGCGCAGACCTTCGATCGCAAGGATCAATATAGCATCACCGGCGCGCCGCGCGTTTATGATGGCAAGATCATCATCGGCAATGGCGGCGCGGATTATGGCTCGCGCGGCTTTGTCGTCGCTTATGATGCGGAAACCGGCAAGCGGCTTTGGAAATTCTACATCACGCCCGGCGACCCATCCAAAGGCCCCGATGGCGAGGCGTCAGACAGCGCCATGAAGATCGCCCTGCCCACCTGGCATGGCAAGTTCTGGAATGCAGGCGCTGGCGGCAATGCGTGGGACAGCTTCGCTTATGATCCCGAGCTCAACCTCGTCTATATCGGCACCGGCAATGGCAGCCCGCATATGTGGCACTTCCGCAGTCAGGGCAAAGGCGACAATCTGTTTCTCTGCTCGATGGTCGCGGTGGATGCCACGACCGGCGCCTATAAATGGCACTATCAAATGGTGCCGGAGGAAGACTGGGATTACACCTGCACCCAGCCCATCGTGCTCGCCGACATCAAGATTGACGGCAAGCCGCGCAAGGTCGCCATGCAGGCGCCCAAGAACGGCTTCTTCTATGTGCTGGATCGTAAGACCGGCCAGCTGATCTCGGCAAAATCCTATGTCTCGGTCAACACATGGGCGAGCCATATCGACATGAAGACCGGCCGCCCGGTGCTCAAGCCCGGCGCGCACAACACGACCACGCCGCACCTCATGAATCCCAGCTGGATGGCCTCGCATACATGGCACCCGATGAGCTACAGCCCCAAAACCGGCCTCGTCTATCTCTCCGCACAGGAGCAGGGGTCCATTTATGCGCGGGTCGAAGACGGCAAATATCAATATGTGAAAGGCCGCACCAACAGCGGTCAGGATTATGCGGGCCACCCGGATCTGCGCAAAAAGCTGATGGAAGAGGCGATGGCGACCGAGAAGGGCTATCTCCTCGCCTGGAACCCCGCCACGCAGACCGAAGCCTGGCGCGTGCCTTATCCGCACCCCGGCTCCGGCGGCGTGCTGACCACGGCAGGCAACATTCTCGTGCAACCCACGATCAACAAAACCGTCGCCATCTACCGCGCCGATAATGGCAAGAAATTGTGGGAAATAAATGTTGATCAGGCCGGTGTCGCAGGCGCGATGACCTATATGATCGATGGCGAGCAATATATCGCACTCAATGTCGGCTGGGGCGGATCGCCGGTGTATAACCTCGCCAAAAATGGCCCGTTCCGCTTCGCTTCAGCCAAGCTCGTCGTGTTCAAGCTGGATGCCGGGGGCGTCACCCTGCCGCCAATGGCGGAGCAGGATGAGACCGCCTATCTCCCCATGAAACGCATCGCAGACGATGTCGCCACGCGCGGCGCCGCGCTCTACGGCGAGACCTGCAACCGCTGCCATGGCGACAATGCCGTGGGCGGCATCAAGGATCTGCGCAAAATGAGCAAGGCGAGCCATGACAGCTTCATGGACATCGTGCTGCGCGGCACCCGCGTCCATAATGGGATGCCGAGCTTTGAGGGCGTGCTGACCGAGGCCCAGGCCGAGGATGTGCATGGCTACCTTATTAGGCGGGCGCAGGAGGATTGGTGAGGCGGGCTATGCGGCGGGCGAGACCATGCGGTTTGCGGCGGAGCTATTCGCCGACGTCAATGATGTCCTTAGGTTAGGCAGCAACACCATCCAAGTCAGTTGTGGGCGGTGTAATAGCAGCTTCATTTGAGTGGACTGTCCGACTTTGACATGGTGATGAGCGGCGCTCGTGGCGAGTCGCAGCAGGAAAACGACGAAAATTCTCATCCACAGAATTTTATTTTCGTGCGTTCGCAATCTCTTGACTTTGGGGGAACCCGCGCAGGCTGCCGCTTTCGCCGATCGGCCCTCTAGAACGCTTTTGGAACAAGGCTTTCAGCCAAGCAAACAACGCGCAATACCTCTAGTATTACTGCTCAATCGTAATAAACTTGCTTGCGACAGCCTGAAATGACGAAGGCCCGGCGGTTGCAACGCCAGGCCTTCTGATCGGGTTACGCTCTGCGATCTTTGTCCGAAGCGGAGCTGGTGTGTCCCGAGTAGTCCCATACTGCGCGGGTCGGGACGCAGCGTCAACCATGGACGTCCAAGTAAGGATGTTTCAAACATGGCCTACCAACGCAAACGACGCAATCGTGCGGCTCTCACCGATGAAGAAATTATCATCATCTGGCGTCGGCTGCGCCGAGGCGACTGGCAACATGACATAGCCGCCGCCTTTGGCGTGAACCAAGGTCGCATATCGGAAGTAAATACCGGTAAGCGCGGCGGCGAGATCACAAAGCACGCAGTCTAACTAAAGCTCCGGAGCGATTATGTTGTTGCTCCGGAGTAATTGCGCGCCACCGCCCTCAATGCGGCCCCGCCCCCGCGCTATCGCCTGCCCGGCCCCAATCCTCATTGGCGCGGGCCGTCACATAACCGTGGATGGCGTCGACATCCTCGGGCTTGAGCAGGTCGGCGAAGCTCGCCATGCCCTTGTCCGCATAAATGCCCTTGAGCACGATGTCGTTGAACTTGCCGTGCGTCCCGCGCGTCATCTTGCGCAGATCCTTCACGCCGCCAATCACTTGCTGGCCGTGGCAGACCTGGCACGTCTCGGCATAAAGCTGCGCACCCCGCGCGATTTGCGCTTCGCTCGCCGTCACCGGCGGTGGCTCGGATGCCTTCTCCTCGGGCTTGATCGGTGGGAGCGCGACAGTGCCACCCAGCTTGAAAACGAGCAGCCGGGCCGAGGCGCGCGGCATCTCAATGCCCTGCCCCCGCTCGACCTGCGCCGCGCCGCCGCCCCAACCGGCGTTCACTGCCACATATTGCACGCCATCGAGCATGTACGTGATTGCCCCGCCGACCGGCGCGCTTTGCACCGGCATTTCCCACAGCAGCGTGCCATTGCGCGCATCAAAGGCCGCGAAGGTCTGCCGCGTGGTGCCTTCAAACACCAGATCGCTGCCCGTGATCATCACGCCGCCATTGCCGTGGCGCGGCAGCTGGACTTTCCAGGCGACCTTCTGCGTCACCGGATTCCATGCGAGCAGGAAGGCTTTGTCCATTGCGACGACCTGCTTCATCAGCTCGGCGCGCTTCTTGGCAGCTTCGCCCGTATAGCCGCCCCACCCGGCATTGGAGCGGAAGGCGCGGGGCTTGAAATTGGGATCGAGCGCATAGACCATCCCGGACTCATAAACGGGCAGATAAGCCAGCTTGGTGCGCGGGCTGTAGCCCATCGGGAACCAGTTATGCGCGCCGCCCGGCCCCGGCATCACCAGCTTCGGGTCCGTGCCATAATGGGCAAGCGGATTGATCGATGGGCGGCCCGTCTTGGGGTCGATCCCCGTTGACCAATTTATGGGCGCGATTGGCTCGGCGGAGATGAACTGGCCGGTCTTGCGGTCAATCACATAGAAATAGCCATTCTTCGGCGCCTGCATCAGCACCTGACGCTTCTTGCCCTTGATGGTCAGGTCCGCCGTCACGATTGATGAGGTGCAGGTGTAATCCCAGTCCTCTTCCGGCACCATCTGATAGTGCCAGACATATTTGCCCGTCTCGGCATGCACCGCCACAATGGAGCAGACGAAAAGATTGTCACCCTTGCTGTCACTGCGATGATGCCATGAAAGCGGCGATCCATTGCCGGTGCCGATGTACACCAGCTTGAGCGCGGGATCATAGCCGATGCTGTCCCATGCATTCGCGCCGCCGCCCAGCTTCCAATAATCGCCCGACCATGTCTTGCGGATCATCTCCATGACAGTGTCGGAGGCCTCGCCATCCGGGCCTTTGGCCGGGTCGCCGGGCGTCAGATAGAATTGCCACAGCTTCTTGCCCGTCTCGGCATCCCATGCGGAAACGAAACCGCGAATGCCCATGTCGCCGCCGCTATTGCCGATGACCACCTTGCCATCGAACACGCGCGGCGCGCCGGTGATGGTGTAGGGCATATCCTTGGGCGTGGTCTGTACGGACCAGACCTGTTTGCCGCTCTTGGCATCAATGCCGATCAGCCGCCCATCCAATGTGGCGATGATGATCTTGCCCTTCCACATCGCAAGACCGCGCGCGACGGGTTCGCAGCAGGCATAGCGCCCATATTCGCGCGGCACTTGCGGGTCGAAGGTCCATAGCCGCTTGCCGGTGCGCGCATCATAGGCAATCGTGATGTTCCAGGGCAGGATGTTGTAGAGCACGCCATCGGCATAAAGCGGGGTCGCCTCCACGCCCCGGAACGTGTCCAGCTCATCATACCATGCGATGCCGAGCTTGCTCACATTGCCAGCATTGATCTGGTCGAGCGGGCTGTAACGCTGGGCGCTGTAGGTGCGTCCATCGTGCAGCCAGTCATTGCCGTCCTTATCCTGCGCCGCCATGCGGGCGCTGTCGACAGCGGCAGGCATGGCGGCGCCCGACCGCGCCATGATCGCATAGCTCAGCAGCAGCATGGCAAGCAGCGCCATGCCGATCAGCAGCCCCGGCCTCTTCCAGATCGTCATCGCTTCAGTTCCTTGGCGGTTCGCCAATCGGTTGCGACCCATCGACCCAGCGGCCGACCTTGAGCGAGTCCTGCTGTTCCTTCGTGCCCGGAGGCCGATGATAAGCGCCCACCTCGCCCATATCAGGCTTGAACACCTTGCCCGTCACCGGGTTCGGATAATGGAAGGGCACGATATAATAGGCTGGATAGGTGAGGTAGATCACCGATGGCGGCAGGTCTGGCGGCGGATCGAATTTATCGGGCCAGGTATTGTTCATCGCCCATTTGCCCCAGCCTTCCCAGCTTGAATACATGGTGAAAGGCCCGGTCAGGCGGCTGATCTTCCAGACGCCATTTTCCTTGCGATATTCATTCTCGTAGAGCGGCAGGCCCCAGCCGCCATTGCTCATCACCCAGGCGCGGGCGCGCACCCAGCCGGTCTTCCCGTCCGCCGAGATATCCGGGATCGGCTGGAACTGCATATGGTTGACCAGCGCGCCCTTCTTGGTGCCATCTGGCCCAAAGGCTTTCTGCATATATTCCAGCACACGCGCTTTGCCGAGGAAGATGCCCTTGCCGCCAATCTCCAGCGTGGCATCCTGGGTGAACAGCTCGGAGAGCGGCGTCCACTGACCCTTGTCCACGAAATAGCCATAGCTTCGCTGCAGCTTCTCGATGGCGTTCATGTCTTCAAGCCGGGTGATGCGCGCCTCCAGCGCGGCCAGCTTTTCCGCCGATGTCTGGGCGATGGCGGGCGTCAAACCCGCGAGCGATGAGGCGCCGATCAGCGCGGCGATGATGTGCGTGCGCTTGATCATCGTGTCATTCCCTTCGCTGCGCTGCTGACTTCCTTCTTGCTGCTGTCCATGCCCCGGTCGGGTCGGCCCAGAATATCATCGCCTTCCATCGGCAAATCCTTGAGGACTTCGCCCGTCACCGGATGCCGGTAGCTGTAAGCAGGCAGATAAGCGTTAGGGAAAGATCGATAGACCTCGCTCGGTGGCTGATCCGGCGGGAACAGCGCGCTCGGCCCCTCCATCTGGATCGCATATTTCGCGAAGCCCAGATCATAATCGGTCATGGCGGTCACATAGAAATGCAGCTTGGCGAATTTCCAGACGCCGCCTTCCTTCACATATTGATTTTCATAAATGCCGACGCCCCATTTGCCATTCTCATTGGGCGCAGCCAGCATCACCATGCCTTGCCAGCGACCTGTCGCGGTGCGGCCATCTGGCGCAACGACGACGATGGGCTGGAGCATCATATGATTGTTGAGACTGCCCTTGGCGAGGCCTTGCGGCCCGAACAGCAACATGGCCTGGCGAATGCGCGCAGGCGTGATGTAAACGCCGCGCTGGCCATATTCTAAGCTGCCGCGCGCTGTGAACAGCTCAGCCGCCTGATCCCAAAGGCCCTTGTCGAAATAATAGCCGAAGGTGGCGGTCAGATTTTCGACCGCAAGCTGATCCTCCAGCAGCGTCACGCGCTGCTTGTAAGCGCTAAGCTGGTTGCCCTGTGCTGTGGCGGGCGTGGCCATGATGGCGGCAAGGCCGAGCAGCAGCGCGGCTTTCAATGTGGTGCGGGCGCTCATCTCGCTGTCTCCGTCACGGGCTTGCCGGTCACCGGGTTGGGCGCTCTGAAAGCCGGGAGCTGTTGATCCGGAAATGATCGATAATTAGCGCTTGGCGGGCGATCCGGCGGCATCGCCTTGCTTGCCTCGCTGCGCACCATGCCCTCGCCGGGCTTGAGGCGCGCCCAGCCCTTTTCATAAGGCGCCACGAAATTGATGTAGAGGTGCAGGCGGGCGATCTTCCAGACGCCGCCCTCCTTCACATAATCATTCTCATAAATGCCATCGCGCCACTCGGCATGCTTCTTGTGCTGCCCGAGCATGCCAAGATCCCGCCAGCGCGCCTGCGCCGACATGCCATCGGCAGCGACATTCACCACCGGCTGCAAGGTCACCCACTCATTGAGCTGGCCGTAGATCAGCCCTTCCTGACCGCCGTGCAGCGCCTTGAGATAATCGCGGATGCGGGCATTGC
>Ga0307414_10001259_pt1 | contig 13077 bp, 11 predicted proteins | sample DK1Ometagenome_FD_203804 | JGI IMG/M metagenome (GOLD analysis project Ga0307414, IMG submission 203804) | Maize rhizosphere microbial communities from greenhouse at UC Davis, California, United States - DK15-O-3 | ecosystem: Host-associated > Plants > Roots > Rhizosphere > Soil | place: USA... | reverse complement strand
GCGGGGGCGGTCCTGGGGACGATGACAAAGGTCTGGTTCGCTGACGCCACGGAGCCCTCTTCGCACTTGCACAAAGACTAGGGGGCGGGAGTCGGGTTGGCAATTTCCGTGCGGTTGGCGCGCGCCACGGGGGGAATCGGGGCGAAAAGCTGCCGACGTTCACGTCAATGCCGGGAAAATCTTCCGTTCCGGCGTTTGGAGGCTGCGGAAGGGATGGTGCGGGCGGTCGGGCTCGAACCGACACTCCTTTCGGAACCGGATTTTGAGTCCGAGAGAGCCTAAGCAATATCAAGCTACTCCGTGGGTCGCGGTGCTAGCGCGGCGCTCCCACGCTTTAGAATGACCGTGTCGGCAGTCCCCGGCAAACCCGCTCGAACTCCGATCAGAAACCAGTCGCGATGGCGGCGATCACGCCGGACACCACCAGAACCAACGGCGGCGCGAGTTTGCTCTTCCACAAATAGAGAGCGATCAGCGCGCCCGCCGCGATCGTCAGAAGAATCGGTGCGCGATCCAGCGGCGACAGGAGACCTGCCCCCAACTCCAGTGTGGTCGCGGCGATCAGGCCGACGACGCTGGCCGCCACGCCCTCCAGCAACAGCTTGACCCCGGACGCCTCCACGAGGGTTTCAAGCCGGTCGTAGAAGATCAGCGAGAAGGCGAACGCGGGCAAGAAGATGCCCGCCGTGATGGCGACGGCGCCGAGCGGGCCGCCGGCGACATAGCCAACGAAGGTCGAGAAGATGATCAAGGGCGCGGGCAGGATTCCGGAGAGGCCAAGACCGTCGAGAAACTGGCCGTCCCCCATCCAGCCACGACCGACCGCATCGGTCCGCAGGAAGGGGATCGCCGTGTAGGCCCCGCCGAAGGTCAGCAACCCCGCCTTCAAGCCGGACAGGAACAGGACTAACGGCGCGACCGATCCGGGCGCTTCCGCGACCAGCCCTGCGATGGTTTCGGCAGCCTTTTCCGGGGTGAACACCGTCACCGCGATCGCGGCTACTGCGGCCAAAGCAGCGACGCCGAGCGCCAGGCCGGGGCGTCCCGCCTTTGCCAGGACGTAGGCGACGCCGGAAGCGGGCAAAGTAATCCAGAAGCTGACGCCCAGAAGAGCGGCAAACCCGGCGACGATCCCTATGCCCCATAGCCAACGGTCGACGAGGACGTGCTCGCCGATCCGGTGGACCGCACGAATGATCAAGGCGACCACCGCCGCCTGCACGCCCAGAAACGCCGCCCCGACCCATGAGCGGTCGAAGTCGATACGGAAGTAGAGCCAGGACAGCAGCATCATCAGGACGAAGCCAGGCAACATGAAGCCGAGCCCGGCGAGCACGCCGCCCCCGCGCCCCTTGGCCCGCATTCCGAGGTGGACGCACAACTCGTGCGCTTCCGGTCCGGGCAGAACCTGCATCACGGCCAACAATCGGTTGAAGCGGGCGCTGGACATCCAGCGCTCCTCATCGACCAGTTCGCGCCTGACCATCGCGATCTGGGCGACGGGACCACCGAAGGCCAAGGCGCCGAACTTGAGGAAACGCAGGAAGAGCCCGCCATACGTCATGGCGGGAGGAGACGGCTCTTGCGCAGTAGTGCCATCGGAGGGTGCCGGGGATTTGGACAAGTCGCGCTCCTTGCCGCGCTTCGCGCGACCAGAGCGGGTCTTGGGCGACGACCGCCTCAACCGGGCGCCCGCGATCAGGCCCGGACCCTCATCCTAGGTCAGACGGACGTGTCGGAAAAGGTTCTTCGCAGGAGGTCCCGGGGTTCTCGCGCGGCGCCTCGGAGAGCAGGATGGTCCGCATGTTCTCTCCGCTCCGTCACTCCGCCTATCGTCACCTGTTCACCGCCCAGGTCGCGGCGCTGCTCGGCACCGGACTGGCGACCGTGGCGCTCGGCCTGCTCGCCCACGACCTCGCGGGTGCGAGCGCCGGGGAAATCCTGGGCGCTGCCCTGGCGATCAAGATGGTGGCCTATATCGGGGTGGCGCCCTTCGCGAGCGCCCTGGCGGCTCGCCTGCCGAGGAAGACGCTGCTGGTGTCGCTCGACATCGTGCGAGCGGTCGTGGCGACGGGGCTGCCGTTCGTGGGCGAGGCCTGGCAGGTCTACGCCCTGATGACCGTCCTCTACGTCGCCTCGGCCGCCTTCACCCCCGCCTTCCAGGCCATGATCCCGGACCTGCTGGAGGACGAGGCGGAATACACCAAGGCCCTGTCGCTCTCGCGGCTGGCGGCTGATCTGGAGAGCGTGGCCAGCCCCGTCCTGGCCGCGCTGCTGCTGGCGGTGATGAGTTACAGCAACCTGTTCGCTGGCACGGCGGTCGGCTTCGTCGTCTCGGCGTTGTTTGTCGTCAGCGCTGCGTTGCCAGCAATCAGCGCGGCACAGCCCCGGCCGTTCCTGCAACGGCTCACCGGCGGCGTCTGGCTGTTCGCCCTGACGCCGCGCCTGCGCGGCCTGCTGGCCGTCAGCCTGGCGACTGCCGCCGGCGGGGCGATGGTGTTCGTCAACACCGTGGTTCTGGTGCAGTCGGGCTTTGGCCTGACGGAGCAGGCCACGGCCTGGGCGTTGGCGGCGTTCGGCGGAGGATCGATGACGGCGGCGGTGATCCTGCCTCGCCTGCTGGCGCGCCTGCCCGACCGCTCGGCGATGGTGCTCGGAGCCGGAGCGATGACGCTCGTGCTCCTGGCCGGTCCATGGCTCGCGGTCAGCTATGTCGCGCTGCTCGCGCTGTGGGTCGTCATGGGGTTCGGCTACTCCCTGACCATCACCCCGGCAGGCCGGGCGCTGCGGCGATCTTCAAGCGCCGGCGACCGGCCTGCACTGTTCGCGGCGCAGTTCGCCCTGTCCCACGCCTGCTGGCTCATCGCCTATCCCGTGGCGGGTCTGGTCAGCGCCGAGGCCGACCCCGGGGCGGCGTTCCTGGTGCTGGCGGGACTGTGTGCCACGGGCACGGTCCTCGCCCTGCTGATCTGGCCCGCCCACGACCCAGAGAACCTGCCGCACCGGCACGATGAGCTTGCGCCGGACGATCCGCACCTTGCGGAACACGCCGCCGACGGTGTCCACGCCCATCCCTTCGTCATCGACGCGCAGCACCCCCGCTGGCCGACGACGAAGGGGTAACGAAGGTAGCCCTCAGACGACCCGCTTGACCTCGGAATAGGCGCCCGTGGTCTGGAGCGTGATGGTCACGGGCTCCCCGGTGCGGTTGCGCCAGAACCATCCGTGGCTGCCGGTGAAGGCCGCGACGAGTTCGCCTTCCTCGCGTTGGGACGAGCCCTTGCCGTAGCCGTGATAGGGCGTTCCGGGCCGGTCGGCGTGGATGTCGAAATTGATCCGCCCCCCGCTGCTCGACCAGACGTAACGGACGCTCGCGCCCTCCTCCATGACCAGCTTGATCTCTGCGCCCTGGTCGGGCGCGAGGGTGAGCACCGTCTCGTCAGTTCGGGTCGCGGGCGCTTCGGCGGCCGGAGCGGCGGTCGGGGCCGCCGTAGCCGCCGGTACGGGAGCGGCCGCCGGGGGTGCGGCGGCTTCCTCCGCCTCGGCTTCCGCCGCCAGCTGCATCTTGATGCGGCCCATCTCGGTCAGGCCCAGCAGCGATCCGACCCGGGTCGGATCGACGCCGTATTCGGCGGGAAGCACCACGGTGACGAGGAGGGCCGAGGCGACCGCCATGGCGATGCCCGTCGACTTCAGCAGACGGGAGGTCGAGGGCAGTTCGGAGGCGTCGGGCTTGTTGGCGTTATACATGGGTCAGGTCTCCGGTCAGGCGACGAAGAAGCCGACGAGCTGATAGCCCGCCAGAATGAAACCGAGGGTCATGAGGACGACGTTGGCGGCGTAGGCGTGCCGCCAGAAGCCGGACGTTCGGCGCCAGAAGCCCATGGCGATGAGGATTGCGCCGAGGGCCAGAAGCTGGCCCGCCTCGACGCCGATGTTGAAGGCGATCAGGTTGCCGATCAGCCCGTCGGACGACAGGTCGAAGTCCTGCAACTTGGTGGCCAGGCCGAAACCGTGGACGAGGCCGAAGATCAGGGTCGCGGCCTTGGTCGATGGCTGGAAGCCGAACCAGCGCTGGTAGGCGCCCATGTTGTCGAGCGCCTTGTAGACGACCGACAGCCCGATGATCGCGTCGACCAGATAGCTGGAGACGCTGATGTCGGTCAGCACGCCCAGCAGCAGGGTCGTCGAGTGGCCGATGGCGAACAGCGTCACATAGATGCTGATGTCCTTCATCCGGTAGAGGAAGAAGATGACGCCGAGCAGGAACAGCAGGTGATCGTAGCCGGTGACCATGTGCTTGGCGCCGAGATAGACGAACGGCCAGAACAGGAAGCCTGAGGTCTCCTGGATGTAGCCCTTGTCGCCCTCGGCCACGCCGTGAGCGAAGGCGGCCGTCAGCAGGCCGTTCAGGAACAGGATCAGCAGCCCGAGCACGAGGACGCCGGCGGGCGTCCTCAGCCAGGCGGCCCATCGATGGGTCGCGGCGGTCATGCGTTGCTCCGATTGAAGGGAAGACGGGAAAGCCAAGCGGGGCGCGTGCCCGCAGGGCGTGGCGGACGGCCATGAACGAGGCTGTAGAGAGCGGGCAGGACCAGCAGGGTCAGGATCGTCGAGGAGATGATCCCGCCGATCACAACCGTCGCCAGCGGACGCTGGACCTCGGCTCCGGCGCCCACGTTCAGCGCCATGGGCACGAAGCCGAGGCTGGCGACCAGGGCGGTCATCAGCACCGGCCGGAGCCGGGTCAGCGCGCCCTCGCGGATCGCTTCCCCGAGCGGCTTGCCCTCGGCGGTCAGGGTGCGGATGAAGCTGACCATGACGACGCCGTTCAACACGGCCACTCCGGACAGGGCGATGAAGCCGACGGCCGCCGAGATGGAAAGCGGCAGCCCGCGCATCGCCAGAGCCGCGACGCCGCCGGTCAGCGCCAACGGCACGCCGGAGAAGACGATGGCGGAGTCCTTCACCGACCGGAACAGGGCGAACAGCAGGCCGAAGATGAGCAGCAGGACGACCGGAACCACGAGCTGAAGGCGCTTGGCCGCCGAGATCAACTGCTCGAACGTGCCGCCGTAGCTGATCCAGTAGCCGGCCGGCACCTCGACCTCGGCCCCGACCTTGTCCTGCACCTCGGCGATGAACGAGCCGAGGTCGCGCCCGCGCACGTTGGCGGTGACCACGACGCGGCGCTTGCCGTCCTCGCGGCTGATCTGGTTCGGACCCTTCTCGACCGCGATGGCGGCGATCTCCTCCAGCGGCACGAAGGCGGTTCCGCCGGAGCCGGGCACGGGGATGCGCAGTCGGCCGATGGCTTCAGTGTTTTCCCGCAGGGTCTCGGGCAGGCGCACGACCACGTCGAAGCGGCGGTCGCCCTCGAACACCTGGCCGGCGACGACGCCGCCAATCGAGGCCGAGACGACCTGCTGGACGTCCTCCATGCTGATGCCGAGCCGCGACAGGGCGGCGCGGTCCGGTCTGATCTGGAGCACGGGCAGTCCGGTGACCTGCTCGACCGAGACGTCCTCGGCGCCCTCGATGCCGCCGACCACGCCCTCTACGGCGTTGCCGACCTCCAGCAGTTCGTCGAGGTCGTCGCCGAAAACCTTGATCGCGACATCCGCCCGGACGCCGGACAGCAGTTCGTTGAACCGCATCTGGATGGGCTGGGTGAATTCGTAATTGTTGCCCGGGATTTCGGCGACGGCCGCCTGGAGTTCAGCCAACAGTTCGGCACGGGGCTTGCGCGGGTCGGGCCAGTCCTTGCGGTCCTTCAGCATGATGAAGGTGTCAGCGACCGAGGGCGGCATGGGGTCGGTCGCCACCTCGGCCGTGCCGATCTTGGCCACGACCCGTTCGACCTCGGGGAACTGGGCGATGCGCCGCTCCAGCGCCGTCTGCATCTGCACGGCCTGGCTGAGCGAGGTGCCGGGGATGCGCAGGGCGTGCATGGCGATGTCGCCCTCGTCTAGGTTCGGAATGAACTCGGACCCCATGCGGCTGGCGCCGAGAGCCGCAATGGCGACCAGGGCGACCGCCACCGCGATGAAGGCCACGCGCAGCCTCAGCGCCATTTCCAGCGCGGGCTGATAGAAGCGCCGCGCGCCGCGCATGACGAAGCTGTCTTTCTCCTCGACCTTGCCGGTGACGGACATGGCCACGGCGGCGGGGACGAAGGTCAGGGACAGGATCAGGGCGAAGGTCAGGGCCATGACGACGGTGATCGCCATCGGGTGGAACATCTTCCCCTCGACGCCGGTCAGGGCGAAGATCGGCACATAGACCAGGGTGATGATCAGGACGCCGAACAGCGATGGTCGGATCACCTCACCGGACGCCGAGGCCGCAAGGGCGAACCGTTCCTCGCGGTTCAGCAACCGGCCGAGCCGGTGCTGCGCCTCGCCGAAGCGGCGCAGGCAGTTCTCGACGATGATGACCGCGCCATCGACGATCAGGCCGAAGTCGAGCGCACCCAGGCTCATCAGATTGCCCGACACACCGGTGCGCACCATGCCGGTGATGGTCATCAGCATGGTGATTGGAATGACGGCGGCCGTGATCAGGGCTGCGCGGATGTTCCCGAGCAGCAGGAACAGCACGACGATCACCAGCAGCGCGCCTTCGAGCAGGTTCTTCTCGACGGTGTGGATCGCCCGGTCGACCAGATCGGTCCGGTCATAGACCGGCACAGCCCGAACCCCGGCGGGCAGCGCCTTGGCCGCTTCGTCGAGTCGGGCGGCGACGGCCTGGGCGACGGTGCGGCTGTTCTCGCCGACCAGCATGAACACCGTGCCGAGCACGACCTCGCGGCCGTCCTCTGTGGCGGCGCCCGTCCTCAATTCCTCGCCCATGACCAGATCGGCCACGTCGGCGACCCGCACGGGCACGCCGTTGCGGTTGGCGACGATGATCGCGCCGAGGTCCTCAAGGCTTTCGGCCTGCCCCGGCACCCGCACCAGATACTGCTCGCCGTAACGCTCGACGTAGCCCGCGCCGACATTGGCGTTGTTGCGGTTCAGGGCCTCGACCACCTCGGCCATGGTCACGCCGTAGGCGACCAGACGATCCGGCCACGGGGTGACGTGATACTGCCGCTCGAAGCCGCCGATAGTGTTGACCTCGGTGACGCCGGGCGTGTTGCGCAGTTGCGGCCGGATCACCCAATCCTGGAGGGTGCGCAGGTCCTCGGGCGTATAGAGTTCGCCGTCGGGCCGACGCGCGCCGCGCTCCGCCTCGATCGTATACATGAAGATCTCGCCCAGCCCCGTGGCGATGGGGCCGAGTTCGGGTGTCAGCCCTTCGGGCAGCTGGCCCCGCGCCGCCTGGAGCCGTTCGTTGACCAGCTGGCGGGCGAAATAGATGTCCGTGCCGTCCTCGAAGACGGCGGTCACCTGGCTGAGGCCGTAGCGGGAGACGGAGCGGGTGTATTCCAGCCCCGGCACGCCCGCGATGGCGGTCTCCACCGGGAAGGTGATCCGCTGTTCCGACTCCAGCGGCGAGAAGCCGGGAGCCTCGGTGTTGATCTGGACCTGGACGTTGGTGATGTCCGGCGTGGCGTCGATGGGCAGGCGCTGGAAACTCCAGACGCCTACCGCACAGGCCAAGACCACGAGCGCCATGATGATCCAGCGGAAGCGGATCGACAGCGCGATGATGCGTTCGAGCATGATGGTGCGAGCCCCTAGTGGTCGTGGCTCGCGCCGGACTTCTCGACGTCCGCGCGGATCAGGAAGGCGCCGTCCACCACATACTCGGTGCCCGGATCGATGCCGCTCAGAACCTCGGTCCACTCGGGCGTGCGGCGGCCCAGTTCGAGCATCCGCACCTCGTAGGTGTTGCCGAAGCGGGCGTAGACGACGGTGAAGTCGCGGAACGGCTGGAGCGCCTTGGTGCGCACGGCGAGGGGAACCTGCCCGGCTCCGACCTGCACCTCGCCCGAGACGCCCAGGCCGGGCCGCCAGATGCCGCCCTGATAAGGCAGATCGACGTGAGCGACGAGAACCTGGCTGGTCAGGTCGGCCGACGGCAGAACCGACTCAATCCGGCCGTTGAAGGTGTAGTCGCCGGCAAGGCTCTTGACGGTGATGGGCTGGCCGGCGCGCACCCGTTCTGCGTCGCGCGGATAGAGCAGGAACTCCGCGTGCAGCCGGGTCGGGTCGCCGATCATGAGCATCGGCTCGCCGCCGCCGGTGATGGAGCCGACATTGACGTTCTTGGCCACGATCATGCCGGAGATGGGCGCGGTGATCGCATAGGTCTGAAGGCTCTCGCTGGACTCCACACGGGCGATGACCTGCCCGCGCGAGACCCGGGTCCCCAGCGCGACGTCCAGGGCCATCACGCGTCCCGGGTAACGGGCGTGGACCTCGGCCTGTCCTTCCGGCGTGATCTCGACCCGGCCGGTCAGCGGCAGGGTCTCGCCCAGCGTCGCCGGCCCCACGCGCTCGACGGTGACTCCCCCGGCGCGGGCGGCGTCCGCCGAGATGGTGGTGCGGCCTTCGTAGGAGGCATAGGCCCAGCGGTGCTGCTTGCCGTCGTGCGCGGCCGTCACGACCACGTCGAAGGAATGGGGCTCAAAGACCGGCGCGGGCGAGGTCAGATAGTCGTTCTCGGCGGCGAAGGTGAAGCGGTCGGTCTTGGGGCCGAGGCGGCTGAGAACGATGGCGGCCTGGACCTGACGCGGATCGACCGGCTTGTCCTTGACGTAGGGATAGAGGCGGAACAGCGGTTCGGGCCCCTCTTCATAGAGAGTGATCTCCAGCGCGAAGTCGCCGTCGCGCAGCATCCGTCCACGATGGGGTCCGCGTTCGTATTCACCGGCGGCGGCTTCGCCTTCGGCCTTCTCCGCCGATCCCTGCCCACAGGCGGAGAGGCCGACCGCGAGGGCCACGAACGAGGCGGCGAGGACGCGCCGCGAGAGGGTGTGCCGGATCATGGTTGGGTCTCCAGGCCGAGCAGGTCGGCGTGCGCGCCTGTCAGCCGGTCAAGGCGGGCGCGGTCGATATGGAACTGTTTGAGGACGGCGACCCGGCGGGCCTTCGTCGTCAGGAGAGCGGTGTGAGCGGCCATGACGTCGTTGTAGGAGAAGCCGCCTCGCGCGAAGCCTTCGCGCACGAGCACGACGGCGCGTTCGGCCTGCGGCAGGGTCTCTTCCGCGATCCGTTGCGCCTCCAGCGCCCGTGACGCCAGCAGGACCTGAAGGCGGGCGATCTCCCGTTCGCGCTCCTGCCGGAGCGCCGCCATGTCGGCCTCGGCGGCGATGCCTTCGAACCGGGCCCGCTCGATGGCGCCCTCGTTCCGGTCATAGCGTCCGAGCGGAATGGACCCGCCGACCACGAGGCCCAAGTCCTGCCCGTCCCAGAAGTGCCGCACGCCGACGCTGACTGTCGCGTCCGGCGTGGCGCGGGCCTGTTCCAGGCTGACGCGAGCCCGGGCGACGTCGCGCTGCGCGGCCAGAACCGCAAGATCGATCTCGGCGGCGGCGCCGGCGACCTCGCGCGCAGCGCTGGTGTCCTCGAAGTCCACCGGGTCTAGGGAGAAGTCCGGCGCGCCGATCCAGAAGCGTCCCAGCGTCGCGCGGGCGAGACGGGCCTGTATCTCGGCCTGATCGAAATCGATCTGGGCCTGCGCGAATTCGGCCTCGGCGCGGGCGCCGGCGAACAGGGGATCGCGGGCCATGTCGACCCGGCGCTGCACCTCGATCTGAAAACGCTCGGCGAGGGCCAGACGCTCGCGAGCGATCTCGAGTTCGGCCTGCGCGGCGAGCGCCTCGACCCAGGCGCGCTGCACCTGTTCAAGGCGATCGAGCCGCCGGATCGCGGATTCGGCCAGGACGAGGGCGGCTTCGCCTCGCGCTAAGCCCACCCGCGCCGGCCGGTCGCCGCCGCGCTCGAACCGCTGCTCGTAGGACAGGGTCGTCTCGGTCCGGTCGATGATGTTGCCGCCCCCCAGCGTGGGCAGGTTCTCGACCATCAGACCGACGGTCGGGTTGGGTCGGACATCAGCCTGGCGTACGGCGGCGTCTCCGGCGCGCGCCCGCGCCTCCACGCCCGGCAGTCCGGGGTCCACCTCAACGGCGCGGGCGAGGGCCCGCTCAAGGGACAGTGTGGGCCCATTGGCGACAGAGCCTGGCGGCTCCTGCGCCATGGCGGAGTGGGTCGGCGAGGCCGCCAGTGAGAGCGCTGCAACCGAAACGGCCGCGAAACGCGCCCACGATCCGGCTGAGCCGGCGATCGGGGTCTTCAAGGGTATCTCCGGAAAACAGGTTGCGCGCAGCCGAACGGCCGCGCCGGTTCAGACGACCGTGCGCATCCGTTTGGGAGGGTGTTCAGGCCCGTCGCCTGCGAGGCTCGGCAAGGCGGGCTCGGCACCGGGCCGTTGGAGCGCGGACGTGGAAGGTGACACCGCAATCAAAACCCGGCCGGACCCCGGCATGGCGGCGTGAACGTCGCCGCCGCTGTGATGGTGATGCCCAACCGGGATCGGACCATCGCTGTCCCGATCAGTGTCGGTATCCGGAGCATCGTCCGGAGCGACATGGACGTGGGCCGCGTGGTGATCGTCGTCCGCTTCGACCAGAGCGACGGCAGGCCAATCGGCGGCGTGCCCCAATGTGTGCTGCGACTCCGAAAGCCCATGCAGGTTCATGGCCGCCAGGATGGCGACGGACAGACCGATGCAGAGGTGGCGGAAGGCGTGCGGCACTGAGTGGCTCCACCCGCCCGTGTAGCTTCAGGCGCGACAACGGGCAATGCAGTGGATCAAAGTGATTTGGTCCGCTTTGTGACGGACCACCAGTGTCCACGAGTCCGGATCGCGTTCGCCCAGCCGCTTTACGACACAAGATCGGGCTTTGGCTCAACAAGGCCTAGGGCTTTGCCCGCACCGTCAATCCAGAATTGCGGTGGCACCGGCGGGCGCTGGCGCCGGCAGGCGAGGAGCAGGACGGGCCAATAGCCGGTCTTGATCGCCGAGAGTTGGTTCCAGGCCTTGCTGCCCATGACCTCGTCCCAGAGGATTTCGACCATTTCAGCGCAGGTGTCCGACAGCGGCAAACCGCTCAGCGCCACGCCATGGGAGTCGCCGCCAACATAGAGCGACGCTTCGCTCTCCTCGTCCGGCAGCCACCGCAACGGACAGCTCCAGATGGCCCGCGTCGGCGGTCGGCTGTTCCCCGCGCCGGACGGTGGTGACGTCTGGTTCTACGATGATTTCATCAACGGGTGCTGGTTGCCGCTGATGCGCCGCGCCGAGCTCGTCGAGATGCTGCCGGACAGCAAGAGCAAGAACCGACCGGTTACGGCGTTCAGCCCACACACGCTGCGCCACGTGTCGGCCAGCCTCTGGATCGCGCAGGGCCTCTCGCCGAAGAAGGTTCAGGACCTGCTTGGCCATTCGACCATCCAGCTGACCATGGACCTGTACGGGCACCTGTGGACCGACCCCGATGCTGACGACGCACTGGCGCAGGCGAGTGAGCGGTTGGTCGGGGGAGCGTAGCCCTATCGGAACGAGCGGTGCGCCTAGCTAGTCTACCGGAACCTCGGCGGGGTCGTTCCGCCCCTTTCCACCCAGCGCGGCGGCGGCGGCGGTGGCGGCGGCGGGGGTGGCGGCGGAGGCGGAGGGGGCGGACTCGTTGTGTCGCTCATCGCTGTTAGCTCCGGCCAAAGGGGTCTGAAGGAACACGGTTACAGAACCGGCAATCAATGTGAAGGCGGCCGCGATAATTAGCCACCGGGCCGACTTCGTGCGAGCGACGAGCTTGGCGGCGTTCAGCCCGTGATTATGGCTCGCTGCTGCCGCGATATCATCGAGATAGTTCTTCCTCGTCTCGGTAAGCGCCTGCGCCTCGGCTTCCTCTGGCGTAAGCCCGTGCTTCACCAGCTCATCCAGTCTCCCGAGGGCAACGACGCGAACGATTTGCTCGTCAGCGGGGTATCGGTGACGCCGTGTTTTGATTGCAAATCGGAGGTGCCAGAGCGCCGCTAACGTTGACAGTGCGCCGCAGACCGTCAGCCCCAGACCCAAGAGGTTCGTCAGGTTCCTCCAATCGGCGGTCGCAAGATGAATGAACTCATAGGCCAGCAATGCTGCCAACAGGCCAATGGCCGTGACGAACGCAGGGAGGCTTCGCCAAACGGCTTCGTCAAAGTCCAACTCCCGTTTGAACCCGTCGCTGGCATACTTCTCAAGGAAGTCCTGGAGGGGAGTGTCCTTTGATGACGAGCCTGCTGTCGCACCGTCGCGCTTGGGGAGCCAACGCCGGTTCGACCACAATGCGAGCAACGATCGGATGTTCATCATTCCCCCTCGGGCATCGGTAACCGTTCGGTCTCTGGATGCCCAGCCCCCGAGCCGGAACTGGAAGCGAGTCTCGGAGACAGACACCGAACCTTGCGGCGCTGCGACGGCGCTCGGAGCCTGGCGGAACCACGCGGAAAGTTGAGAAAACCCAATAAAATCAGAGAATATCGTGACGATCCATCTTGGCCGCCTTGCTGCCTTGCTGTGACGCCTAACCCTTTGATTTCATTGTGGTGCGGGCGGTCGGGCTCGAACCGACACTCCTTTCGGAACCGGATTTTGAGTCCGGCGCGTCTACCAGTTCCACCACGCCCGCACAGGCCGTCTGGGTCTCTCGGCAGGCCGGACAGGTAGCGCGGGCGCGGCGGGGAGGCAATCGGGGAAAGCGGCTGCGGGACCGGAACCTGTGTCGATGGCGGACCGCTGTTGTTCGCGGATCTAGCCCGGCTGGCGCGGGTCGCGGCGCCGCCGTCGGTCATCGCCGGTCTGATAGCCATTCAGGACGAAGTTGTTCCGGTACAGGATGCGGCGCAGCGGCATGGATGAGTCCGGCGCGTCGCCATTCGCCACCCGGGCGCGTCGGGTCGCCTGCAGCGCCTCGTCGCCGAAGCCGCCATCCAGCGGGTGTTCCGCCTCCACTGAACAGTCGCGCAGGCCGCCGTCCGGTTCGGTCAGGCACATGACCGTCGCGAAGCCGCGAGCGTAACGAGCGGATCGGGGAAATTCCGGACGCGGCGCGCGGGCCCAGATCACATTGGCCGGCAGGCCGTTTTC
>Ga0307414_10001258_pt1 | contig 13090 bp, 15 predicted proteins | sample DK1Ometagenome_FD_203804 | JGI IMG/M metagenome (GOLD analysis project Ga0307414, IMG submission 203804) | Maize rhizosphere microbial communities from greenhouse at UC Davis, California, United States - DK15-O-3 | ecosystem: Host-associated > Plants > Roots > Rhizosphere > Soil | place: USA... | reverse complement strand
TGGACGTTCGATCCGCGATACGATGGGAAGGATCACCAGGAAGTGAGCGAAGTAATAGATGGCACCGAGCTGGCTCAGGATCACCCACGGCTGTTCTGCCGGCTGCATGCCGCACCAACCGAGGAGGAGCACGTCGAAAACGAGGATCCAGAAGAAGATGCGATACATCGGGCGATAGGTCGACGACTTGATCGGCGAGCTGTCCAGCCAGGGCAGGAAGAACAGCAGAGCGATCGAAGCGAACATCGCGATGACGCCCCACAGCTTCGCGTCGATCCACAGGAAGTTGAAGGTGAAGGCCTTCAAAATCGCGTAGAACGGCAGGAAGTACCATTCGGGAACGATATGCGCCGGCGTCGAAAGCGAGTTTGCCGGGATATAGTTATCGGCATGACCCAGCATGTTCGGGCTGAAGAAGGTCAGCGCGACGAAGATCAGCAGAAAGACGCCAAGCCCGAAGCCGTCCTTCGCGGTGTAATAGGGATGGAACGGAACCGTGTCCTGTTCATCCTTCACCTCGATGCCCGTCGGGTTCGACGAACCGGGGATATGCAGCGCCCAGATGTGCAGGATGACGACACCCAGGATCACGAACGGCAGCAGATAGTGCAGCGAGAAGAAACGGTTGAGCGTGGCATTGTCGGGGACGAAACCGCCGAGCAGCCATTCGCGCACCGGCTCACCAACAATGGGTATCGCCGAGAAGAAGCCCGTGATCACCTGCGCGCCCCAGAAGCTCATCTGGCCCCACGGAAGCACATAGCCCATGAATGCGGTCGCCATCATCAAAAGGAAGATGACCACACCGAGCAGCCAGACCATTTCGCGCGGCGCCTTGTACGAACCGTAATAAAGGCCGCGGAAGATGTGCAGATAGACGACGATGAAGAACATGCTCGCGCCGTTCATATGCGCGTAGCGAATGAACCAGCCGGCATTCACGTCGCGCATGATATGCTCGACCGAATTGAAGGCGACACCGGCATTCGCGGCATAATGCATCGCCAGAACGATACCGGTGATGATCTGGATCATCAGCGCGGCGCCGGCGAGGACGCCGAAGTTCCAGAAATAATTGAGGTTGCGCGGCACCGGATAGCCGGGCCCGGTGGCGTTATAGACGAGGCGCGGAATCGGCAGCTTCTCGTCCATCCACTTCATCAGCGGATGCGTCGGTTCGTAGGGTTTGGCCCAGGGAAAGCTCATCTTATCTCGCTCCTCAGCCGATCGTCACGACAGTGTCGCTGGTAAATTCATAGGGCGGCACAACCAGATTCTTGGGTGCCGGCCCCTTGCGAATGCGTGCTGCGGTATCATAATGCGAACCATGGCACGGGCAGAAATAGCCGCCGAAGTCGCCGCGGTTCTCACCCTCGGCAGCACCGAGCGGCACGCAGCCCAAGTGAGTGCAGACGCCCAGCGTAATCAGCCAGTTTTCCTTACCCGGCTTGGTACGCTGATCGATTGTTTCGGGATCGCGCAGGTCGCCTAGCGGAACCTTCTTTGCTTCAGCGATTTCTGCCGCAACCAGATTGCGAACGAACACGGGCTGCTTACGCCAACTCGTCTTGATCGCCTGACCCGGCTGAATTGCGGAAATGTCGATTTCGGTCGACGACAACGCAAGCACGTCGGCTGACGGGTTCATCTGGTTGACCAGCGGCAAGACAACAGTCGCAGCACCAACGCCCGCGAAACTCACTGCCGCAATATTGATGAAGTCCCGGCGCCGCACGCCATCTTCGATGCCGGCATTGAGTTCGGATTCACTAGCCATTCGACTGCCCTTGCATGGGTGAACTGACAAAGTTCTCGGAAAGTCGGACCGCCTGTATTGCGCACGCACGAAAGCGACGCGTCCCGGCGGCCCCTCCGGGAATTGCGGGCCTGATAGCCGCACATCCAGGGCTTGCCAACAGTCAATTTCCCTTCTTTTTTCCGCAAAGCGATACAGCGGCGATACCCCTCGATTCCGCTTGGCGTAACAGCTATGGGGTCGCGATGGAAATTGCCCTGTTTCAGCCAGATATTGCGGGAAATGTTGGCACAACGCTGCGGACCGCCGCTTGTTTCAATGTGGCAGCGCATATCATCGAGCCCTGCGGCTTCCCTTTCTCCGATCACGCCCTCAAGCGGGCCGGCATGGACTATGCGGTACGCGCCAATGTCCGCCGTCACGCCGATTGGAACAGCTTTCACGCATCCATCATCGCTGCGGACCTTCGCCCGGTGCTGTTGACCACTGCGGGAGCGACTCCCCTGCCCGACTTTATTTTCGCACCAAATGACATTCTTTTGCTCGGTGCAGAATCCTCGGGCGTACCCGCTTATGTCCATGATGCCGCGGCGGCGCGGGTCGCAATTCCGATGCAGACGGGCTTTCGCTCCTTGAATGTCGCGGTGGCGGCTGGCATCGCGCTCGCCGAAGCTCTCAGACAGACGAAAGGCTTTCCGGCATGATTTCGCTCGATCCCCAGCAACAGGCGGCGCGCACATGGTTCGAATCGCTGCGCGACCGAATCTGCGCCGAATTCGAGGCGATCGAGGCCGAGGCCGGAAGCGACGCGCGCTTTGCCTATACGCCGTGGGACCGCGAGGCCGACGGGCTCGATCCCGGTGCTGGCGGCGGCGGTGTGCGCGGCGTGATGACGGGCGAGGTTTTCGAAAAGGTCGGCGTCAATGTGTCGACCGTCGGCGGCCAGTTTGCGCCCGACTTTGCACAGTCAATTCACGGCGCGGCCGAAGATCCCAGCTTCTTTGCGACGGGAATCAGTCTGGTTGCGCATATGAAGAACCCGCACGTACCCGCGGTGCATATGAACACGCGCCTTCTCGTCACGACGAAGCGCTGGTTCGGTGGCGGCGCCGACCTCAACCCACCACTTCCCTATGCTGAGGATACCGACGCGTTCCATGCAAGGTTGCGCGCGGCTTGCGCCCCCTTTGGTCCCGACGTTTATGAGCGCTACGCCAAATGGGCCGACGATTATTTCTACATCCCGCATCGCGGCGTTCACCGCGGCGTCGGAGGGATTTTCTACGACCATCTCGAAGCGGACGACGACGCTGAGTTCGACCGCAACTTCCAGTTCACCCAAGCCGTCGGTGAGGCGTTTCTCGATATTTTCCCGCAGATCGTCCGGCGCCGGATGAACCAGCCCTATACCGAGGCGGAGCGCGAAGAACAGCTTGTCTGGCGCGGGCGCTATGCCGAATTCAACCTTGTCTACGACCGCGGAACGCTGTTCGGGCTCAAGACCGGCGGCAATATCGATGCGATCTTGATGAGCCTGCCGCCACTCGCCAAATGGAGCTGAAACAGAAAGAGGGGCGCCCCGTTACTGGGACGCCCCCTTTCATTCTGTCTCTGCGCGGCAGTCAGGCGAAAACTTCGCCCTGACTGCTTTGCCCCAAAGCGCGATAGATGCCCGCAGGAACCCCGACCTGCAAATAGGCCATCGGTACGGTAAAAAGCACTGCAGCGACGATGATGCCAATGATCGACGTGTCACTGGGAATACCGCCGCCAGCGAACATCGACACGCCGACGATCATCATCAGGATCATGGCGATAACGAAAAGCGCAATACCCAGCAGGACGAAATAGCCGACGATCTTCCACTGCGAAGCCGCCGTCATGCGCCAGGATTCGCCAAGGCCGGTCAACACGTTGAATGTCCGCCGATCGGCCATCACCGGCCCGGTGCAGCTGAAACGCGCGGCAATCCAGGTCGCGAACAGCAGAAATAGCGGCAACACGAGCAAAAGAAGCATGCCGGTGCCGGCGATCGCGGCCTGACTGGGCTCCTCTCCCATCATCATCGGCATAAGCGCGCTGCCAAAGATCAGAAACGCGATCAGCCCGAATATGATCACCACAACGAAGCTCAACAGCAGCACAGGCAAAGCCGCAATCAGGCCATAGCCCAGCGCCGAACCAAGCGGCTCGGCGCCCTGCGCCAGTCCGATGCGCCACGATGCGAAATAGCTGCCGGTCTGCAGAATATAATTGATCAGGCTGAGCAGGATTGCGAGCCCGCCCATCGCCATCATTCCCTCGCCCGTAGCAAAGCTCATTGGATCGGCCATGAGGGCACCGCCGCCAAGCGCGAATTGCAATATCAGGGGAACGACTATCCCGACCCCGATCAGGACGATGGCGTGATGGATGCCCTGTCCGGAGAAAAAGCCGGTCGCATAGGACCAGGCCTGACCAATGCTAATCCTGTTCATCGTCATTTCCCCCTTTGCGAAACAGCTTGCGGCAAGCGCCCTTCACTCATGAAAAAACATTGCCGCCATCGCGGACCACCAGTTGGCGATATGTCGCAGCGGCAATCGCCACCGATATGAGCCCACCGACGGCGGCAACGACGCCTTGGACCAATCCGGTCAGTATCCGCCCGATCCCATCGCTCGTTCCCGCCACGGCGCCGACAACGCCGCCGACCAGCGCCGCGACGACCACGATCACCAGAGCAACCAGAAACATGAACAGAAAAATCCGCCAGCCATTGTCGCGGGTCAGCGCCCAGCCCGTCTGAAGCGCGGTCACGGGGTTGCGCACCTCACGGTCGGCGATCACCGGCGACACGACGGCAAGCCGTCCCCAGAAATAAGCGCTGAGACCAAGAAGCAAGATCAAGCCGATCAGCACGAGCAGCATGCCGACCGGCCCGCCGCTGGCCGCGATCCCCGGCATGAGGAGCAGCAGAGCGCCAAGGCCAAGCGCGACGCCGAGGACCAATTGAACGGCGATCATCGTCGGGATCATCCTGATCGCGAAGAGCAGCGCGTCGCCGACGCTGGTGCCCGATCGCGACAGCCACAATCGCAGGATACCAACCCCGCCGATCGCGGAAATGATGCTGACCAACAGTTGATAGGGAACCGTCTGCCCCGCATTTTCACGAAACGCCGCCATGACCTGTTCCAGACTCGCACCGTCGGCGGGTGCAATGGGCGTCGGCCCAAACCAGCCGACCGCCAGCGTCGGCAAAAACAGGAAAACGGCGGCGATCGTGCCGGTCAGCGTGCTATGCGAGCGCAGCAAGACCTTGCTGTCATCCCAAGCTGCGCCCATGTCGAATTTCGGCATCAATACTCCATTTCCACCTGATGGTTACGCGCGGGAGCCTGACGCCCTTGATCGCGGTTGTCCAGCCTTGTGCAGCGATTCGGAGCAGCGCCTCTTGCACTCGTTCGCGCGGGCAGGCAGGACGCGGCATCATGAGCCGTCTCCCGCCACCCGAATGGACCGTTTCGCCGGGCCTGACCGATTACCCGACCGCGCTCGCCGACATGGAAACGCGCGCCGCCGCGATCCACGCCGGTGACGGCCGCGAGCGTATCTGGCTGATCGAGCACCCGCCACTCTATACGGCAGGGACAAGCGCAGATCCCGCCGAACTGCTCGATCCGCGCTTCCCCGTTTATGACGCCGGGCGCGGCGGCCGCTACACCTATCATGGCCCGGGCCAGCGGGTCGGCTATGTCCAGCTCGACCTCACGAAACGCGGCCGCGATGTGCGTGCCTATGTGTCCGCACTGGAAGGTTGGGTGATAGACGCATTGGCAGAGCTGGGAGTCGAAGCGCGCCGCGCCGACGGCCGTATCGGCATCTGGACCGACGACCTGCAAGGCCGCGAGGCGAAGATCGGGGCGATCGGGGTGCGCGTGAAGCGCTGGGTCACGATGCACGGTTTTTCGCTGAACATCGCGCCTGACATGGCGCATTTCGGCGGCATCGTGCCGTGCGGGATCGCCGAATTCCCGGTCACCAGCCTCGCCGCGCTCGGCAAGGCCGCCAGCTTTGCCGACGTCGATACTGCATTGACGAATGCCCTGCCCGCCTTTCTCGACAAGCTTCAAGCGAAGGATTAGGAACGGCACATGACCCGCATCCTGTTCTCCTCACTCGTCCTTCTCTCGCTCGCGGCCTGTGGCGGCGGCGATCCCGCTGGCAAATCGACCGCCAAGCTCGACGCAGTCGAGGTTCAGCCGGGTTCGATCAGCGATTCGATGATCATTCTCGACAATGCGGCAAGCGACGGCACGGCCGTTGATAACAATGTTCCGGACGACGGAACAAAGAAGGAAGCGTCAAAGTCCGGCGACGACGCGACCGAAAAAGGCGACGTGGCTGATGGAGAAGCGGCCGACGATGTCGTCGCGGCTCCCGCCATTCAAAAAACCGTCGCCGACCCAGCCGCCAAAAAGGGCGAATAAATGCGTTTAACGCAATCCCAGGCTCTTGTGCGCCTGTAGCGACAGCCGCCAGCGCGGGTCTTCCATCACCAGATCGATGCAGCGCTGGACATTGTCCGCGGCATTCGGATCGTCGAGTGGCTGGACCAGCCGGTGCTCGAAATCCAATCCCGCGAGCCGTTCGACGTCGCTGCCGGGTTGCGGCCAGACGAGCTTCAATTCGTCTCCGCTCAGCTGGACGAGTTCACTTCCCGCCTTCGGGCTGATGCAGATCCAGTCGATGCTGCGCGGGACGGCGAGCGTACCGTTGGATTCAATCGCGACCGTAAACCCCTCGCGATGGAGCGCGTCGATCAGCGCGTCATCGACCTGAAGCATCGGCTCGCCCCCGGTCAGCACGACATAGCGGTCGTCGAAGGTTTCGCCCCAGTTTTCAGCGATCGTCTCCGCGAGCGTCGCCGCGTCGGCATATTTGCCGCCCAGCGTGCCGTCGGTGCCGACGAAATCGGTATCGCAAAATTTGCACACGGCCTTCGCACGATCGACCTCGCGCCCCGTCCACAAATTGCATCCGGCAAAGCGGCAGAAAACCGCGCGACGCCCTGCCTGCGCGCCCTCGCCCTGCAGGGTCAGGAAAATCTCTTTGACGGCATAGGCCATCGATCAGGCCTCGGCCGCGTAGCGGGTCGGATCGACGATACCGGCGTCGGCGAAGCCCTTGCTCCGCAAACGACAGCTTTCGCAGAGGCCGCAATGCAGACCATCGGGCGTCGGATCATAGCAGGACCAGCTCATCCCCGCGTCCATGCCCAGCCGCGCCGCCTCGGCCGCGATGTCGGCCTTGGTCATATATTGCAGCGGCGCGCGGATGCGGAAAGTGACGCCAATATCGCCATCGCGCGTCGCGAGCCGCGCCAGATCCTCGAACCCCGCGATGAAGTCGGGGCGGCAGTCGGGATAGCCCGAATAGTCGAGCGCATTGACCCCGATGACGATGTCCTGCGCCTGCCGCGCTTCGGCCAGCCCCAGCGTCAGCGACAGGAAGATCAGGTTGCGCGCCGGGACATAGGTGACCGGAATCTCGTCGCTCATGCCATTTTTCGGCACGTCGATATCGGCCGTCAGCGCCGAACCGCCGAAACGGCGCAGGTCGAGCGGCAGCACGATATGTTCGACCGCGCCAACGCTCTTCGCAATGCGCGCCGCCGATTCCAGTTCAACGCGATGACGCTGATTATAGTCGATCGTCAGCGCGACGATCCGCGCGCCGGCTTCGCGCGCGAGGCCCGCGCAGACCATCGAGTCGAGCCCGCCCGACAAAAGAACGATCAGGGTTTTTCCGGAAATATCTTGCATGCGCGCCCGATACGCCTGCGCCAAAGACCGCGCAAGAGGTGGGTTGCTGCAGCGCACCAAAGAAACGGGCCGCACGACTTTGCCATGCGGCCCAGTTCGGCATCAGCCGTTCAGGGAGACGGACACACATCCATGTGTCACGCATCCGGTTTAGCCCGGAAGGGTTAACCGCAGCTTACCGATAGTTGGACGTCAGCAGCCGCCAGTCCGGCGGGCCTCGATCGACTGTGAAAAGGGTTTCCCGTCAGCGATTCCCTGTGTGTCGATCTGCACAAGGCGATTGGTTTCGCTGCGGATATTGGTGCGGCCGTGGCCCGCGCCGGGGCAGGTATAATGTACGGTCACCGACGTCGGCGTATCCTCGATCACATAGCGCGAACAATTCGACCGTGGATGGTAGATCTGGATCATCCGCCGCGCATCGCCGACGCAGATCGTCTGCAACACGGCGTCCTTGCCGCGCTCGCGCAGCTGCCAGCTTCCTTTTTCAAGCCGGTCGAGCATCGCCAGCGAGGGCGCCTGCGCGGGAACCGCAGGCGCCGCGGCCAGCGCGCAAGCAGCCAAAGTCCATCGCATGAAAGGAGAGAAGATCGCCATTTCCACCTGTCCGTTGGTCGCCCGAAAGCGAACGAAATTGCGACCCTGTTTCACACAAGGTAGCAATCGGGGCGCGCGTTTTCAACCGCTTGGCGCCAAATTGCCTCGCTTTGTCGCCGATCAACCTGGTGGTGTCGGCCCGGTCAGCCGTGGGTCGCGATTTCTTCCAATGGAATCGGGAATATGCGCGAGCAAAAGGCGCAATCGACGACGACGTTTCCGGCTTCATCGGCCATGTTCTGCCGCTCCGCCTCCGGGAACTGCGCCAGCACGCCAGCGAAATAGTCATTGCTGCACCGGCAGCCGCGCGAAAGCGTCACACCCGGCACGACGCGCACATCTTCCTCGTGGAACAGGCGCCATGCCAGCGTTTCGAGCGACGTCGCAGGATCGGTCAGCTCTTCGTCTTTCAGCGTCGTCGCAATCGTCCGCGCATGATCCCATTCGGGATGATCGTGACGCGCATGCAATCGGTCGCGGCCGACCTCCCCTTCGGGCAGATGCTGGAGCAGCAATCCGCCGGCGACACAGCCCGCTTCGGCATCATGGCGCGCGGCGAGTTTGAGCAGACTGGGGATTTGTTCGGATTGTTCGAAATAATGTTCGGCAGCGGTTCCGATCGTCGATCCTTCCAGCGGCACGATGCCCTGATAGCGTTCGCCGCTGGTCGCCTGGTCGAAAGTGATCGCAAGAAAGCCTTCGCCGAACAGGGCGAACAATGTCGGGTCGGACCCGACCTCGGCCAACCGCTGGGCATCGAATTTCAGATAGCCGCGTAACTCGCCGCCGCGATAGTCGCAGACCAGCAATTCGATCGGGCCGCCGCCGGTTTGAGCCTGCAGCGTCAACTGCCCGCTTTCGTCCTTCAGTGTCGATCCCAGCAAAACCGTGAGCACCAGCGCTTCGGCAAGCAGTTTTTCGGCAACCGGCGGATAATTATGCGCCGCGATGATCGTGTTCAAAACCGGCCCCAGCCGCACCAGTCGCCCGCGCACGTGACGCGCGGCGATGGTGAAGACCAGAGGCTGATCGAACCAGGTTTCGATGGTTTCGCTCACGATTATAGGCTCACAATTTTCCCAGCGCCCAAAGCAGGACGGATTTCTGCGCATGAACGCGATTCTCGGCCTCGTCCCATATGCGCGATTGCGGACCGTCCATGACGGCGTCCGTCACTTCGTCGCCGCGATGCGCGGGCAGGCAATGCAGGAACAGCGCATCGGACTTGGCCGCCGCCATCAGCCGTTCATCGACCTGATAGGGCGCCATCGCTGCCAGCTTGTTATGCGCATGATCCTGTCCCATCGACACCCAGGTATCGGTGACGACCATATCGGCGCCGGCGACGGCTTCGCGGGCGTCGCGAACGACGTCGATCCGTGCGCCTCTGGCGCGCGCGACTTCAACGAAGGACGGGTCGGGATCATAGCCCTGCGGACAGCCCGCACGGACGTTGAAACCGAAAAGCCCTGCCGCCTCGATCAACGACGAAAGGACATTATTCCCGTCGCCGAGCCATGCGAGTTCAAGCCCGGGCAGCGCCTTGCCATGTTCGATCATGGTGAGCAGGTCGGCGACGATCTGGCACGGATGCGACAGGTCGGTCAGGCCGTTGATCACCGGAACGGTTGCATAGGCAGCCATTTCCTCGATCTTGGCATGATCGTCGGTCCGGATCATGATCGCGTCGGCATAGCGCGACAACACGCGCGCCGTGTCAGCAATGGTCTCGCCGCGGCCGAGCTGGCTCGTGCCCGCATCGATGATCATCGGCACGCCGCCAAGCTGGCGGATGCCGATGTCGAACGACGCGCGGGTCCGGGTCGAATTCTTCTCGAAAACCATCGCCAGCACATGGTCGGCGAGCGGCTTGTCGGCGTCGGGCTTTGCCTTCGGCCAACCCGCGCGCGCGGTCTTGCGGTCAATCGCATCGGCGAGCATCGCCGCGACCGCATCGCCGCCGGCGTCGGACAGGTTCAGAAAATGCCGCATCACGCTTCAGGAGGCGTGTAGCTCGCCGCGCCTGCCGACAGTTTCTCGATGAATTCGTCGATATGAACCTGCTCGATGTTGAGCGGCGGCAGAACGCGAACGACATTTTCGCCCGCCGCGACCGTCAGCAATCCGTGATTGTCGCGCAGATGCGCAACGAAGGCACGGCTATCCGACGTCAGCTTGAGGCCGAGCATCAGGCCCATGCCGCGAACGCTCTCGAACAAATTATCATGGTTCGGGATCAGTTGTTCGAGCGCGCCGCGCAGCCGCTCGCCGGTCGCCTTGACCGACGCGAGAAAGCCTTCTTCCAGCACGACGTCGAGCACCGCCTGCCCCGCCGCCATCGCGAGCGGATTGCCGCCATAGGTCGAGCCATGGGTTCCGATCACCATGCCGCGCGCCGCCTTTTCGGTCGCGAGGCACGCGCCCATCGGGAAACCGCCGCCGATACCCTTGGCGCTCGCCAGAATGTCGGGAACGACACCGAATTCTTCATAGGCATAGAGCGAGCCGGTGCGCGCAACGCCGCACTGAACTTCGTCGAAGACCAACATCAGGTCGTGCTTGTCGCATATATCGCGCAATGCCTGAAGGAAGGGCTGCGACGCCGGGCGGATGCCGCCTTCACCCTGGATCGGTTCGATCAGGAAGCCGGCCGTATTGTCATCGACCAGATCGAGTGCGGCGTTGAGATCATCGAACGGCGCATAGGCGAAGCCGGGCAGCAACGGGTCGAAACCCTTGCGCAGCTTTTCCTGATTGGTCGCCGAAATTGTCCCCAGCGTGCGCCCGTGGAACGCATTGTTGAAGGTGATCAGATTATGCTTTTCGGCGTTGCCCGCGCTCGAATGATAAGCGCGCGCCGTCTTGATCGCGCATTCGACCGCCTCGGCGCCCGAATTGGTGAAGAAGACGGTGTCGGCAAAAGTGTTTTCGACCAGCCGTGCCGCATAGGCTTCGCCCTGCGGGCTGCCGTAAAGGTTCGACACATGGATCAGCGTAGCGGCCTGTTCCTGAATGGCTTTGGTCAGATGCGGGTGACCATGGCCGAGCAGATTCACCGCGATACCGCTGGCGAAATCCAGATAGCGCTCGCCTCGTTCGCCGAACAGATATGCGCCTTCACCGCGAACCGGACGTACTGCGCACCGGGGGTAAACGGGCATCAGCGGCGTGATCGACATGACAGGCACCTTTCAGACTTCAAACGAAAGTAAAAAGGCGACCCCTTGTGGGCCGCCCTTGGTCGGAGCGACCCTATACCGCCGCTGCCCGATCCGCGTCAACATAAGGGGCGCTAGAGCCCCCGTGCGGCCTCGATCGTCAGCGCAAGCGAATGTTTGCGCGCGGCATGATCGTACATCGACGAGGCGACGATCACCTCATCGACCCCGGTCCGCGCGACAAAAGCCTTCAGCCCCGCCGCAACATCGTCGACCGTTCCGGTAACCGAGCATTGCAGCACATGGTCGAGGATCGCCTTTGCATTGGGCGGCAGGCTGTCCTTATAGCCCGCGAGCGGCGGCTTCATTCGTCCCGGATTTCCGGTGCGCAGCGCGACGAATGCCTGTTGCTGGGTCGAGGCGAGCAGTTCGGCCTCTTCCCGGCTGTCGGCAGCGAAGACGTTGAAGGCAGCAGCGGCATAGGGTTCGGCCAATTGCGCCGACGGCTTGAACTGACGGCGATAGATGTCGAGCGCTTCGTCGAGCGCATCCGGCGCGAAGTGGCTGGCGAAAGCATAGGGCAGCCCGAGCATCGCCGCGAGCTGTGCGCCGAACAGGCTCGATCCCAATATCCACAGCGGGACATTCGTCCCCTCACCCGGCACCGCACGAATGCCAAGGCGGTCGTCGCCGGCAAGAAAGGCCTGAAGCTCGACGACATCCTGCGGAAACTGCCGCTCGTCGCTCGCAAGATTGCGGCGCAGAGCGCGAGCGACCACGCCATCCGAACCCGGCGCGCGGCCGAGTCCCAGATCGACGCGACCGGGGAACAGCGCCTCGAGCGTCCCGAACTGTTCGGCGATCACCATCGGAGCATGGTTGGGCAGCATGATGCCGCCCGCGCCGATGCGGATCGTCGAGGTCGCCTGACCGATATGCGCCAGCACCACCGACGTCGCGGCGCTGGCGATGCCGGTCATGCCGTGATGTTCGGCGACCCAGAAGCGATGATAGCCGAGCGTTTCGGCGTGTTTCGCGAGATCTGCGGCATTGGCGAGGGATTGGGAGATCGTACCGGTGTCGGTCACGGGGACGAGGTCGAGGAAGGAAAGTTTCGTCATGCAACGGATATGCGGTGGCGGTAGCGAAGGTTCAAGGCACCATCGTCGCCTTCGCGAAGGGAAGCCACCGGAGATGTTGCAAGACCGATGGCGGCCCCCCGCCTTCGCGGGGGCGACGGATATCAGGCCCGTTCGTCCTTCGGCGAATCCATCAGGACATAGGTGGTGATCGCGTTGACCTGCGGCAGCACGCCCAGCACCTCGGTATGGAAATGCTTATAGGCCGCAAGGTCCGCCGCCTCGACGCGGAGCAGATACTCGATTGCGCCGGTGGTGTTGTGGCATTCGCGCACTTCGGGGGCGACCGCCATCGCAGCCTCAAACCCTTCCTGCGCATCCTTGGTGTGGCTCGACAGGCCGATCGTCACATAGGCGATGAAGGTTGCGCCGGTCTTGGCGGGGTCGATGCGCGCACGATATCCCTTGATCACGCCGCTGCGTTCGAGTTCCTGCACCCGGCGCAGGCACGCCGACGGCGACAGACCGACGCGATCGGCGAGTTCGATGTTGGAGATTCGCCCGTCCCGCGACAGCTCACGCAATATCTTGCGGCCAATGGCATCAATATCCGTCATAGATTGCACCACATAGCTTTTGTGCAGGCACATTTGCAACACGCCGCCACGAAAACCGCATTATATTGCGCGAATG